>MDTE01201482.1_pt1 | contig 10957 bp, 10 predicted proteins | sample 811231 | NCBI WGS metagenome assembly MDTE01 (sample SAMN05326651, study PRJNA326480) | marine metagenome | isolation source: seawater | place: Indian Ocean: Red Sea | collected 2010 | reverse complement strand
TTCAGATTTATTAAAAGACTTTGATTTTGAGAATTTTTTTATTATTAACAATAATTCGTTTTGGAATATTATCAAAAAAGAATTTTCTAATATGTGTTTTACAAGAATGGATGAAGCTATTGAATTAATTGAAATTGCTAAAGAGATGTTTATTCATAATGATATTAATGAAATTTTGATATGGTCTGAGAATGGATTTTCTGAACAAGTAATTTTAGAATTGGGCAGTCGTAAGAAAATCCCAGTAAATTTGATCCAACATGGAATTATAGTAGATGATGATAGTAAAAGAAATTTAAAATTTAATGAATTTTCTGGAATATTGCCCAAAAAATCTAATAAATTTTTGGTCTGGAATAAATCTACAAAAAATTATGCACAAAAATTTGGATTCCCAAATAATGATATTATTCCTATAGGAAATTCAAGTTTTGACAAGATATTGTCAAATAAAAATAAAAAAAATGATAGTTATGTTTTACTTACAACAACATCTCCAATTAAAATTCAACATGCAGGTTATAATACAAAATTTTTAGATAATTATATTTCTCAGCTTCAAAAAATATGTAAAAATATTCAGAGTCTAAATAAAAAATTGATTATAAGACCACATCCATTCGCACATGAATTTGATATTGCAAAATCTATCAAAAAATCATTTCCCGAAGTTATCATAGACAAAAAAACCGATATCACTACATTGGTGAGTAATTCAAGTGTGGTGATTAGTTTAGGAATAACTAGTGTGATATTCGAGGCTCAAGTTTTAGGGAAACCCGTATTTTTTATTAGTTCTGATCATGACATATTTGGATTGCCAAAATATCTCACAGATAATCCAAATCTTATGATTGAAATTAGTGATATAAAAGAAAAAATTTCTAGAATATATCAAGATAAAAAATTTAATGATATGATTATTTCAAGAAATACCAACCATGTTTCAAATGAATTTTTTAATTTAGGAAATTCAACGCATAAATTATTATCATTTTTCAGTTGAAAAGGAACAAACCTCAACAAGGTTTTTTAGAATAAAAAAGAAGAAATTTCTATGTTTGATGGAAAAACCGTTCTTATAACTGGAGGTACAGGTTCATTAGGAACTGCCCTAACTCAACGATTACTTGAGAATAATGTAAAACAGATTAGAATTTTTAGTAGAAATGAACTGAAACAGATCGAAATGGAATCAAAATTTCATGATGACCGTTTGAGATTTTTAGTTGGAGACATTAGAGAACTACCAAGATTAGTTAGAGCAACAGAAGATGTAGATTATGTTTTTCATGCAGCTGCTTTAAAACATGTTCCAAAAATTGAATATAATCCGTTTGAGGCCATAAAAACTAATGTGAATGGTTCTCAAAATGTCATAGACGCATGTTTACAAAATAATGTTGAAAAAGCTATTTGCATTGGAACAGATAAAGCAGTTTCACCACTAAACACATATGGTGCAACAAAATTACTAATGGAGAAACTTTTTGTAACAGCCCAACGTTATTCTAATCCTAAAAAACATCGTACTATTTTTTCTGCAGTAAGATATGGAAATGTATTTGGAAGTAGTGGCTCAGTAATTCCAAAATTTATTGAACAAATAAAAAATAATCAAAAAATTACTATGACAGATCCTGAAATGACACGATTTAATATTACTATGAATGATGCCCTTGATTTTATTCTTAAATCTGCATCTTATGCAAAAGGAACAGAAATCTTTGTTCCAAAATTAAAATCCTATGTGTTATCAGACATTAAAAATGCAATAAATGAATTATTGAGCGATACAGGTTCTGAATCAATAGGTATTAGACCAGGTGAAAAATTACATGAAAGTCTTATCAATGAAGATGAGATTTCTCATGCATATGAATACGAAAATATGTACATGATAATTGACCCACAATATGATCACAAAGAATTAGAAAATGTTTACCCTAAAATAAAAAAAATAAATGAAATGAAAAAATATTCATCCGATCTTGCAGATAGATTATCGATTTCAGAGCTAAAAGGGCTGATACAAAATTCAGGATTCTTATAATCATTTTAAATATTATTGGCAGATATGATGACTAGATGAAGATCAATATTGGCCCAAAATCATTATTAGAAAAAACTCCTTCATCTTTAGAAATTAACGGAGACCCATACATTCTACATCAAACTGACGGAGTACCTATTCTTTATAGTGCAATTTGTCCTCATCAACACAATATTGTAAATGAATTTCATAAAGAATTTTGGAAATGTCCTAGTCATGATTGGACATTCGAACCTAAAACTGGAAAGTCAATTAATGCGCCTCAAGAATGTTTGTCAAAATTTTTTGTGGAAGAAATTGATAATTCACTATTTGTGACTTTTCCTGATAAAAGTAAAAAAATCATTAATCAATTATCGGGAGATAAGATCGCACCTAAAATTACTGTTGTTGGAAATGCGGCGTTATTAATAGAATGGAGTTCATTAAATCTATTGTTTGATCCATGGATTGAAGGTCCAGCTACACATGGTTCATGGATAATTTATCCTCCTTCTGATGTAAAAGTTGAGGATCTGCCGAAAATAGACGGGATATTCATTTCACATGAACATTCAGATCATCTTCATGAGTTTTCATTATCAAAATTTGATAAAAACACTCCAATATTTGTACCAGATGTAGACAATAATAGATTAGCATTTAGGTTAAAAAAACTTGGATTTACCAACATCACTTCACTACATTCAGGAAATCCTCATTTAATTACTGATGAAGTACAAATTACTTCGTTTAATTCAGGCAGCGTTTGGTCAGATAATATTTTTTATTTACAATTAGGAAATTTTTCGATTTTAAATGTAAACGATGCAGGATTTAATTGGGCACTCAAAAATTTGATTGAAACAGTTGATTTGTTATGTATACAATTTTCTCCTGCTAGTGGTTTTCCAGCAACGTGGAATCATCTTGACGAAGATTCAAAGTTAGAAATTATGAATTCAAGAAACCAAGGTATGTTACGAATGATAAAACAGATTAATGATATAATTCAACCAACCTATATTTTGCCTTTTGCTAATTTCAATAGTTTGTATCTTCCAGAACATAAAAAATATTTAGAATTACAACCAAAGAATACTCCACATGATGTTACTACTATGTTTGAAAATGAGGATGTTGAAATTTTAGAATTATTACCTGGGGAAAGATGGAATGGCAAATCCAAGTCTTTCACTACAAATCCTAATAGAAAATCTTTCTACACAAATGATTACATGTTGAATTATCTATCTAATTCTAAAATATATATTGAAAATGAAAAATTCATTCCAAAAGATTTTAGTCTTGAATTAATTGATATACAAAAATATTTTGAATTATTTAAAAATTCAAAAATTTCAGAGGATATAGGAGATTATGCAATTAGGTTAATTGTAGAACAAGAAAATAAAAAAATAGATTGTTTAATTGAATTTAATCAAGGCAAAGTAAGATGTTCCAAATATGAAGATGGAAAGAAATTTCATATGAAAATGTGGTGTCCTGGAGGTATTGTTCAATATGTAATTCAGAATGATCTATCGTGGGATGAAGTTCAATCAGGTTATTGGGCTAATTATGATAGAAATCCAGATATATACAATATTGCACTCTGGAAACTATTTCATGCACCATGGCAAGCAAGACCAGATTATAGGAATAATTATGAAAATCAATCAACAAATGTTTTAGATGAAAAAAGTGCTATTGCAGATATTATTGAAAATGGAGATAAAAAAACAATTGAAACATTAGAAAAATTTGGACTTTACTGTGCAGGATGTGAAGCATCAATAGGAGAAACAATAGAAGAGGGATGTTCAATACATGGTTTGAATGATTCAGAAACTAGTGAACTAATTAAAGAACTAAAATCATTAGAAAAAAATAAAAAATTATTGTAGATCTCTAATTAGTTCAAATGCTTCAGCTGCTTTAGAACCAGAAATAGAACCCCATCTTTTTGCTATAGCATCTAATGCTTCAGGGGAACGAGGATGAGGGAATTTTCTAAGTTCATTTTTGTATACTTTGATTGCCTTAATTTTGTAAGATAATTCTTTGTTTATGTCAATAAAAATATTAGGTGAAAAAGGTTCACCAAAATTCCATTCTGATGAAGAGGGAACCTCAAAACAAATGATTCTTTTTACCTTTTGTTTGGTAGTAGGCCTAGTAGCAGTAATTGTTGCATTAAAAATAGCTCGATGATCAACATTAATGTCATTCTTTGTATGTGTGTAAATCACTTCAGGTTTGAATTCTTGAACAAGTTTTTCAATTGTTTTTGTTATTTCTAAATTTGAAATTGTGTCCATTTCATTATCAGGAAAATCAAAAAATTCTATATTTTTTATGCCTAAAATATTTAGAGCTTTTTTTGCATCTAATCGTAATTTGTTAATTTGATTTTTCATTTTTTTTGTTAAAGTACCATCAATTTTGTATCGTGGATTGTTCAAATATTCATCAGAACGCCTAGCAAAGATACCAGTTGCTAAAAAAACCACTTTAATGTTATTTTTTTGAGAGGATAATTTTTTTAATGTTCCACCCATTCCTAAAACTTCATCATCCGGATGTGCAACCAATACTAAGATTTTCATTCTATATCTGCCTCTATACTCAATTTATTTTTAAAAAGTTTTGCACTCTTAAATATTATTTTATGTTTACCAACTTTTATGAATGCATTTGGATATGGATCTTGTAACATTCGAATGAAATTATAAAGATAGATTTTAGAATGATTTAATGATTTAAGTTCACTATCAGATGGTTTTCTTCGTTTATAACTTGAACTTTTTCCTTTTTGTTTATATGAATTAAAATTACCTGAAATAATTTTTTCAAGGATCGCTAAATCATTTTTTTTCATGCGTTCAAAAATTTCAGAGAGATTTCCTTTCAACGAAAGATCTTTTTTCATAATAATATCACCACCGTCCAATTTTTCATTCATAAGAAATGCAGTTGTTTTTGTTTTTTGTATTCCACGAAGGATTTGATTTTGAATTGGGCTTCCACCACGAAATTTTGGTAAATTAGCTTCATGAAAACAAATACAAGTAAAATTTTGAAAAATTTCTTTTGGAACTATCCAGGACCAATCTGGGAAAAAAATAAATTTTGGATTTATTTTTTGAATTTTTTTGTAAGTTAATTGTTTTGGAGATTTTATTAGATGAAATCCTTTATGTTTTTTATTTATTATTTCAAATAATTCTAATGACCATTTTCTATATGCACAAAATACATAATTCAATAAATTGATAGATAACTCACATCATTTAAAATTTTAACTTATTGTTACTTAGAATCTAAGTTAAGATAATGTTAAATCATTAATAATGAAATAAAAATATGAAAGAATCTGAAAATATTAAGTATAAATTTTTAAAAAATAGGAAATATTCACTAGGAGATTATAGTATTGTGCCTTTAAGGAATGACGATATATTAAAAATAAAAACTTGGAGAAATGAACAGATCAATATTTTAAGACAGAAATATTTGTTAAGTAATTCTCAACAAAAAGAATATTATCATAGTTTAATAGAAAATTCATTCTATATCATAAAACCTTCTGAGATATTATTCAGTTTTTTACTTAATGACGAATGTATTGGATATGGAGGATTAGTTCACATAGACTGGGTGAAAAAAATAGGAGAGATATCTTTCATTAATGATACAACAAGAGCATCTAATGATGAAATGTATCGCTCTGATTTTAAAAATTTTATTTCTTTATTGTTTGGAATCGCATTTTCTGAATTAAAATTTAGTAAAGTTACTACGGAAACATATGGAATTAGGACAAATACGCTAAGATTGCTAGACGAATTAGGTTTTAAATTAAATCATGTAAATGAAAACAATATTCAAATTAACAATAAAAAATATGATTCATTTTTTCACGAGTATTCTAATAATAAATAAATAGATAGTGTTATTTTCAAGAAAATTTTGCTAAGAATGTGAACAAATCTCATGTAAATCTAGGTAAAGATGTCGAGATAGGTGAAAATTGTATTTTTGATAAGATGAAATCAACATCTTCTCAAGGCTTAATCAAATTTGGTGACTACTCCAAGATTCATGAAAATTGTCAATTCTACGTATCAGGAGAAGAATTCGTTACGGGAGACTATTGTACAATTCATAAGAATACCTATGTCAATGGTTACAAATCATGCCATATTGGGCATAATGCATGGGTTGGCCAAAATTCCATAATTAATTCAACTGATAAATTAGAAATTGGTAATAATTGTGGTATTGGGGCATATTCAAAAATTTGGACTCATGCAGCTTGGGGAGATATTGTCGAAGGTTGTAGATTGTTAGTAGGAATGCCAGATACAAAATGCAAATCAGGTTCTGTTAAAATTGGAGATGATTTTTGGGGAGTTGGTCAGATAACAATCAGTCCAGGTGTTTCAATTGGAAATAAAGTCATTGCTTTAACAAACTCATTGATTACTAAAGACATACCTGACAATACAGTTGTAGCTGGCATTCCCGCTAAGCCTATATCTTTAGACGGAGATGTTCGAGCCTACAAAAAACTGAATTCGTCTGAAAAATATGATTTAATGAAAAAATTTGCAAAAGATTTTGCCAAAATATATAGTATTATGATAGAATGTGATGATGTATTGAAAAAAATTTCCATAGCAAATAATCAATTAATCATCAATTGTTCTGAAGAAGATTGTGAAGTTGACAATCAAAGTACATTGTTTGATGTTTTTAAAAGAACATATACTAAAAAACATAAAAAAATAGAAGTAGATTTTATGAGGTTTGTGTTAGATTATAAAATAGGATTTGTTCCAAAATGAAAGCATACATTGTTGCAGAAATTGCATCAAATTGGGAAGGTAAGATTTCAGTAGCCAAGAAATTAATTCATCAAGCTAAATTATCTGGTGCAAATGCTGTAAAATTTCAGATGTGGAGGGCATCAGATTTGTATGTTGGACATCCAGATTGGAAAATAATTAAAAAATCTGAATTAACGTTTGACCAAGCAAAAATTTTAAAAAAATTTGCAGATAATATAGGTATAGAATTTTTTTGTAGTGCATTTTATCCTGATGCAGTGAAATTTCTAAAATCAATAGGTGTTAAAAGATTCAAAATTGCTTCACGAACATGCTTGTTTACCGACCCTTTATCTAGTGAAACTATTGATGAAATTGGAAGAACAAAAAAGCCTACGATCATTAGTATGGGAATGGGGGGAAATAAACCAAAAATAAATAAAAAATTGAAAAATAGCAAAACACTATTTTGTTACTGTATTTCAGAATACCCTACAAATTTTAATAAAATTGATTGGAAAGAATTGAAAAAATTTGATGGTTTTTCGGATCATACATTAGGAATTACTGCACCAATAATTTTTGCAATATTAAAAAAACAACTTAAAACAAAAGAAATTTTTATTGAAAAACATGTTAAATTAAAAAATTCAAAAGGACCTGATGCAAGTTCTTCAATAGATACTAATGAATTGAAACTATTAGTTACACAAATTAGAAAAATAGAGAAAACTAATATTTAATCTGCAAATTTATTAACAGAGTCAATTACTCTATCCACATCAGAATCTGAAAGATTTGGGTGCATAGGTAATGAAACTATAGTTTTTCCCATTTGTTCAGTGTTTGGCAATTTGGTTTTAGTTTTGTATAATGACATTTGGTGAACAGGTTTGTAGTGTATGCCAACTTGAATATTATTTTTTGTCATATTTTTAATAAATTGAGTACGATTATTTACAAGAATCCAATAAAGATGATAGGAACAACCATCAATTAATGGCATTTTAGTTTCAAGATTGATCCGTTTATGATATTGCTTGGCAATTTTTTTTCTTATTGAATTCATTTTATCTAATTTTTTTAGTTGAATCAAACCTATACTTGCGGAAAATTCATTCATGTAATAATTATCAGCTAATTCTTTAACATCATAAAACATTCCTTTTCTAGAAGTAATTCCACACCAACGCCTAGATTCTAAAATTTTTCTTGATTTTTTGTTTTCTGAATTATTTAATGCAATTAAACCACCAGTAGGCATTGCAAGATTTTTTACAGGATGAAAACTAAAACAGACAAAATCTCCATGATGACCAATTCTTTGATTTTTAAAAATTGAACCAGCAGCATGTGCAGCATCTTCAATAAGATGTAATTTATGATTTTTACATATTTGCATTATTTGTTTTAAATTACAAGGAATTCCTCCAAAATGAACTGGTAAGATGACTTTGGTTTTCTTTGTAACTAATTTTTCCAATTTTTCAGTTGACATACAACCAGTTTTTGGATCAACATCAACAAAAACTGGATTTCCTTGATTGAATTTAATAGCGTTTACGGTAGATACAAAAGTTAAGGATGGTACAATAACTTCTTTATTTTTTATATTTATCAGAGATAATGCTAGATTTAATGCAGCTGTTCCACTATTTACGGCGATACAATCTTTTGAATGAATGAAATTTTTGAATTTTTGTTCAAAATCACTAACAGAATTTGTTCCTGCACCTGAAGCCCAAAAATGACTATGAAGTGTTTTAGTTAGAGATTTTTCTTCATCTAACCCAACATACGGATCAAACATTTTGATTAGTTTTTTCATTTTTATCAATAATTAATTTTTAAAATTCCTATCTTGTTGTAATGATTTTAGCATTCCTTCATTTGGAGATATGTGATTGTTAATTTTAACTAATTCGGGATTACGTGATAATAAATCCATTATATCATTTAGTAATATTGGATTCTTATTAATTTGTGAGATGATTTGTTTTATTAATTCTAAATCTTCTTTATGATCTAGTGTAATTCTAATATGACTTAGATCCGTGGTATTTTCTAAATTTCCTATTTTTAGATCAATTTTTTCATTTCGTATAAATGGAGTTACGTGTTCTCTTTCAGAAGGAAGTTTCGCATTTCTCCAAGTTTTATCTAATATTTCAAATGAAAAAATTTCAACATCAGTACCAATCGGATAAGTTCGTTTAAGAGTATTTGAAACATAATCATAATTTTTTGTATGAAATTTTTGAATGACCTGATCAACAATTTCAGGATCAATTAAAGGACAATCAGCCGTTATTCTAATAATGTTTTCAATTTGAAATTTTTTTGCACAATTATAATATCTGTCTAAAACATCATTTGAACTACCACGAAAACATTTCACTTTCATTTCTTTACAAATTTCTTCTATGACATCATCTTCTTCAAGATCGGTTGTTGCAACAATAATTTCATCTATAAATTTAGAAAAAGAAAGTTGATTTTTGACGAAATGTAATGTAGATAATTCATCATTTAATTTCATGAGTGTTTTTCCAGGTAATCTTGATGATCCCATTCTAGCTTGAATAATACAGCAGTTCATGTTATGATTTTTTCTCTATTAATTTAGGCATTACTGCAAAAGTTTCAGTAAAGAATTGATTGATAGATTAAATTAATTATTATGATTTTTTGTTTACTATATGAATGAAAAAGAAGGGAAAAAAATACTTAGTTCAGCATATCACCGATTTGTGAAACGTGGTATTTCGGGGATCACTGCATCGTCAAGAGTTCTTCCAGATTTTATCATCAATGGAACAGTTAGAAGTGGAACAACGTCACTTTATTACAATATTTGTGAACATCCATCAATACTTTCAGCTGATTATGATGAAATAGGATTTTTTGATAGTAATTATCAATTGGGTATAAACTGGTATCGTTCTATGTTTCCTACTCAAAAAGAAATTACTGAATTGAAGGAAAAAACTGGATTTGCAATTACGGGTGAAGACACACCGTTTTATTTTTGGAAAAAAGAAGCTGCTAAAAGAATTATGGAAAATTTGCCAGATGTCAAAATAATTACAATTTTTAGAAATCCCATAGACAGAGCCTATTCAAACTATAATTTAGGAGTAAGAGCAAATACAGAAAAGTTAACATTTGAAGATGCAATTAGTGATGAAATGAAGTTTTTGAATGAACATTCTTTCCGAGAAAGTATAGATAGACAGAGATCATATATTTCAAAAGGAATTTATGAAAAGCAAATTAAATTTTGGTTTGAAATTTTTCCGAAAGAACAGATTCATATTTTGTCAACAGAAGATATGAAAAAAAATCCACATAATGCATTAAAAAAAATTTTCCAATTTTTAGAAATTCCAGAATATACTATTAAAAATCCACAAAAACAAAAATCTGCAAAATATGAAAAAATGAATGAGAAAACAAGAGAAAGATTGTTAAATTATTATCAACCCTTTAATGAGAAATTTTTTAAGATTATCAATCAAAAATTTGATTGGGATGTTTAATGTACATATTCAGATACACGTTTTTCAGTATCAGCAAACATCACACCAACAGTTCGTAAAAGGGCAACATTATTTTTATTACAAAAATCAATCAGTTCTTGAATATATACTTGGAAATTTTTAGGATCATCATTTTTCTTTAACATAGAAGAGTACAGATCATCATGATCAAGCATGACTATTTTTTCATCTCCGAGTAATTTTGTGATTTCTTCAATATTTTTAATTCCTAGATAACTTTCAATTTTTGGAACAATTACAATATTTGTTGGAATATAATCCAAATATTCAGACAAATATTCTGCCGAGTCAACATTTGATAATGCAAAATACTTTATGTTAGAGTGTGATTCAAGAATTGGTTTTATTTCATCCATAGAATATCTGTTGTTTGGTGGTTTTGTTCTATTTTTTGGTAGGTCAATAAATATACTATTTTCAGATTTTGCCTTGAGAATGTTTTTTAGTGTTTCAAGATCATTTATCCAAGCAAGATTAATTCTTAGAATAGTATCTTGAGGTAATTGAACGTCATAGTTAGTCATATTCTGTGA
>MDTE01075151.1_pt1 | contig 10957 bp, 10 predicted proteins | sample 811231 | NCBI WGS metagenome assembly MDTE01 (sample SAMN05326651, study PRJNA326480) | marine metagenome | isolation source: seawater | place: Indian Ocean: Red Sea | collected 2010 | reverse complement strand
TGGAAGTAGACCTTGCCTCGGTGGTGGAAAAAGGAGGACCTCAAGAAAAAGGAGGACCTCAAGAAAAAGGAGTACCTCAAGAAAAAGAAGGACCTCAAGGAAAATAAATAAATCCTCAAGAAAAAGAAGGACATCAAGAAAAAGAAGGACATCAAGAAAAAGAAGGACATCAAGAAAGAAAAAGTAATTTACCCGTATTTTTATACATCACATTTATTAATTTAAATTTGATACTTTATGTGTTTTAAAAACTAATTTATAGATTAATATGGATAATCAATTCAAACGAGATGTTTATACATTCACTCAAAATATTATGAAACTATATGTTAGTCATTTTAAAGGTAAAATTATTGGAGCCGAAGAGGCTAATATAGAAGTTATCATGAAGTTCTTTTTTGAGAATAAAAATGTAAATAGAGATATAATGATAAATATTGAAGACATAGAATTATTCTATAATGCAGGTAGTCGGTCAACAAATGATGAAATCAATAAAAAAAGAGAAAAGATAGTATGTGATTTAGGAAATAAAAATATTTCAAATGAATGGTTGTTAACAAATGAAAAATGGAATCAATTAAATAACGAGGTATTAAAAATGATAGACACTATTAAACCTGAACATTATACAAAATATAAAATGATGACTAAAGGAGGTAGATCAAAACATTATGATCTAGAATTAACCTTTTATAATAATAATGAAGTGGTAAAAATATGTAGGCTGGAATTCAAATATGGAGCAAATGAAATAAATGATTGCCCACAATGGGTTAGTCCAATGAAACCTTCGCAATATTTTAATATATCATATGAAGAGTTATTTTACGATAAATATTTACCTATATTATGTGAGAAATATAATATATCTATTCCTGGTAAAGAAGAATATTTGAAACAGATACATAACAACAAACCCCCATGTATGATAAAACTACAAGAGAAATATTACAGAGGAGCCCCTAGATCTTCTAAGTATACTAATTTACAAGAGGATATTGATAATTATAATTTTGCAAAGGAGGTAAACAATGAAAGTATAAAAGAATTCTTAAACATGGCTATTTTCAATGTAGATGGGATCAATGAATATTTTAAAGAAACACAAAAAGATAAAATCTATATGTTATGGAATGAAGGATCATTTAATATAAGGGAAAGGTCTCCTGAAGAATACCAAATAAATAATGAACCATTGAGTATAAAAAATAATAATTGTTTATGTGGTAAAACGAAGTCTGGTTGTGATATTAAAATATTATTGAGGTGGAAGAATGGTATAACATTTCCAGCATTACAGATTAGCTAGAAGATAACCAGAATTGTATAGTATTAGCGACATCAGCTGGCATTTCATTTGTTTCTAATTTTTTGTTAAGTTCTTCAACTAGTGGTCCATACTGCTCTTTTGTAAGGTTTCCCTTCCAGTGTGGACGGACCTTGTGGGCATGGACCCTAGAAAGAGTACTATCTTGATTATCACTTTGAGTATCATCTAGAGTATCACTTTGATTATCACCTTGATTATCATCTAGAGGAACATCTTGATTATCATCTAGAGGAACACCTTGATTATCCCCTTGATTATCACCTTGATTATCATCTTGATTACCACTTTGAGTATCACTCAGATTATCACCTTGATTATCATCTAGAGTATCAGTCAGGTTATCACTCTGATTATCACCTTGATTATCATCAAGAGGAACATCTTGAGTATCATCTTGAGTATCATCTTGAGTATCACTTTGAGTATCACTCAGATTATCACTTTGAGTATCACTCAGATTCTCACCTTGAGTATCACCTTGATTCTTACCTTGAGTATCACCTTGATTCTCACCTTGATTCTCACCTTGAGTATCACCTTGATTCTCACCTTGATTCTCACCTTGATTCTCACCTTGAGTATCTACTGGATAAACTTTTTCATTATTAGATGTAGAATACCATTCATTATTTACATGGACAACTTGATTAGCATTCTTCCATTTCGGAAATATTCCATCAAACTCGTCTATAATCTCTTTCTCAATACAATACCTTAAATTTGTCACAACCTCTTTTTTTTCGTGTAGAGGTTGAGCTTTAGGTTTTTGTGAACACATACCTAAGAACTCATAACAGTCGGCCTTCTTATTTTCATCAAGAATATGGATTTCAAAAGTAACTTCTAACCTTTTCCAAGGATTATTTCTAGGATTATAACTTTTAATGAGTTTCTTGACAAGTTTATCAACTTCATCTCCTTCTTTTAATGTCCATCGATGTCCATTTGGATATACATAATCAATTCTCCGTTTAATATCTTTATCATGAAAATCATTTACATCATTAGGAACAAGGCATGTTTTACATACAATTTTCATATAAATCCCTTCAACACCTTGTACTACCCGTGTACCGGTTACCATATTTCCTGGTTTGTATTGTTTTATCCTATTTAACTCCTCATAGCATCCTTCAGACCCTGGTACCTTTCGGAGGCCAGTACACTTTCCATCAATATCCATGTAATATAATTCGGTATCCTTCTTATATTGAAATGAATCGGGTACTAAAGGAGGGTCTGCCGCTACTAAAGGTTCGGAGAAACTATAAAGGTGATTTGGAAGGATCTGATCGTCATAATATGAATCAATCGTAGTAAGTTTAGATAAATTCCATATATCTTCTTTTGTAAAAGTTGAACCGTCCTTCAATTTACAGAATATTTTTGACCCCTCACGTGTATTTTCAAGAGGAAAGAAAGGTTCTAGAAAATCAGCGTCTGCTGGTTCTAACTCATGGTCCTCGTAAAATACAGGGACATTACCTTCTGGAAGTGTTATTTTAATAATCTTTATTTGACTTACAATATAGCATACTTCAACATCTTTTGAAAGGAAGGATATAAATCCTAACTTATAGAACCCCATTCCTGTATGGTTACTACCATTAAACATTTGAATAAGATCATCTATATCACATATAAATCCTCCATCAACATTATCTTCTTGTAAAAGGTATTTGTATTCAATAGTATCAAGGTCTTCCACGGAAATTTTTTCGTTATTGGCATCATACATAGTAATCCTTTGTAGTGTTCCACCATGGTCAGAAATATCATGCCCGAGTTCTTCTAATTTTTGTTGTCCATTATGTCCTGATTGTTTTACAAAATGATTAAACTGACCCAATGGTGTTGCACCCCTCCATTGTTTAGGCATTTTTCTTTATAATGTATTCTTTTATAATGTCTTTTATTTGACAATATTTTTAACTTTCAAATTTTTAATTTAAATTAAGTATAGATTGGGAGTATATTTTGTAGTTCATTCGTATTCATGGCAGAGTTACAACAATATAAATTAATAAACTCTTTTGTTTTATCATTATTGAATGATTTTATTATAAAATTATACTTTTTAATTAATTCTTCTTTAGATATATCAATAGAAGATCTTATTGTTATTATATGATTTTCAATTGTATAATTTTTGTCAATATCAATCAAACAATAATCAAACTTGTAAGTGCCAACTCCATAGCCGCGATTTACAATAAGCAATGGACCTGATTCCCCTTCTTTATTAATATAATTCTTTTTAGCTTCATCTTTATATTTAGTTAAGACTAATTTATTATCTTTTATATCTCCACTATAAATTAACCTTGTAAAGTTTTCATCATCTGTTAAAATATCTTTTTCTTGATTCCAAACCGTATTCCCTACCTTTACAAATAGATCCAAACCTTCAATAGTGGTTGTATTTTCATATAGATATTTTAACTTTTGAACATTTTCGGGTGTATTAAATAGTATTATATCATTTTTAATGAATGAAAATTGTTTATTATCGTTTGTAGTTTTATTTGAAATTGTAAAGATAACTGTATCTTGACTTGTCCCTAGATATTTTTCTTTAGAGCAATCTATAATATCTATGATATTATAATTTTCATATATATGTACCCTTAATTTATTATAGTAAGTACAGTTACAAAAGCTTTTTGGAAGTACGAAAGATAAAACCCCATTATCATTGAGTTTTTTTAATGAATGTAATATAAATATTACAAATATGTTTGGCCTTCCATCAAAATAATCATGAAATTTATTATCAACATCTTTTTTACTCATTACGAAATATGGTGGATTTCCAATAATTAGATCATATTTTTTATCATCTGTTTTTAGAAAATCTAAATTAAATAGATTGATAGAGTTATTTTCACTTGAAGATACACCGTATTCTTTATATTTACCCTTAATGGATTCGAAGATTTGATTATTAAATTCAATGCCATCTATAGTTGTATTATTGAATGAGTAATCTAGATATTCTATAAATTCACATGATCCACATGAAGGTTCTAGTATGGTCTTAATTTGAATACCGTGTTTATTACAATATCTAGTTACTGATGAAAGGGTTTGTTTAATAATATTAAATGGTGTGAAAAATATCCCATTTTGTTTAATAACTTTCTTATCTAATTGTTTAGTTAAAGATTTAGATAAATCACTAAATTGTTCATGTGTTGTTTTTATATCTTTAATTTTAGCCTCAATAGCTTTACATGGTTTCTTTTTGTTTAAATGATTATCATAATGTGATTTTTGTTTAAAATCTACTCCACAATTTTTGCACACATATTTACCCATTTTAGTTATATTATATAACTTTATTTTTAAATCAAATTTAAATATTTTGTAGATACATCACATTTATTAATTTTATATGATATTATAAATGGCATTGAATATTAAGTTTGACATCAAAAGAATAGCAATTGTATTATTTTTTATGATGTTTATTTATTCCGGGGTGAATAAGATAATTAACTTTTCAAAAAAGACATTTAATTTATCTAAGAAAACAAAGCTACCATTTCCATTGAATGATATAGGTATGGTAGGTGTAATATTATTAGAAATAATAGGATCATTATTAATCGTTTATTATTTCTTTGGAGGAGATATAAATAAAAAATTAATTAAAACAATTTTACAAATCTATTTATTATTTTTAATCGTTGTAACTATTTTATATCATCCACCAACTGATAAAATGATACCTTTTTTATCTAACGTAACGACTTTTGGAGGTATGCTTCTTATTTACGATATGGTTTAATATATTAAAGACAAAATGATATATATATTATGAAATGATGAATAAATATTTGGAATTATATGAGTCAAGTTCCAATGAAATACAGGAAATTATTCAAATCTTAGGGGGTTATTCATTTACACACCTTAAGAAAAATAACCGTATGAACGATAATGATTTAATAGAATTATTCTCTAAAGATGATAATTTAGCGGATATTTATAATGATAAATTAGATAAATTACAAATAAGTAATGATGAAGCTATAGAAAATATTGAGGAAAAACATAAAAGTGAATTAAGGAACTATATTGAAATGAATGATCTAAAAGAAAAAGAATATCAAAAACAAATAAATACTATTAAGGATGAAACAAAAGGGAGTATGGTGAAAGAAATAGATGACTTAAAAAAAATCAATAATCTTAAATTAGAAAAAATGCAAATGGAAGTAAACCAATTACAAGATCAAATTAAAGAATATAAGGAAAAGGAAAGATTAACTGAAATTATTGAAGATAAATTTGTAGATAAAGTTAAGTTTAAAAACCCAACTGAACAAGGGAATTATGCGGAGAATATGTTAAATGATATAGTTGATTCCCATGAATTATCATTTGATGATAAAGCAAAAATAGAGAAGACCGCCGATACAGGTGGATCTGGTGATAGAATTATAAGTTTTAGTAATGGATTTAGACTCATGATTGAAGTTAAAAATAAAGATACAATTAAGCCCACCGATATTAATCAATTTGAAGAACATTATATTAAGGATTTTAATGAAAACAAAAGTGATGTTGCTTTATTCTTATCTTATAGAACACCGAATATAACTGGTAAACATGCATGTAACGCAATTACTTCTAGGTATTTTAATGATGATAAAGTTATTTATTTTGGATTAAATGATAATACATCCAAAGTAGAAAAAAGAGAGAAGATAAAAGAGGAACTTCATTCAATTTATAGAAGATATGTTGAGAATAAAGAAACAAATAGTATTAATAATTGTGATATTTATAATGATCAATTAATGCTATTAAAAGAAAATAGAGATTATTTAACTAAATTAATATCTCAAAACAAAAATGATTTAGATATGAATAATAAAAAGTTAAGTGTTATAGAAAAGAAATGGAATGACATACATCAATACATTTTAGTAAATAATATTAATGTTGACCATTGTTTATTGGATAATAAATTATTCAAAAAGATATTCCTCACAAGAATATGTAATTGGATGAAAGAAAATAATATTAAGTTTGAAGAAAAAGAAAAGAAATGGAGAGACAGATTAATTTCAGGTATGAAATTGAATGAATACGAAATTACCAAATTAAAACAGAATAAGTATATTTCATTAAAGGATATTATAGTGGGTACTACTTCCACTTGAATCAAAATATTCTCTAAAACTATTAATTATAATGATAAATGAGAATAATATAGTAAACAATGTACACCACTTACAAAATGAACATACCCTTTCATTCATATTATTATTTTTTATAGATTGATCTTCAATATCTAATTTTTGAAAATCATTGTTAGGCATTTTCCTTTGATAAATAATTTTGAGCTTTTTATCAAAAGAATAAAATAAATAATCAAATTTAAAATTAAGGTCTCGCCGGGAATTGAACCCGGATCGGAGGATTCAAAGTCCTCAGTGCTAACCGATTACACCACGAGACCAACTTCTCAACAACCGGGATCGAACCAGTGACCCAAGGAACTACAGTCCTTTGCTCTACCAACTGAGCTATATTGAGGAAGCCGCCAATGAGATTTGAACTCACGACCTTCGCATTACAAGTGCGACGCTCTAACCAACTGAGCTATAGCGGCAGTATGTAAAGTAATAATGTTTGTCAATTTCCCTCTTCATATATATTCTAAGGGATGACTACATAAAACCTTACATGATTATTATTATCATTTTAATTTTAAATATTAAACTCACATAATATTAAACTAAGATAATATTAAACCCTTCTTTTCTTTGGAGATGTATATTCAGTATCATATGTTGGTAATAAATCTAATAATTCTTGTGGAAGATCAATTTCTAATAATTCATCCATATCGGGTAACTCACTTATATCAGTTGATTCTTGTGGTCCTGGAGTATATATTTCTACATCATTTTTTTCAAAATGAGAAATAACTCTACTATGTATATTGTTCATTAGTTTTTTATGAAGACCCATATTTTCTGGAATATCCCTCCACATATTAAATGTTTCAATGATTCTACTCAATATAAAATCATAGATATCTTTTTTATCATGATTATTAGTTTCATAAGAAACTTCATATTCATTCATTTTGATGTGGTATCCACTTATTTTTCCTTTCCCTCTAAAGTTGATTTCTTGCCTTCTTCTCTCTGGCATTAGACGGCCAAGTCTTGCATATTTAATAGTGTCACCTTCTGGAAGACCATCAAATCCATGACATACTGAATCATCCCCCAATGTCTGCCATACACCACGTTCATTAGCCGTTGGATTAACACCTTCAGCTGTAATACCTCCTTCTGAGCAATCTTTAAATTCAACATTTAAAGGTTCATTTGAATCTAATTTTGTAAAATTATTGTTAAATGATCCAGTAGATAAATCTCCATTTCTTTTTTCTTCTGACATAAATGACGTTATAAATATATCTTTAGATCCAACATTATGTCCACCAGTATCTCTTCCGTGGACTCCATCCCAATAACCATAATCCTCATAGAAATTAGGAGTAAAACGGGGATCATACATATATGTAAAGAATCCATGTATACCATGAGTTGTTCTAACACCAACCCATGAATGGCTTGTAAGGTATTTATTTACTGTAACCTCATCAAGCATTGATAACCCTTCATTATCAATAGGGTAAAATGATTTTTTAACATTTACTTTAATAATAAAATTAACATTATCTAAAAACTCTGATTCTAAAACATTTAGTCTATGATTGAGTTTCTGTCTCTTTTTACTTGTTGGTATTTTTTCTCTTTTAACCTCCGCTGTAATATCCTTTATCATTTGAATAACCCCTGGGTGTTGTTTAAATGATGATTGAATAAGTTTACCATCATAGATTGAATTTTTATCATCTTCATTAGATGATAATTTTACACTAACTGTTTCATTTTCAAAACTATTATTTTGGTCTAATAAATTTAATGCTAATCTATCTTCTTCACTTAAATATCTATACATCATATGTTTTCTAACAACACCTCCCTTTTGTTTCTTTACCCTTTTTACTCTTCTTTTTCTAGAAGATCGATTTGTCTTTCTTCTTTTTTTAGATAATCTAGTTGTTTTCCTTGACCCCTTTTTCCTAGATAATTTATTAGTTTTCCTTCTTTTTCTAGAGGATCTAATAACCATTTATAATATATAAAATATTTAAATATAAATTTGAAGTATAGTGTAAGTTATTAATAAGAATAAATATGATTGGATTTAAAATCGCAAATAAAACATTAGATTTAGATGATATTGATGAAAAAATATTTATCAAAAATGAATTAAAGGAATATAATAAGTGTCAAGCTAGAATATGGGACGGTGGAAAAGGCACTCAATGTGAACATATTATAGCATCAGATAGTAATTGTCTATGTAAGGTACATTATAATGCATGTATCTCACGGATGCCAAATAATAAATGGTGGTTAGGGTTAGTTAACGAAGACCGCCCTGAATCTCCAATAAACCCTACAACTGGTATTGTCCATCAATGGATATATGATATAAATGGAATTAAGATTTTAGATGAAAAAAAAGAAGAAATCAAAGAAGAAACAAAGGAAGAGGTAATTAAAGTTAAAAAGCCAAGAGGTAGACCCAAGGGATCAAAAAATAAGAAAAAGATTAATCAATAACATACTTCACTCAACTCACTTAATTCAACTCACTTAACTAGAAGGTTTTTTACTGGGGAAACAAAACGCACACAGACTAATTACAAGTAAAATATCAATGATTATTTTTATTTCATCATAAAGGTCGTTATAACGACATTCATGTGGTATCCTATGGAAATGCTCTCTAACATAAGAACAGGTCCAATTTCTACATGATTTTCCTTCGTAACAATAACACTCCACATAAGTACCTGTAGTATGGTCTCTGAGTGGTTCTGAAATAACTGTTAAATAATTATCTTTTTCATCTCTGTCATCCATAACCCATGCCCAATATAGATACATCAGCATGAATAGTATAGCTATACAACCCAAGCAAAGGATGATAAGACAACAGAACTTTAAGTTAGAACAGTCAGCACGCTTTGACACCCTTTCCGAAGTATTGGTCTTTGAATATCCATTCGCGGGCATTGTTAGTATTTGTTTTACTAACTAAAAATAAATAACATTCAAATTTTAAATATAATATACGATTATCACATATTATTTACGGTAATTCTCTAAAAAAAAATGTATTTATAATATTATAATATAATATGGAGATTAAACAATTAATCATAACTATTATAACAGTTTATATTATTATAAGTTTTATTGAATGGTATATTCATAGGTATTTAATGCACTATACAGATAACAAAGTAATAAACGCGATCAATTATTTATTCAAGAAAGTCTATACTATAGTCCATGGATATAGTCAAGATAATTCCCATGTACAGCACCATACAATTGTTAAAAATAACGGGGATGTAGATGAGGATGATGATGGTATGTTTTTTGATATTAAGAACATACCTTTATTAACAGTAAGTACTTCATTAATATATTATTTCATATCACGTATGTTTAAGTATAACCATTCAAAAAATGAATATATAGGTATATTCATAGTATTATTTATTATATCTTGTGTTTACTATAAATTATGGAACATACTTCACCCTAGTTACCATAATTACCATATGAATAATTATTCATTTTTAAAGGATAATAGTATCTATAAATATCTAGAGAAATACCATATGATACATCATTTTAATAAGGGGCTTGAAAAGACCAATTATAATATTATTTTACCTGGAGCAGATTTCTTATTTGGAACATATAAAGGATGTATAGATAATACTGATTATTGTAAAACAAATAAATATAAATCTAAAAAAGATTATAGAATTTGTAGGAAACAAGAAAAAGATAGAAAGTTATCTGGAATAGAATACTGTACGAAATAAAAAAATGAATCATTCATTCTGTTTACTTACATATAGCCGCCTTCTTCTCAACGTGTACTTATTCTGCTTCTTCAACATTCTTCTTGTGTAGTTCTTCTTCTTCTTCACCGATGAAGTCAATTTCGTTTGTGATTTCGTTGTAGGCTCCAAGCTCAGTGAATTCCACTGTGTCAATCGCCATCGTATTGCCGTTCTCATCCGGCTTTCCAAGGTTGTAGGTAACACCATCAACCTCACAGGTTTCAACCATATCTGGTTCACCCGTATCTTCTTCAAGTTCTTCATCTTCCTTCACCTTCTCTTCTTCTTCCTTAGCCGCCTCCTCAGCAGCCTTAGCCTCCTTAGCAGCCTTAGCCGCGGCCTTCTCAGCCTTCATCTTCTGAAATGCCCGGAATTCCGCAAGATCATCATCTTCCTCTTCCTCAGCCTTCTCCTCAGCCTTCTCCTCAGCCTTCTTCTCAGCCTTCTTCTCGGCTTTCTTCTCAGCCTTCTTCACAAGCTTCTTCTTCTCCTCAACCTTCTTCTCAAGGTCCTTTGCCTCCTCCTCAGCCTTCTCCTCAGCCTTCTCCTCAGCCTTCTCCTCAGACTTCTCCTCAGACTTCTCCTCAGCCTTCTCCTCAGCCTTCTCCTCAGCCTTCTTCTTCTTGGGAGACGACTTCTTCCGCTTTGAAGTCACGATCTCA
>MDTE01039338.1_pt1 | contig 10958 bp, 11 predicted proteins | sample 811231 | NCBI WGS metagenome assembly MDTE01 (sample SAMN05326651, study PRJNA326480) | marine metagenome | isolation source: seawater | place: Indian Ocean: Red Sea | collected 2010 | reverse complement strand
GTGGTGAAATTGGTAAACACAAGGGACTTAAAATCCCTCGGCTTCGGCCTTGCCGGTTCAAGTCCGGCCGCCCGCACCATTCCTCCCCGATGTCTCTTCGACTACGGCTCTGCACTCTCGCGACACTGTCCGGTGGACGGGCACCTTCCACTCGACCGGTACCTTGAGCTGGGGCGGGGCCCGCTTGATGCAGATGCTGCAGTTCGCCGTGTCGGCCCGCACGATCAGGGACAAAATACCGCCGGTCAGGGGTGTCAACGGGACCGTCTCGCCGTCGGCGATCAGTTCCATGCGGACCAGCGCAGCGGTGATGTCGCGGGTTTCTTCGGCTGACAGGCTCATGTGATATTTGTGGCTCTCAGACCGCCGCAAGGAAACCGGGAGCCGACATGTTTGACACCAAGATTGCCATTGTTGTGCGCGATGACCTCGCGACATGGCAGAAGCTGAATGTCACGGCGTTCCTGACAAGTGGGGTTCTGGGGGCGAATGCCGAGCTTCTCGGGGAAAACTACGAGGATGCGGACGGCAATGCCTACGCGCCGCTGATCATTCAGCCGATGATCGTGCTGAGCGCTGACGGCGACACCCTCAAGAAGATCCATGCGCGTGGCCTATCGCGCGACGCGCGCATGTCACTCTATATCGAGGAGATGTTCTCGACCGGCCACGATGCGGCGAACCGCGACGCCGTCCGCCAGCACGGCGTCGACGATCTGAACATCGTCGGCCTCGCGCTGCGCGAGGACAAGAAGACCGTCGACAAGATCACCAAGGGCGCGAAGATGCACCCCTGATGGGTCAGGCCGCGTCCGCCGCCGCGCCGGCACGTTCGTTCAAATCGTCGAAATCGTCCGGCCAGTTGTCGGCTAGCCAGCGCAGGTAGGTCTTGATGTTGGCCGGGTCGATGTGGAGCGAGCCCTTGATCTTGTCGACTTCGGGCTGAACCTCGATGCGCAGCTTCAGGGAGTCGTTGAAGCGGTTGATCATGTTGAACATGCTGCAGATGAGCGTCAATTCGACGATCTCGGCGTGGCTGAACTGAGCCTGCAAGCGTTCGTAGACGTCGTCGCGCGCCGACGCGGTGTTCTTGGTCATGTGCTCGGCCCATTCGATGGCGGCGCGTTCGCGCGCGTCGAACAGATCCGACGTCAGATAGTCGTCCGATGACATGGCGATCACCTGGTCGTGGGTGATGCCGGCAGCCTCGCCAAGCGCGGTGTTGTGGGCGAAGCAGTACTCGCAGCCATTGATGTGGCTGGTTTTGATCACGACCATTTCCTTGAGCTTGCCCGAGACCCGCACCCCTGGCCATTCGCGCTGGTTGGCGGCCTGGAACGGCAGGAACAGCATCGACAGGAAGGGCGCATGAGCCATCGTGCGATAGGCATTCGGCACGCGCCCCACCAGCCCGGTGACGGCGTCGTAGAAATGCTGCAGCTCTTCGGGGGCATTCTCGGGATTGATAACTGGCACTCGCGACATACTCACTTCTCCTGCAATCTCTGGTGATCCGGCTCAGCTTATCTCAGATTCTCGCTTTACAGTGGCGAGGTTTCCGACGCGTCCAAAAGCGACAGTCGATAGCTGCCAGGTAAGTTCATGAAAGGTGGGCCGGTTGCACCGATATAGTCACCGCTCGGCCTGACAATGTCGGCACAAGGCTCTATTTTCGATCCTTGGCGCTGTCGTTGCGCCCAATGAGCACGGAGACGAGACGCAATGCCCACCATCGATATCCACACCCATATGTTCGGCGATGGCTGGCTGGACATGATCAAGAAGCATGGCGCGCCCGCCTACGACATCTCCGACGAGGCGGATGGACGGAACTATCTCGTCGAGTATGGAACGCCGGCCTGCGCGCTGGAGGTCGAAGCTTTCGACTATGACCGCCGCGTCGAGATGATGGACCGGCTGGGCATCGATATCTCGATCGTTTCCCTGACTTCCCCCAACGTGCATTTCGGCGATGAGGCGATCAGTATCGCCACCGCGCGTGTGGCCAATGACGAGATGGCGGCCGGCCAGACCGCCCATCCCGACCGTATTCGCTGGTTTGCCTCGCTGCCGTGGGAATATCCCGATGCGGCCCTGGCCGAGCTCGACCGCTGCGTGAAGCTGGGTGCGGCCGGGGTCATGTGTGTCGCCCATATCGGCCAGCGACACCTGATCGACCCGCTGTTCACGCCGGTCTGGGAGGCGCTCGACAAGCTGGCCTTCCCGGTGCTGGTACACCCGACCGCGCCGCTCGGTGCCAAGGACGTGGATTTCGGCTACGAGCGGATCCTGATGCCCGGGGCCGGGTTCATGTACGACACCACCATTGCCATCGCCCGCATGGCGGTCGACGGCTTCTTCGAGCGTTATTCCAACATCAAGATCATCGTCAGCCACGGCGGCGGCTATATCCCGTTCGTCAACGGTCGCGTGGATATGTTCTTCGGCGTCGAGACCCTGGCCAAGTTTGATATTCCGAAACTTCCCAGCGACTATTTCAGCCAGCTCTACTACGACGCGATCGTCTACGATCCCGCGGCCCTGCAGCTGGTGATCAACATTGCAGGCCCCGAGAAGGTCATGTTCGGAACCGACCTGCCGATGCCGGCAGACGTGCCCAAGCTCTACGACCTGGTCGACAGCCGGCCGACTGACGAGGTTGTCGCCATCCGCGGCGACAATGCCGTGCGGGTCTTCGGGCTTTAGCCGTGCGGGGTGAAGGGAGGCGGATGTGAGCGTGGAATATCTGTCGCCGGCCGGATCGTTCACGCCGACGGGCACCTGGTCGCTCGCGAGCCGGGCCGGGGATTATGTTTTCGTGGCGGGCATGCGCGGGATCGATCCCGAAACCAACGCGCTGGTCGAGGGTGATGAGGATCGTATCCGCCAAGCCTTCCTCAACATGCAGTATATTGCCGCCTCGGAAGGTGCGGGCCTCAACGATGCGGTCCGTTTCACGGTCTATGTGACAGATATGGACCGCTACCGGCCGATCGTGAACAAGGTCCAGGCAGAACTGTGGTCGGGCGGGCCCTACCCGCCCCGGACCATCCTGGAAGTGTCCGCCCTCAACCAGGATGACATCTTCGAGGTGGAGGGGACCTTCTACGCCCCGCGCTAACCGCTCGATCGACGGTTCTAACATGCCTGTGCAAAGTTGTTTGGCGGTGCAGCCAAACGTGACGGCCGTCGAAACCACCTGAGCATAGAAAAAGGGCGCCGACAGCGTCGACGCCCTTCCACTGAAACTATCACCTTCGCTTACGGAGCGACGGAAACCTCCACGCGACGGTTCTTGGCTTCTGCAACACCGTCTGCCGTGCGCTTGGCCTGGAACTCCTCGCCGTAGCCGCCGGTCTTGATCGCCTTGCGATCGATACCGCGGATCCGAAGCGCAGCGGCCACGACCGATGCGCGACGCTCGGACAGGCGCTCGTTGGACGCAGCACTGCCGATGGAGTCGGTGTAACCGCTGACCACAACCTGAACCGGGCTGAAATTCTGGGCATGCGCTACCGCTTTGGTCAGCACTTTGTTTGCCGCGGCGTCAAGGCGGGTTCCGCCGGTCGGGAAGAACACGGTGAAGGTCTTGCCTTTCGGTGGCTTGACCTTCTTCCCTTTCGGCGACTTAGCCTTCTTTGGTGCAGCTGCCGGGGCCTCCGCGATTGCGTTGCGCAGCGCCGGGATCAGGCCGTCGAGCTGATCTCGACAGGCCTGGATGTGCGGCGGCTGGTCGTTCTCTTCGAGTTCCTGTATCCAGCACTCGTAGGCAACCTGGGCTGCAGCGGCGAGCTGCGGAGCCTTCACGCGGGCGCCACCGTCGAGGACGGCGACCAGCTCTTCGCGTGCGGTGGCAACGTAGAACGCTTCGGCCTTCGGCAATTGACGTGCCATCACCTCTGGTACCGTTACGACTTTCTGCGGCGAAGCTGCTGCCATGGACTGGCTGGCGAAGTAGTCGGCGTCTGCGTAGTCGCCTTCCTTCTGTTCGCCTTGCGCGAGACGGAGATATCCGGCTGCCAGCGCGTTGTCAAATTCGGTGCTATCAGCGGTTGTCTTCTGAGCCTTGCCCAGTTCCTGCCCCGCGCACGCTGTCAGCGCGACCATGGCCGCAGCAGCGAGTAGTGCCTTTTTGGTCATCTTTGAGAATCCCCTTATTGCGTATTTCTTCGGTCGATGATTGAGGCCACGCAAAAGCAAACCCCGGTCACAAACACCCCGAACCGAGCAGACACGAACAATTTGATTTTACCAAAAGAAAATTCTGATCCAAGTGATAGGTACCCCGTTATGCATTTTGCTTGAGACACTCGGAAAACAGGTTCAGAGCCTCTTTTGCGAACCGCCACATGTTGTCGGCGCGGTCGCTATCACCGGTTTCCAGCGTTCGTACCCGCGAAACGGGCCCTGAAACCGCCACGCACGTGTGTCCCGCGTCGTCGCCGTAGCGATTTCCGGTTGGGCCCGCAGCGCCTGTTTCCGCCAATCCCCAGGTTGCCCCGAGGCGTTCGCGCAGGGTTTTGGCCAGCAGTTCTGCGAAGGGTTCGCTGCTTGAACGCATGCCCTCCATGTCCGCATCCGTGATGCCGGCGAGCCCCTCGCGGGCGTCGACCGTGTAGAGAACGCCGCCACCGACGAAATAGGCAGATGCGCCGGGAACGGCGAGAAGCTGGGCCGAGACCAGGCCGCCGGCCGATGTTTCGGCGACGGCGACGGTGCCCTGACTGGATTTCAGGAGTTCAGCGATGGCGTTTGTGTGTTCGGTCAGGTCGGTCACGGCTTTCTCTCCATGTTGGCGCCGGGAATGCGTATGTCGGTCAAGCGTAGCGATACGACGGCGGCGATGACCAGACCGGCGCCGAAGATTTGTACACCGTTCAGCGCCTGGCCGAGGATCAGGAACCCGAAGGTCAGGCTGGCCACGGGTTCCACATTCATGGTCATAGCGGTCGGGGCGGGACCGGCCAGGGAAATCGCCACAAAGATTGTGACAATGGCCGCGGTATAGGCGCTCGGTCCGATCAGGAATCCGGCCCAGCCCGACATTGTCTGGGGCAGGGCGTAGTCGCCGGCGATCCAGGTGACGACCGCAAACACGACGGATGCGGACAACATCATGTGGAATGTGATCGGCTGGGATTCGCCATCGCCCACCAGTTTGTTGTTGAGGATGATTACGGCGGTGAGCCCGATGGCCGCCATCGCCGCGAGGCCGACACCGGCGAGATTGAGTTCTCCGCCTTGAATATCCAGCGCGAGGATGAGGCCGAAGAATGCCACCAGCAGCGCGGCGACGGACCTGACCGTTGGCCGTTCCTGGCCGCTGACCCAGGTGTAGATGCTGGTGAGCAGGGGAAAGGTGTAGAGAATCAAGATCGCGAGTGCGACCGGGATGAACTGGATCGAGCCCAGCGTGCCGTAGGAATAGATCGCAAGCAGTCCGCCGATCGCGAATGCCGCCATCCGGCGTCGAAATGGCATGGCGAGGCTGCGCCGGTTCGCAAGAATGATGACCAGGACGAGAACGGCCGCGAGCGAAGACCGCAGGGTCAGGAAGGTCAGCGGATTCGTGCCGCCCTCATACGCCACTTTCGCGGCGGTCGAGTTGCCGGCGAACCCGATTCCGGCGGCGACTGCAAGCGCGGCGCCCAGCAGCATGTTGGGACGTGACATCCGTGACCGTTTCAGTGAACCTTGGCAACGCACGACATTGAACAAAACCGGCGCCGCTTTCAACTCGGCAGTCGGCAAACGGGTAGGGGAGGCGCATCGTGGCCGGTTTCGAGGAGTATGAAGATTATGATGCGGTCGGACTGGCCGCGCTTATCCGCGCCGGTGACGTCTCGGCCGGTGACGTGCTGGAGGCGGCGATTTCGCGCTGCGAGGCCCGCAATCCAGCCCTGAATGCGGTCGTCATGGAGTTGTTCGACCATGGCCGCAAGGCCGCGTCCGCCGATCTTCCGTCCGGGCCGCTGGCGGGCGTGCCCTATCTGATTAAGGATCTGGGTGCGACGCTGGCCGGAACGCCCACCACCGGCGGAAGCAAATTCATGGCCGACGTGGTGCCCGATGCCGACAGCGAGACGGTGTTGCGCCTGAAGGCAGCCGGTATGACGATCTTCGGCAAGACCAACACGTGCGAGTTCGGCATGTCGATCACCTGCGAGCCGCAGCTCTATGGCCCGACCCGCAATCCCTGGGACGATGCGGTCACGCCGGGCGGCTCGTCGGGTGGTGCGGCCTCGGCAGTGGCGGCACGGATCCTGCCGGCGGCGCATGCCAGCGACGGTTTCGGGTCGATCCGGGTGCCGGCTTCCTGTTGCGGGCTGGTCGGCATGAAGCCCACGCGCGGCCGCAACAGTTTCGCCCCGGGGCTGGGCGAGCGCATGGGCGGGATCGTCGCCGAGCACACGGTCTCGATCACGGTGCGCGATCACGCGGCGATCCTCGATGCCACCGCGGGCCCGGCACCCGGCGATCCCTATTTCGCGCCGCCGCCGGAGCGGCCCTGGCTTGAAGAAGTGGAGGCCGATCCGGGCAAACTGCGGATCGGGATCACGCGCGGTGGCGCGACGGGCGCCAAGACCGACGGAGAACATGCACGGGTCCTGGACGAGACCGCTGCCGTCCTCGAAGGGCTTGGTCACACGGTCGAGGAGGCGGATCCGCCGATCGTGAACGACGAGATGCAGCAGATTTTCCGCACGCTGATGGCGTCCAACGCGGCCCAAACCATTCGCTTGCATCCCACCAAGGGGCGTCTGCCGGAAGAGGGTGAAGTCGAGCGCGTGGTCGCGGCGACGGCCGAGAAAGGCGAATCCGTGACCGGCTATGACGTGTTCCTCGCGCAGGGCCGCATGCACCAGGCCGCCCGGCGGATGGCGGCCTATCATGCCACCCATGACGTGTTGCTCACACCGGGTCTCGGCCATATGCCGCCGAAACTCGGATGGCTCGACATGATGCTGGACGATGCCGACGAATACTGGGACCGGGTTGCGGCGTTCTCGCCGTTCACTGTCTGGTTCAACCTGACCGGTCAGCCTGCGATCAGCTTGCCGGTGGGAGCGACCGATGAAGGGTTCCCGGTTTCCGTGCATGCGGTTGGCCGATTTGCCGACGAGGCGACGCTGTTCCGCCTGTCTGCCCAGCTGGAGGCCGCGGTGCCCTGGCGCGACCGCAAGCCCGCGGGGCTTCCGGCCGCCTGACCCCTAGACGTAGCCGGGTGCGGCGATGAAGGGGTGAACCATCTCGTAGGCCCGCGCGGCACGCAGCACGAGCGCGTCTTCCCAGTGCCGGCCGACAAGCTGGAAGGCGACCGGCAGCCGTTCATCGCCGAGCCCGCAGGGGACGGAGCAGGCCGGCTGCATGGTCAGGTTGAAGGGATATGTGAAGGGGCACCATTCGACCCATTCCTTCATGTCCCGATCGTCAGGGACCGTCTTGCCCACCTCTATCGCCTCAAGCGGCATTTGCGGGGTCAGCAGTAGATCGTAGTTCTGGTGGAACCGGGCCATCCGGTTGCCGAGCTCGATGCGTGTGGCCTGGGCCGCGACCAGGTCGGTCACGGAAAGATTGCGGCCCTGCTCGGCCATGGCGACAAGGCCGGGGTCCATGAGCTCGTGCTTCTCGGCCGGAATCATGTCGACCATCCAGGCATCGGCCGCCGACCAGATCACCTCGATCACGGGTCGCAGGGGCGGCAGGTCGGGGTCCACTTCCTCGACGATCGCACCCAGATCGGCCAGGACCTTGGCAGCGTCGGCAACGGCGTTTGCCACGTCGTCATCCGCCCAGCCATTGTCGCCCAGGGTCGGGCTGTAGGCGATCCGGACACCCTCGATACCGGCATCCAGCGCGTTGAGATAATTCTCCGTCTGGGCAGAGGCCGGCGCCGACATGAAATCGCGGGAATCGGGGTTCGCGAGCACGTTTAGCATCAGCGCGGAATCGGTCACCGTCCGGGTCATCGGCCCCATATTGGCGAGATTGCCGATATGCCCGGGGAGCGGAAAGTTCGGGACCAGGCCGAAGGTCGGCTTGTGACCGAAGATGCCGGCGAAGGCGGAGGGAATGCGGATCGAACCGGCCGCATCGGAACCCTGGTGCAGGGGCCCCATGAACGCCGCCGCCGCGGCCGATGCGCCGCCGGACGACCCGCCGGGGGTGCGCTCGGGATTCCACGGATTGCGGGTGATGCCCGTGAGCGGATTGTCGGTAACGCCCTTCCAGCCGAACTCCGGTGTGGTCGTCTTGCCCGTCAGCACGGCGCCGGCTTCGCGCAGGCGTGCAACGGCTGGCGCATCCTCGTCCTGGGGTGCGTCCGGATCGCTGGTCCGCGAGCCGCGCAGCGTCGGCCAGCCCTTGGTGATGGTCAGATCCTTGATCGACACCGGGATGCCGTCGATGGCCGAGAGAGGTTCGCCCGCCTGCCAGCGTACCTCGGACTCCTTCGCGGATGCCACGGCGCTGTCGGCATCGACCAGGCAAAAACAGTTCAGGGTCGGGTTGTGCGTCTCGATCTGGTCGAGCACCGCTTGCGTGGCATCCACCGGCGAGACGTCACCGGCCGTGTAGAGATCCCACAGTTCCGACGCGCTCAGCGCGACAAGATTGTCCGTCATCCCGCTCCTCCCATCAATTATTATACGGCGTTCTGGTCGAGCCCGCGCACCATTTCGAGTGTGTCGTCGAGCGCCTTCTGGAAACGCGCGATCATTTCCTTGATTTCTACCTGGTTGATGATCAGCGGTGGGCAGAACGAGATCGTGTCGCCGATCGCCCGCACGATCAGGCCGTGATCCTCGGCACGCTCGTTGCAGAACGGGCCCACGCCCAGTGCCGGATCGAATGCTTGGTGGGTGTCCTTGTCGCGAACCAGTTCGACACCGGCAACCAGGCCCTTGCCGCGCACCTCGCCGACGAGCGGGTGATCGAGGAGCTTGCGCAGCCCGCCCTGGAAATGCGGCTCCATGGCACGGACATGGCCGACAATATCCTCTTCCTTATAAATCCGAAGCGCCTCGCGTGCCACCGCGGCGGAGACCGGGTGTCCGGAGTAGGTGAAGCTCAGGCCGAACACCCCGATCCGGTCGCTTTCCGCGGCGATCGCATCGAACACGCGGGCATTCACCATCACCGCGGAAATCGGGATATAGGCGCTCGACAGGCCCTTGGCGCAGACCAGCATGTCGGGTTCCAGGCCCATGGTGGTGCTGCCGAACATGTTTCCGGTCCGCCCGAAGGCCGTGATGACCTCGTCGGACACCAGAAGCACGTCGTGCTTGCGCAGCACCGCCTGCACTTTTTCATAGTAGGTCGGTGGCGGCACGATAACGCCGCCCGAGCCCATGATCGGTTCGGTGAAGAATGCGCCCACCGTGTCCGGTCCTTCCGCTTCGATCAGCGCATCCAGCTCGTCGGCCAGCCGGGTTGCGAAATCCTCTTCGCTCTCTCCGTCCCGGGCATTGCGGTAATGGTGTGGCGGCGTGACGTGCAAGAAGCCGTCGAGCGGCAACCCGAAAGAGGCATGGTTGTAGTGCATGCCTGACAGGCTGGCCGATGCGATGGTGTTGCCGTGATAGGCCCGCTGGTGGGCGATGATCTTGCGCTTTTCCGGCTTGCCGACGGCGGCCCAGTAGTACCAGACGATCCGTGCGGCGCTGTCGTTGCCCTCAGAGCCGGAGTTTGCGAACCAGATCTTCGACATCGGCACCGGCGCGATCTCGAGTAGCCGCTCTGCCAGTTCGATCACCGGCGAATGGCTTTTGTGATTCGTCAGGTGATAGTAGGGCAGCTTCGCCATTTGATCGGCGGCCGCCTGCACAAGGCGGTCCTGGCCGTAGCCCAGCGAGATGCACCAGAGCCCAGCCATGCCCTCGATATAGTCCTTGCCGTGGATGTCCTTGACCCATACACCCTTTCCCGAATCGATCACCACCGGACCCTTCTCGAGATGGGTCTTGAGATTGGTCAGCGGATGAATGACCGATGCGGCGTCGCGCGCCTCGGGTGAATTCGGGCGTGGTGTGTCGTCCGGCATTGCGTCCTCCCGCTTTGCGCTACTCGGCGGCGTCCCTCAGGCCGTCGTCAACCTCGACATTTTCCGGCTGTATTTCGTAGCCGGACGCCGCGGCCTGCATCTTGATTAACGCGGCGAAGTCGTCCTCGCCGTGTCCGAGCCCGATCAGCGCCTGCACCAGGTCGCGGGTCAGGTTGGTCAGCGGCATCGGCACCTCGAGATCTCGCGCTTCGTTGAGGGCAAGATCGAGATCCTTGCGCAGCATCTTGGATGTATGGGTGGCCGTGTAGTCCAGGTTCACCAGGGCCGGGGCCTTGTAGTTGGTGAAGATCGAGGACATGGCGCTGTTGTTGAAGTACTTCAGGAAGGCATGCCGTTCGATGCCGCCCTTCTCGCAGAGCACTGTGATCTCGGCCAGGCACTGGGCAACGATACCGAGCATGACATTGTGCGCGAGCTTGGCCAGGCGCGAGGAATCGCCTTCGCCGATATAGGTCTCGGCGCGGCCGAGTTGGGCGATATAGGGCCGGGCGATCTCGTAAGCGCTGCGATCGCCCGATACGCCCAGTGTTGCCTTGCCGGCGGCAACAGCGTGGCCGTTGCCGCTGATCGGCGTGGCGAGGAACTGGACCCCCTTGGCTTCGCAGGCGGCGCGCATTTCCGTGGACGTGTCGATGGAGATCGTCGAGCTGTCGCTGATGATCTGCGGGACCGTGTCACCGGACAGAACCCCGTCGGGCCCCGTGATCATATCGCGGATTGCGCTGTCGTCCGTCACGATCGTGAACACGATGTCGCGGTTGGCGAGATTTGACGGTTTCTCGACGACCTCGACGCCCAGCGGTTCTGCCTTGGCGGCCGTGCGGTTATAGACCTTCACGTCGGCGCCGGCCTTGATCAGCAGTCCGGCCATCGGGTAGCCCATCTTGCCAGTGCC
>MDTE01046787.1_pt1 | contig 10959 bp, 11 predicted proteins | sample 811231 | NCBI WGS metagenome assembly MDTE01 (sample SAMN05326651, study PRJNA326480) | marine metagenome | isolation source: seawater | place: Indian Ocean: Red Sea | collected 2010 | reverse complement strand
TTTCATGACCTATCCATTTTAAAATCCACCACATACGACTTGCAAAAGCTCCGCCGGCATCATCGTAAACAACAGCTTGTTTTTTATTTGATAACCCCCATTGGGACAACTTCTCAGTCAATAAGTCAGGGTCTGGGAGAGGATGTCTTCCGCTTTTAAGTGTTTTTTTACTCGCAAGATCGTTATCTATATCTACAAAGATAGAGTTTCTAATGTGCCCTTCTGTGTATGATTCAATTCCATGTTTGGGATCTTTAATATCACATCTGCAATCAAAAATGATGAATTCTTCATTATCTAAATTTTTTATTAAATCTTCTATAGAAATTATTGTTTTATATGACATTTATTGCACCTTATAAAATAGCTCTATTATCTAGGAATATCTAAGAATAACATCAATAACTAAAAACAAAAAAGCTACAATTGTCCAAAATAGTATACTTTTTAAAAATTCACTCATTTTCAAAATCAAACCATCAGCTCTTGATCATACAACATCTATAATTAAGCTGTCATTTTCGCGCACGGGAGGATTCGAACCCCCGACCCCAAGCTTAGAAGGCTCGTGCTCTATCCAACTGAGCTACGTGCGCAATTCAATCATCATTCTTTATACTGCGAAGTTTTGCAGGTGTATCTTTTTTTGGTTCTAGCCCACCTATTGTACGCATTTTATCCGCTTTGTTAACAAGATTCTGAGAACGTTTATAACCTTGTTCAATCTTATTCTTAGATTTATCATATAAATCATTGAATTCCAAAAAAGATTCAGAAACTAATACAGCTGATTCATAAATAGATGTTGCCTGATCAATAACTTTTCTAATATCCTCTGATTGTTTCTTATTATTCCAAGCCCTATTTATAATCTGCAGTATTGCTATTAACGTGGTGGGGCCAACTATAGCTATTTTTTGCCTCAGAGCTTCTTTAATTAACTCTTCCTCGCAAGCAATAATATAGGCACCTTCTACATTCATGAACATTATCACTAGATCTAGTGATTCTGTACCATGTGTATTTCTATAATCTGTAGATGATAGTGATTTTAAATGTCTCTTTACAGAATTTATATGATTTTTTTTGTGTTCTTCTCTATTTTTATCGGTTTTAGAAGTAAGATATTGGCTATAGTCTAATAATGATACTTTAGAATCAATTACAACTTTTCTATTTTCTGGAAGATTAATAATAATATCAGGCTTTTCATCACCAATTTTCTTTTGTTCGTTATAACTTAATCCTTCTTTAAAACCTGCGTGTTCTAATACCATCTTTAATGAAATTTCACCAAATTGACCTTGATTTTTTGATCCCCCTCTTGTTAACAATGTATACATTTCAGTAATATTTCTAGATAATTCGTTAGTCTTTTCATATTGCGCTTGTTTGAATGATTCAATACTGTTTTTGAGTTCACTTAATGGTAATATTTGATTTAACTTTTCTTGTTCATTATCAAAGGATTTCTTATTTTGTAGTAAGATATAGACAATAAGCAAGCCAATTATTAACAACAATATAGATATTTCTAACATCATGCATATATTATATAACCACCAAGATATAAAATGGTTAATTAAATGAAAATAATATTTTTTACTGAAAATAATAGAGCTGGCGGTATGGATAAGTTTTTAATTACTTTAATTAAAAACTGGCCTAACAAAGATGATGAATTAATATTAATATGCAATAAAAACCATCCTGGTTTAATAGATTTAGAGAGAGATTTACCTAATAAAGTATTGATTATTAAGCACTCTATACAGTTAAATTGGTCCTTTTGTTCTCCAGTAATTGAGATATTACCTAAGTTGATACAAAGAATTTTCAGGCAAATGATGCGAATTTTACTTGCACCCTATCAATTTTATAAAATAAGAACCATGTTTAAAGAGCTAAATGGAGATAGATTATTAACTGTTAATGGTGCATACCCAGGTGGGGAAACATGCAGATTATCTAACATTGCTTGGTATGCATTAGGATTGGGCATATCTATTCATAACATACATAATTTTGCCTTAAAACCACGATTTATATTTAGTTGGTATGAAAGGTATATTGACAAAATGTTAATTAAATCATGTAAATATTTCGTAACTGTCTCTAAATCTTGTTCTGAATCATTATTTGATAGATTACGATCTAATAATGAAAATATTGTTACAATTTACAATGGTTTAGACTTTAAACCTAATTTATCTTCTAATCATCATAAGGTTCTACGAGAATTAAATATTACCCATCGGAAAGATGTTCTAATAATGTTAGGGACATATGAAGAAAGAAAAGGACATGAGTTTTTATTAAGGGCTATGCAATTAGTATTTAATGCTAAACCACATCTTCATCTTCTAATTTGTGGTACTGGAACACATAAAGAAAAGGAAATAATTGAATCTAATATAAAAAAATATATACCAGGAAAAAATATTCACTTACTTGGTTTTGTCCAAGATGCTGAAACATTAATTAGCTCATCATATATACTTCTAATACCCAGCCAAGATCAAGAATCTTTTGGGCTAACAGCTGTAGAAGCCATGCAAAGAGGTATACCTGTGGTAACAACAGATGTTGGTGGTCTTTCAGAAACTATCGGTCCAGATGGTTTTTGCGGATATATATGTAATAAAAGTAATATTGAATGTTTTTCTAAAAAGATATTATATCTTATTGATAATAAAGATATTTATAAAAATATGAGTAACAATGGTATTAAACGATCTAAAGAACTTTTCACATCAAAAAGAATGGTAAATGAATATTTTAAGCTTCTCAATTAGCTCGAAAGATATCTTCTGGAGAAGGAGGGATTCGAACCCTCGGTAGAGTTATAAACCCTACAACACCTTAGCAGGGTGCCGCTTTCAACCACTCAGCCACTTCTCCTTCAGTGATTAACCTATTCCTGAGTAACTTCTATATCTGTTGATGTTTCATCATCAGAATTTGATGATAGTTTATCCTTTTTATTGTCTTTATCATCCTTAATTTTTGAATATATTTCTTCTCTATGGACAATAACATTTTTTGGTGCATCTATTCCTAGTCTAATCTGACTTCCTTTTACACCCAAGATGACAATTTTTGCATCATCTCCAATCATCAAAGCTTCTCCGACTCGCCTCGTCAATATAAGCACGATAACCCCCTTCCATTTTGTGTTTAGCTTCCTATTATTACTTTTTATCTAGCTTAAATTCATTATGTAATGCCTGAACAGCTAATTCTAGGTTTTTTTGTTCAATAACAACAGAAATCTTAATTTCTGATGTTGATATCATCCTAATATTAATGCGTTTTTTTGCTAAACACCCAAACATCTTACCAGCAATACCAGCATGCGATCGCATTCCTACGCCTACTAAAGAAAGTTTAACAATATTTTTAGTAGATTTAATGGAATCATAACCCATATTTTTCTTATTTTTTTCAATAACTTGTATAGCTTTTTTAAAATCATTTCTACTTACTGTAAAAGTGAAATCAGCTAGATCATTTGATCCGACATTTTGTACAATCATATCTACTTCAATATTAGCATTACCAATAGGACTTAAAATTTTAGCTGCGACACCTGGACGGTCTTTAACTCCTTTTATCATGATTTCTGATTCATTTTTAGTAAACGCTATACCAGATATCAAAGCATCTTCCATTCTCCTCTCCTCTTTTTTGATTAAAGTTCCATTTCCATCTTGATGTGCATGTAATACTCTGAGAGGTACATTATATTTACTAGCAAACTCTACCGATCTTAGTTGTAACACTTTTGAACCAAGCCCAGATAATTCAAGCATTTCTTCATACGTTAATATATCTAATTTTCTTGCTTTAGAACAATACTTAGGATCTGTAGTGTATACACCATCAACATCTGTATAAATTTGACATTCTTTAGCTTTTAAAGCAGCAGCAATTGCAACAGCAGATGTATCAGATCCACCTCTTCCAAGAGTTGTTATATCACCTTTTTTATTCATCCCTTGAAAACCAGCAATTATTATTACAGAGTTTTTTGTAAACTCTTTTTTAATTTTTGAAACATTAATATTTAATATTCTAGCTTTAGAATATTCATTATTAGTTATAATACCTGCCTGCCACCCAGTTAATGATGTTGCAGATATAGCATTATCATTTAATACCATCGATAAAAGTGCAATACTAATTTGTTCACCTGATGAAACTAACAAGTCATAATCACGTGGATTTGGATTCTTTGATGATTTATAAGCCATTGAAACAAGTTCATCGGTTGTACTACCCATAGCTGAAAGTATTACTACAATCTTTTTGTTTTTCTTTACATCAATTGAAATATCACGAGCTATTTTCCTTATTTTCGAGATAGTTGATACTGATGTACCACCATATTTTTTAACTAATAACGACATATTTTTATTTTTTATTTAAAAAGGATTCAACATAACTTAGAACATTATCAGATGTTTGATCTAATATTTTTGTAGTTGCAAATGTTTCGCTACCACCGCCTTTTGAGTTGAATTCATTATTCATTTTTTCTACAATTTGTTTGGCATTATATATATGTTTGGAAGATTTTGAAACACCAACATAACAACTAATTATATTTTTATGATCTTGAACAAGTATAGAAATTGAATCTTGATATTGATTTTTAATTAGATCAGAAAGAATTTTGATTTGATCATTATTTAAATCCGAACAGTCTTTCAAAAATAATTTTGATGAATTAATACTTATGACATCATCTTTGATAGATTTGAAAACATATTGAGCAAGTGTTTTGTTAAGATTAGAAATATTAGTTAATATATTTTTTTGATCATCTTGTAAGGATTGGATTTTGTTAATTAATGTAGTTCTATTAGAATTAAATAAATTACATAAATTTTTACTCAAATCAGATAAGTTAGTATAATCCTGATAAATTTCATCGCCAGTAATAGCTTCAATTCTTCTTACTCCAGTAGATACACTTGTTTCAGATACTATCTTAAACATACCAATTGAAGAAGTTGAAGAAACATGTGTTCCTCCACATAATTCTATAGATTTTTTTCCAATAAAGAGTACTCTTACATTATCTTCATATTTTTCATCAAAAAAAGCTAAAGCTCCATTTTTGACGGCTCTGTTATAATCCATATTTTTGATTCTTGTTTTAGTGTCTCTCTTTACTTCTTGCATAACAGAAGTTTCTATATCTTTAATTTCATCTACTGTTAATGGCTTTGGATGAGTAAAATCAAATCTAAGATATTTATCGTTTACTAAAGAACCTTGTTGTTGCACATGCTTGCCTAAAGTTTCACGTAACGCTTGATGTAATAAATGTGTTGAAGAATGATTTACTGTAACTTTATTTCTTCTTTCTAAATTGATATGAGAACTAACTGTATCTGAAACAGATAATGTACCTTTTTTAAGAACACCATAATGTACAATGCAGTTATTGACTTTTTGTACATTCTGAACAAAAAATATAGAGTTTTTATTTTCTATAGTCCCTATGTCTGATATTTGTCCTCCACCTTCTGGATAAAAGACACTTGATGATAATATAATTATTATTTTTTTATTTGAAGTATTAATTTTATTAACACTTTTGTTAGCACTATAAATTGCCAAAATTTTAGTTTTATTAGAATATTTCTCATAACCAACAAATTTAGATTTTAATTTATTATCAATATAAGATAAATTTGAATCACCAAACATACTAGATTTTTTACTTTGTATTTTCTGTTTTTTCATTAATTTATTAAAACCATCTAAATCAATTGATAATTTTTTTTCACTAGCTATCTCTTGTGTTATTTCAACTGGTAAACCATAAGTATCATACAACTTGAACACCGAATCGCCGTCTAAAGATTTTTTATCCTCTGTAATCTTATTAATCAATTCAAGACCATGAGATAATGTATTTAAACACGCTTTTTCTTCATCAAGGATTATGTTTTTTATTTTTTTATGATTTTCTTTTATTTCAGGATAAGTTTTACCTAAAGTATTTTTAACAGTGTCTACACAAGTATAAAGAAAAGGATCGGTAACACCTGAGTTATACAAATACCTTATTGATCTTCTTATTAATCTTCTTAACACATATCCTCTTCCTTCTTTATCAGGGAGTACACCATCAGAAATTAAAACGCACGCTGCTCTGCAATGATCCATAATTATTTTTTTTGTAGAGAAATCAATTTTTTTTATTTTTTTAATTTTATTTAAATAAGTATATAAGTCAGTAAAAATAGATGTATTGAAATTATCTAATTTGTTTTCAATAACAGCTTGGATTCTCTCTAACCCCATTCCGGTATCAACACATCTTTTTGGCAGATTACTTAACTTGCCTGATTGATCTCTGTCAAATTGAGTAAAAACTAGATTCCATATTTCAGAATATCTTTCACCTGTATCCCCAGAACCAGGTTTTTCCCCAATCAATTTTTCACCTAAATCATAATAAATTTCAGTACATGGCCCGCAAGGTCCTGTATCACCCATTTGCCAAAAATTATCTTTATCATCTAAATAAGATAATGATTGTTCGTCAATGCCAATTTTATTTAACCAAATATCTGCACTCTCACTATCATTTTTATGTACTGAAACATAAAGTTTATTGACATCGAGATTTAATTCTTTAACTAAGAAATTCCAAGCTAATTCTATAGCTTCTTCCTTAAAATAGTCTCCAAAACTAAAATTTCCTAACATTTCAAAAAAAGATTGGTGTCTATTGGTAAAACCAATATTGTCTAAATCATTATGTTTGCCTCCAACTCTTAAACATTTTTGACATGTTACAACTCTTTTATATTTAGGTTTTTCATTTCCTAAGAAAATATCTTTAAATTGAACCATACCTGAATTTGTGAATAACAAACTATTGTCATTGACCGGGATAACTGAACTTGAAGTTAATATTTTATGTTTTTGATCTTTAAAATAATTTAAAAACTTTTTTCTTATATTCATAATTTCCAAAATTTATTAATAGCATCATCAATAGTTTTTTTAATAAAACCCCTGTTAGAAAGAAAAAATTTTTGTTTTTCTATAATCTTGTCATCTGTTAGAGTATTTGGATATGATTTTTTATCGAGTGCTTTTATAGCTGATTCAAGCCACTCATTATCATCATATAATGTTAAATACTTATTTATTATTTTTATATTAATTTTCTTTTTTATAAGTTCAGATCTTATTAAATTTGGGCCTTTTTGATTATGATATTTAGATTGAACATATGTCTCCACAAATCTTTCATCTGATTGTAATCCAAGCTCTGCAAAACTATCTAAACATGTCTCAATATCGTCAGATTCAAATTTTTTTTGAAATAGTTTATCAAAAAGTTCTGAACGTGAATGCTCTCTAATGCTAAGGTACCGAGAAATAGAGTTTTTTATCTCATCAATTTGACTGCTGCTCATCGCTAACTATATCTACTTGCTCATCATTTTCAGGAATAGCTGGCATATTTTCATTAATAGCAAGTTTTTTAATCTTGTTATAGATTTCCTTAGCTATTTTCGGATTATCTTTAAGAAATATTCTAGAATTATCTTTGCCTTGCCCTATTCTATCTTTACCATAACTATACCATGCGCCTGCTTTCTCTAAAATATTGTATTTAACACCAAGATCGATCAGTTCTGACTCTTTTGATACACCTTCTCCATACAAGATATCAAACTCTGCAATCCTAAAAGGCGGAGCGACCTTATTTTTAACAATTTTAATTCTAGTTTCATTTCCTATAATTTCATCTCCTTTTTTAATTGCCCCAATTCTTCTAATATCAAGTCTCACTGATGAATAGAATTTCAATGCATTACCGCCAGTTGTTGTCTCTGGACTTCCAAACATTACACCAATTTTCATGCGTATCTGATTGATAAATATCAATAAAGTATTAGATTTTTTTATATTTGCAGCTAACTTACGAAGAGCCTGAGACATTAATCTTGCTTGTAAACCCATATGTGAGTCACCCATATCACCATCAATTTCAGCCTTCGGCGTTAATGCGGCTACTGAATCAATAACAATCGTATTGACAGCACCGGATCTTACTAAAGTATCAGCAATTTCTAATGCTTGTTCTCCTGAATCTGGCTGTGAAAGCAGTAAATCATCAATATTTACTCCTAAATTTGCTGCATATTTTGGGTCTAAAGCATGCTCAGCATCAATAAATGCAGCTGTTCCACCTTCTTTTTGAGATTCAGCTATAACCTGTAAGGTCATAGTCGTTTTACCAGAGGATTCTGGACCATATATTTCTATTACTCTGCCTTTTGGTAATCCACCAATACCAAGTGCCAAATCTAAACTGAGGGAACCGGTTGAAACAGCTTCTATATCAGGATAAGCAGCTCCATCACCTAACTTCATTAAAGCTCCTTTACCATGTTCTTTTTCTATTTGACTGATTGCTGATTGAAGTGCTTTTTCTTTATTTTCTTCCATTTGTTACTGCCTCATATAATTAAAATTGATGTGTTTTATATATCATGATAACAATTATATGCCTTGAATGAAATCATATAAGCCCAATATAGCAATTTTAGCAGCTTCATCACGATTGGATTGACGGTCTCCTGAGAGTTTTTTAAATTCTGTTTTAATCATCGAACTTGAGCTCCAACAGAACCAAACATGGCCAATTTTGTCATTCTTGCTATTATCTGATGGCCCCATAACTCCAGAAATACTAACAACTATGTCGCTTTTTGTTTTTTTTAATAAACCATTTGACATTTCTATGACAACATCTTCTGAAACAGCTCCTTGGGTAGATATTAATTCAGATGAAACTCCTAATAAGAAATTTTTAGATTTATTTGAATAAACAATAATCGCTGAATCAAAAAACTTTGATGACCCAGGTAAATCTGTAAGATATTTAGAAATTAATCCACCTGTACATGACTCGGCAGATGATATGGTGACTTGTTTTTTGATGGCTAATTTCATCAAATCTTTTACAATATCTAAGATGTTATTCATTAAACTCTATGATAGATTAAACTATAATAATTGTTAATTATTAAATTGATACAATTTGTCAAGATATGAAAAAAATTAAAAATATATTACTTTATACACATAGTAAATATTTAAATAATAGAGAAATTATAAAACTATTAAAGTTCTTTAATAGAGAAAAGATTATTCTTAATAGGTTCTTAATTAATCAAGAAAATGAACACATAGAAAAAATAAATAAAATAGATCTAATTATTGTTGTAGGTGGAGATGGGTTATTTATTTCGGCATCAAAACTTGCCTATAAATATTCAATCCCAATTTTAGGAGTTAACTTTGGTAAAATAGGATTTCTTGTTGATGTAGACAAAAAAGAAATATTACAAAATGTTAAGGAATTGTTAAATGGAAAATTTATTGTTGATAAAAGAATGTTAATAAAAGGTACTGTTGAAGATAAATCATCTCAAATAATTTCATCTATTTCACTGAATGATATAGTTATTCATAACTATGGTTTATTAAAAATGATAGCAGTTAAAATCTTTATAAATGACTTTTTAATCAATTCTATTCGTTCAGATGGTTTAATAATATCAACACCAACTGGTTCAACTGCATATTCAATGTCAAATGGTTGCCCAATTGTGAGTCCTAACTCAAATGTTATGTCTATTGTACCAGTATCTCCTCATACATATAGCGACAGACCTATAATTGTAAACTCTAGTGATAAAATACGTATAGTAATAGAAAATAAATCTATTCCAAATACACTAGTAACTTTTGATGGGCATAATAATTTAACAATACCGAATCCTAAATATATTGAGATTAGCAAAAGTAATAAATATATAAAAATATTACATCCAGAGAACTATAATTATTTTAAGATTTTGAGTAAAAAATTAAAATGGGGCAACCGCTCTTAAAAAATTAGTTACTTTTTACAACTACTACAAATACCAAATAATGTCATTACATGGCTAGTCAATTTAAATTTATACGATGATGAAACTTTTTCTTGTAGATCTTCTAGATCATCATTCATAAACTCAATAATTTTCCCACATTGTGTACATACCAAATGATCATGATGTGATTTTTTCAATTCATAACTAGATTCGCTACTATTAAATTGATTTTTTTGTATTAATCCCGCAACTTCTAGTTGAGTTAATACCCTATATATCGTAGCTAAACTAATATTTTTTTTATTAGACATTAATTTGTCATATACATCATGGGCACTGTAATGTTTATGCGGTTCTGTATAAAACAATTCCAATATAGTTTTTCTCTGATGAGTTACTTTAAGTCCTGCATCTTTCAGTGATAAACCTTGATCGACATTTTTCTTTTTGCTAATAGTCACAATATTATTAAATAACCTAATTATTAACTTATTTCAAGATTATTTTCTTTTAATTTTTGAAATAAGTTTTCTACGTTCTTTTGAAGTTATAGTAATTGGATTATAGATTTCTAATCTATCATTATCTTGTAATACATAGCTATCATCTACTATATCTCCAAATATTCCAAATTTATAATCTGAAATTGGTATATTTTTTATAGTATCTGCCACATCCTTATGTTTAAAAAAATCTTTAATAGTAATACCGGGTTTTTTATAAAATGAAGTATTTATATTGAGTTTAGAATTTTTATGAAAATATAATAAATCTATCAAAATTTTTTTATTATTCATATTTATATCTAAAAGCTTCTTTAATAAATGACTTGAGTATAGATGACATTATTAATGAAAAAACTGGCTGTATTGTAAACTCAATGGGTTTGTTATTAAATTCATACTCTAAATAAAACTCAATAAAAGTATTGTATTTGTCAATTTTTTTAAAATTCCAAAAACCTTGTAAATGACTGAACGGACCGTCTTTCAGTTCCATTGTTATTTTTTTATTTTTAATAATTGTATTTTCAGTAGAAAAT
>MDTE01104756.1_pt1 | contig 10961 bp, 10 predicted proteins | sample 811231 | NCBI WGS metagenome assembly MDTE01 (sample SAMN05326651, study PRJNA326480) | marine metagenome | isolation source: seawater | place: Indian Ocean: Red Sea | collected 2010 | reverse complement strand
TACAGTAGCTGCTATGAGAATTTTGTTTTTCTTACACATAACTTTCTCCCAAAAAGATACCAACCATTCTTCGTCAGACCCTTCAAAAATATTTACGCATAATGGTGAAGACTAATAACGTTCACTCATGCCTGGAAGCATTACAGCAAAAGTTTTATACCTTTTACACTGTTAGTCTTAATTCTTAATGTTGAAAATAGAATGCTCACATTAAAGAGCCTGGGAAAAAGTTTGATTCATAAAATCAAAAAAATCTTGCAGAGATTCGAAGAATTACTGCGAGCAGTTATCACACCTTCGGCTATGCATCAGTTAGTTTCCCAGTGTATGAACAGTGGCACAACAGTTCAATTTTCCGCGCTGCCCCAGGCGTGAAAACGGAACCTGAATTTGGGGCTTAGATGTCCATCCGATAACGATTGTGCGCATGACAAAAGGCATCAGCTGCGTTAATCTCAAACTAGGTATTTAAGGAACTTAACCCGCTGTTTTCATAGTTTATGCCGAAATTTTAATGAGGTAATAATAATGATAAAAATTTGGCGCTTCCTTCGATCTTTACAACCCCTTAACAAAGGGCTAATTGCACTGCCCCTTGCCCTTTTGGCGAGTGCCAGCTCATTCGCGCAAGATACGGTGGAATGGACAACCTTAGGAAACGACTTTGCGCATACTCGCTCAACCGACGCAACACAGATCACCGCAGAAAATTTTTCGGATCTGGAAGTAGCCTGGGAGTGGGATGGAGCTAGTTTCGAAGCCCAAAGTGGCCGTTCAACTCCCAGCTATATAAATGGCAAGCTGTACACTGTTGCTGGTGCTCGTCGCCACGTCGTTGCTATCGACCCACAATCCGGGGCGACAATTTGGTCTTACCGCGAACCAGATACCGGTCGCTGGGAATATTCAATGCGTGCCGACTACGGCAAAGGCGTTGGTTATGCCAATATTGATGGCCGCGATGTTATTTATATTATATCGCCAGGCTTTTTCCTAACTGCTCTCGACGCAGAAACTGGCCGGCCGCTTGAAGGTTTCGGGGGCCGTGTGGAAATTGAGGGGTTTCCAGAGACTGGTGTTGTTGATCTGCTGAAAGATCTTGGTCATCCTTACGATCCCTATGAAGGCATCCCGTTAGAGCGCGGCTATATCACTTCGTCTTCTCCACCGATTGTGGTCAATGATGTTGTTGTCGTCGGCAACTCCGCTGAACAGGGTTACAACCAATCTCGAATCGAAAATGTACCAGGTGATATTCTTGGTTATGACGCTCGCACTGGTGATTTTTTATGGAAGTTCAATGTCATTCCACAACCCGGTGAATATGGACACGAAACATGGGAAAACGATGCCTGGGAATACACAGGAGATATCTCTTCCTGGGCACCCATCTCCGCTGACCAGGAACTAGGTCTTGTTTATATCCCAACCAATGGTGTGACCATCGACTATTACGGTGGACATCACCCCGGTGACAATCTTTACGGTACCAGTTTGATTTCGCTCGATGCGAAAACCGGTGAAAGAGCCTGGCATTTCCAGATGGTGCACCACGATATTTGGAATTTTGATACGCCTACTGCACCAATTCTCTTAGATACCGACAATGGTCCGATCGTTGCTCAAGCAACCAAGCAAGGCTATGTCTATGCATTTAACCGAGAAACCGGCGAGCCAGTTTGGCCAATCGAAGAAGTACCTATGCCTGCTTCCACTGTTCCTGGTGAACAACTATCTCCAACTCAACCAATCCCTTCCAAGCCAGCGGCATTTGAGTACGTTGGTTCCAGTGAAGAGTTGCTGGTGGATTTCACTCCGGAGTTAAAACAACAAGCGTTGCAAGCGGTGGCCGAATTCCAAATGGGCCCTTTGTTTAACCCACCAATGCGGGCGAATGACCCTTCAGGTAAGCAATCCGCATTGATGTGCCCAACCGGAGCCGTGAATATTACTCACCCTCCAGTTGCTGATCCTCAGTCTGGGGTGATGTATATCATGTCCCGCTACAGCTGCGGCGCTCGGCGGCTGGTTTCTGGTGAGGAAGCAGACACTTATTACGATGAACCAACCGGTGTAACACTCTCTCGCTATGCAGCAGCCAGTGGCGGACCATCTCCCCGTCACCCGGCCGGAATTCCACTTTGGAAACCTCCTTATAGCAGAATCACTGCGATTGATATGAACAGCGGTGATCATCTCTGGATGCTGCCGGCTGGTGAAACTCCAGATCGTATTCGTAGCTTGCCTGCCTTGGATGGGGTAGACATTGGCAACACCGGATCAGGCGCTGTTGGACAAATGGTGGTAACCGGTAACATGCTGATTTACACAAACGTCACTGCAGACGGCACGCCTCACATCTTTGCCGTCGATAAGCAGACTGGCGAAGAATTGGCGCGGGCTGAAGTGCCTGAAAACACCCGCTATGGAATGAGCTCCTGGGTACATAATGGCAAGCAACACATCATTTTGCAGACAGGAAGTTCTTTAACTGCCATGGCATTGCCAGATTATTAGGCTCTGCCCGTTTCCATTGGCCATGAGGAACAAGTAAACTGCTGATCCCCATGCAGAGGAACAAGATTTTACAAATACAGAAATGTAAAAATAGAAGTTAGATAATAATCGAGGAGTAGATCGATGAAGAAATCTTTACTATTTACAACAGCAGCATTTTTCACTGCTGTAGCGACTTTTACCGCGGTAAATTCTCAAGAAAACGAAATGAGCTTCTTTATCACCAGTGTTGGATCAGGTGACGGGGCTAATTTGGGCGGATTGGCTGGCGCAGATGCGCATTGCGATGCTCTAGCATCAGCAGCAGGTTCTAGTGGAAAAACTTGGCGTGCTTATTTAAGTGCTCATGCAACTGCAAATTCTCCAAGTGTTAACGCTAGAGATCGAATTGGCTTCGGTCCCTGGTATAACTCAAATGGTGTTGAAGTAGCTTCCAACCTGAACGTGTTGCATGGACCAAGCAATAACCTGAACAAGCAAGCGTCCCTAACCGAGAACGGCGATCAGGTAAATGGGGTTGGAGATTCACCAAACCAGCATGACATTTTAACCGGCTCAACGTTGGATGGTCGTACAGTTGATGATGGCTCAAACCATACGTGTAACAACTGGACCAGTAACGGAGAAGGTTCTGCGCATGTTGGTCACTTCGACCGTGTCGGCGGTGGTCAGAATCCAACTTCATGGAATAGCGCTCATGGATCAGCTGGATGCAGCCAAGAAGATCTAATCCGAACTGCGGGGAATGGATACTTTTACTGCTTTGCTATCGACTAAATGAATTTTAAGCAATTGAATTTGTGAATTCTTAATTGGAAATTAAATCTGAACACTTTTTTTACAGCTGTGTAAATTCTACTTCAGATTTAATTTCCGACTCGACTTCGCTGTATTCTTAACGCCTTAATCCTCACTTAGTAAGATTTATGATCGGATTGAGAATTTAACCTCAGATCAAAAAAGCGAATCGAAGAAAAAGCATTTAAAATGGTGTGGCTGGTTTTAGTTACACCATTTTTATTTGTAGGTATTAAAAATGAAACTCTATGGAATGCAACAAAGCCGTTCATTCAGATGCCTGTGGGGTCTGGAAGAAAGCGGACTCGAATACGAGTATGTGCCGATCAAATTGCGTACCGAAGCTGAAGTAGCTGATAGCGCACAAAATCCTGCTTATCTCGCTATTAATGTTCAAGGGAAAGTGCCAACGCTTATAGACGGAGAAATGACATTGACCGAAAGCGTAGCTATCCTAAACTATATTGCGCGCAAGGCGCCTGAGTCTCGCTTGATTCCCAACACTGACCTTCAAACATTGGCAAAGCATGATGAATTGGTTTCTTTTGTCTTAGCAGAACTGGAACAACCTCTATGGAGTAAAGGCAAGCACATGTTTGCTTTACCAGAAGAACAACGTATCCCCCAAATGTTCGAAACAGCGAAGTTCGAGTTTGATAAGGCAGTTCGAACACTTGACTACTTGCTAGGTGAAAACGAATTTGCTGTTGCCAATCAATTCAGCATAGTAGACATCCTATTAGCGCAAACTTTCAACTGGGCAATTCGTTTCGAGTTTGATGTTCCACAAAAATATGCCGAACTTCGGGATCGCCACTATGATCGGCCAGCTGCCAAACGCACAATGAATCTGATTAGCTAAACATGCTGCAACGCTCTCTACTATTTATATTTACAGTATCAGCCACTTTTGGTTTTGCACAAAGCAGTAATCAAAGACCAGTTTCTACTGAAGATCTAGAATACTATTTACTGCAATCTTTCCTAGTTAATGATTCTAAGCAACGAATTGCACTTAATCACATTGGGATTCAAGGTCGCCTAGAAGAATCTGGCTTTCTCGTTACGGCGGTGCTCGAAGGCTATCCAGCCCACACAGCAGGAATGGAACGTGGCGATGTGATTCTCTCTGCGGATGGTGAGCCTTTCCATCCAGTTCATTCTTTTAATCTAGAAAAAAATAGCAACGGCGACTTTATTTCGACCACTAATGAACACCAACTAAGGGTTCAACGGGGCGACATTTCTACTGAACTCTCTCTAGTGCCTGTTTATGAAAACCTTTTCGATAGCTATCGCAGCGCTACCGCAAACTCAGCTCAGGAATTCTCAACTGGGAATAAGGTCATTGGATATATTCGCTTTTGGGCTCTAAGTCGCAACACGAACGACCTAATTAATTACCAAGAGCTGATTCGAAATCTCGATCACTGCGACGGAATAATCTTCGATTTACGCAACAGCTTTGGCTTTTTGGACTCTCAACACCTGGATTTAGTGTTTAATAACAAGTCCTCTTATTTTTCAATCACTGAACCATCTAATACCACATTTAATTTTGCACAAACCTCTCCTGCTCTCAACTCCCTCAACTACCGCAAACCTATAGCACTTCTTGTAAATGAGGATACTCGAGGCGGCACGGAACTTTTTGCCTATCAACTAGATAAGCTGGAACGAGTCGTCAGTCTCGGCAACTCCACCCCTGGGAGGATCGGAAATTTTGTTCTTAATAATGAGCGCGATGGCGCTTCGATCGACTATCTGTCGGCTGAAGAATTATTGATTGATGGGAATGAGTTCGAAGGGATTGGTGTTAATCCTGAAATCGAAGTTCAATTCGAGTACGAAAATACTACGCGCGGTGATCCTCAATACGATGCAGCGGTAAGCACACTTCTCGGCATTATCTAGACACCGAGTCAGCTCTCGAAACCACTCTATTTCTATTTGAAATTTTTAAAGTCAAAGCCTTTCTCTAAAGTTGGTTTTACTACTTCAAAATACGGCGACAAATCAAAATCTCGCGGAGTAAAATGTGTGAAATGGCGCCTATAATATTGAGGAACTTCACCTTCTGAACCCTGCTCCCTGTCAATTCCTGGTAAGATTGGATAATCAATAAATTGAAATGATTCCGCTATCAAAGTCGAACAAATGACTTTAGTTGGTTCTCCACTCCCTAAAGCTATCATCGATCGTCGATAACGATTTGGCACCGGCGGCTTTTGAATAATGTACCGCGCTAAATCAAAGACATTTTTCAAATCGTACTTATGGCCAAGCTTCGATTTGGCGAAGCCAATGAGCATTTTCTTGTCCTGCTCGGTCAAGCTCACTGGTCGGCAGATGCGCAAATTAAATTCTTCATAATGCTTTAGATTGACCATGCGCGCACCTTCTACCAGATCCGCTTCCAACAATGTTTCCTTTTCGGCAGCATCTCCGTCACTGCCAACAAACAGGCAGGCATGAGACCAGGATGATTGAGTGAGGTATTTTATGGCAATGCTGATTCGGGAGTTACCCTCCACCAGTAAGATGTCGCCAGTTTTTAAAACTTTCGCAACATCTTCAATGCTGACCGTCTCGAGAAGTTGGTAACCCGGCTGAGATTTCGATAAATAGGAAGCCAGCCTGCTACCAAGCACCCTACTAAAAGAAGCAATCATTAAAAACGCACCCTAAATTCATTGAATTTCATTAATTTGTTCATTCTCACATTTATCGGCAATATCTTCTTTATAGTTTTGTTTCTCGGGTATACTAGCCAGCCGTTTTGGCTCACTCAAAAAATGAGTTTTAAGATGTAAAGCGCGACACCGCAATAGGAGTTTAAAAATGACCACAGCCTACAACAAATTTTTTACCAATGGCGAATGGGTTGAACCCACTGAGAGAGACACACTCGAAGTAATCAACCCTGCCACTGAAGAGGCTTTCGCCACTATCAGCCTTGGCACAGCTGAAGACGTTGATGCTGCTGCGAAGGCAGCTAGAGCTGCATTCGGAACCTGGTCGCACTCTTCCATAGAAGAGCGGAAGACGGTCATAGCCAACATCATTTCCGGACTGAAGGCTCGGGGCGATGAAATGGCGACAGCAATATCTAATGAAATGGGCGCTCCCATGGGCTTGTCCAAAACTGCGCAATTGGGCAGTGGTCTAGGCCATTTCATGAACATTCTCGGCGTACTAGACAGTTATGAATTTGAAGAAGTTCGAGGTACTACAAAAATTGTAAAAGAGCCTGCAGGAGTATGTGGATTTATAACTCCATGGAATTGGCCACTAAATCAGATTGCCTGTAAGGTCGCCCCCGCCATCGCTGCCGGTTGCACTATGGTGTTAAAGCCAAGCGAAATCGCACCAATAAGCGGCTATATTCTAGCGGAAATCATTGCCGATTCAGGTTTACCGGCAGGTGTTTTCAATTTAGTGAATGGTGAGGGCACAACAGTTGGTGCTGCGATTTCTGCTCATCCTGATATCGATGTTGTTTCGTTTACTGGCTCAACCCGCGCTGGTCGAGAAGTGGCCAAAGCTGCTGCAGACGGAATTAAGCGAGTTACTCAAGAACTGGGCGGTAAATCAGCCAATATCATTCTTGAGGACGTACCGGATTTCAGTCGAGCAGTGGCCGGGGGAGTTGCTGGCTGTTTCGGCAATAGCGGTCAATCCTGCAATGCACCAACTCGTATGCTCGTGCCGAAAGCAAAAATGCCAGAGGCAATAGAAGTAGCGAAAGCTACTGCTGTTAAATCAACTGTAGGCGATCCAAAAGCAGAAGATACTCGTCTCGGTCCTGTAGTAAGCGAATTACAATTCAACAAGATTCAGGGATTGATTGAAAAAGGAATTGAAGAAGGTGCCGAATTGATAACCGGAGGACCTGGTCGGCCAGAGGGAATAGCCAAAGGCTACTTCGTGCAACCAACTGTATTCGCCAATGTCACGAACGACATGGCTATCGCCAGAGAAGAAATTTTCGGACCAGTATTGTCGATTATTGGTTATGACGATGATAGCGATGCAATAAGTATCGCCAATGACACTGATTACGGTCTATCCGGATATGTTTCAGGTCAACCCGATCATGCGCAGTCAATCGCGCGTCAACTTCGTACTGGTAATGTTCACATTAATGGAGCTGGCCCTGATTTTTCAGCTCCGTTTGGAGGTTATAAACAATCTGGTAATGGTCGCGAATGGGGCATAGAAGGATTTGAAGAATTCCTCGAAACTAAAGCGATGATGGGAGCAGTAGCTGAGTAAATCTAAGGAGCCAAAGCATTGCCAAGATTTATGCAAGTTGGAAAAAAGGAAAACAATTTATGGGATTAGACGTACAAAAGACCTCAATAGACATTGGCATCATCGCTAAAGATATAGGTGCCATGATGAAATTCTATGACGAAATTCTCGGGTTAGATCTGGAAGCAACTATTCCGATGCCAGGCGGTGGCACTATGAATCGATTTAAGGTCGGTGACAGCATCATCAAAGTGATTGCGCTGGAACCTGCGCCATCAGCTGAGGCGGAACCAGGTGGTATTCGTGCTGCTAGTGGATATCGTTACTGGACGATTCATGTGCCAAGTCTCGAAGACACTGTTGGTAAAGTTGAAGCTGCGGGCGGCAAAGTTGTTGTACCGATTCGAGAAATTCGCGAGGGTATATCGATAGCATTCCTTGAAGATCCAGACGGGAATTGGATAGAGCTATTACAAAATAGCTAAGGCAAAACACAAAAAAGGATTCAATAGAGCCCCTTTTTTGTTGCATTCTGTTCTTACCAAATGTTTCGAGCTTTTAATTGGATGTCAAAAGTATTACCGCTAGAATGAAAACCTCAGGGACTAAGTTAATTTCTTTATATTTACTCCAATCTCGAAAAAACTTAAAAACTAGTTAGTTACTTTTTCCAGCCATGCATCTAATGATGTCCAATTCATGCGAAACATATGCGGCGCACTGTCAAGAATCGCTGCATCTAAATCAACCCCCGCTTCAGTTAGTGCGTTAACAGTTTCATCGAATCGATCTGCCCAGCCCAGTTGATCGGCGCCACCAATGCGTAAATAAACAGGAAAGCCAGCTAATGGACGATTATCAACAACTGAAGTTGCTAATGCAGGTACCGCTGCCACACCAAAATAGTTTTGCGGATTACGACGGGCAATTTCTAAAGCCGACATCCCTCCGTTAGAGATACCAGCAAGTAGCACTTTACCTTCAGCAATATAGTCTCGCTTCTGCAATTCGACAATTAATTGTTCAACCTTATGGTTATTTTCTTCGCCCCGAAACGCCCTATTGTTCGGCGAAATTGGTACGGCAACCACATATCCACGTTCTGAAAAACCACCACCTAACCAAATAGATGTATCACGGGATATAGAAGCGTTACCTGGTCCGCCTCCCATCAATACCACCAAGGTAGATGGAACCTCTATAGTTTCCGCCGGCCTGACCATAAACACGCCGAGCACGGACCCGTCTTCAAGCGCTACGCGTTCCTGGGCTGTCGCTATAAAAGAAAATAGAAGAGTTATGAAGAGCATTAGAGCTTGTGCTATTTGCATTTTATACTCCTTCTTCTAGCTGTATTAATCTGACTCTTCCCGCGCTCTATAAATGTCTTCGAAGCGTCCATGCAACCGTCGCATTCCGCCGAGCCAGCGATCATAGTCATCTGTTTTACGTCTCATGTAAGTTAGCACCTCAGGATGAGGTAATACCAGGAAGCGTTCTTCTGCTAAAGTTTCAATCACTGTATTTGCAAGTTGTTCTGGCTCAAGCATTCCGTCGAGACCAGCTACACCACCATCACCGCCAGCTGTCATAGCCGTTCGCACAGCTTGTGGACAAAGGGCGGATACTTTTATACCACGATTACCATAAGTAATTGATAACCACTCTGCGAAACCAATCGCGGCATGTTTTGTCGTAGCGTAAGGAGCTGACCCTACCTGGTTCAACAAACCTGCAGCAGAAGAAGTGTTTAATAAATACCCTTCACCCCTTTCTAACATTCCAGGTAACACGGCACGTGCTGCAAACACATGAGACATTACATTAATATCCCAAATAGCCTGCCATTTTTCTGTGGGTACGTCTTCGCCACCAGGAGTAAATATGCCGGCATTAGAGCAAAACAAATCTATATGACCGAACGCTTCCAGAGTCTTTGCGACTAACTCCGTGGCTTCCTCTTCTTTACCAACATCACAAGTAATCCCAAGAGCTTGAGACTGATCACTGATATCACTGACCGTTGCATTTACCCCTTCACTGTTTATATCTGTTGCAACGATCGCCGAAGCTCCTTCGATAGCAAAGCGTTCACATAATGCTTTGCCAATCCCGCTGGCCGCTCCCGTTACTACGATTACCTTATCTTTAACTTGCATAGTTTTTCCTTGTGGGATTTAGACCGATACTGCACTTCCTAATCTTTCGTTAATAATTTTTTCTGCTTCATCTACGATTCGCGTGATCAGCTCTTCGACTGTTGGAATATCATCTATCAATCCGACAACCATTCCTGCAGACCAGATACCCTTATCTAAATCACCGGTGTCGAATAGTTCCCTGCCCTTCACACCAGCAACAAGAGGCTGAATGTCTTCAAACTTTGTTTCACCAGGTTTGCCTTCAATTTCAATTACTTGCTCAGCAATACTGTTTTTAAACACGCGTGCTGTGTTTCGAAGAGTCCTATAAATGAGAGAAGTATCTAGCTCTGAAGCTTCAACCATGGCTTGCTTTACTTTTTCATGAATAGGCGCTTCTTTAGTGACCATGAAACGGGTCCCCATGTTGATTCCATCAGCGCCCATTGCCAATGCAGCAGCGAGACCTCTTCCATCACCTAAACCACCCGATGCAAGAAATGGAATTTTTAAACGGCGTGCTGCGAGTGGCAACAAGATCATATTAGTCACATCGTCTTCACCTGGATGACCAGCGCATTCGAAGCCATCAACACTGACCATGTCACAGCCAATACGTTCTGCTTTTAACGAATGTCTAATAGATGTGCATTTATGAATAACGGTAATTCCGGCACTTTTAAATAAAGGAAGGAATGGTTCTGGGTTGCGCCCTGCAGTCTCAACGATCTTTACTCCAGAATCTACAATTGCTTGTGCGTACTCTTCGTAAGGTACAGGTTTGATTGTTGGCAAAATAGTGAGATTCACAGCAAACGGCTTATCTGTCATGGCACGACAACGGTCGATCTCTTTGATTAAATCTTCCGGAGTTGGCTGAGTCAGTCCTGTGAGTATTCCCAATCCTCCAGCATTCGAAACTGCAGATGCCAATTCGGCGAAACCCACCCATTGCATTCCTCCTTGGACAACTGGGTGTTCAATCCCTAACATCTCCGTTATTCTAGTTCGCATCCTCTTAACTTCCCTCACTTTAACGATATATAAACTAAATAAATACTAATTAGACAATCACCCCATATTAGTTTACGTGGTCTAATTCGGAGGATCAAAGTATTGATTATTGTTACATTAGCTTAAGATTTGTCACCTTTAATATGTTATATTTCTGCCCTTTTTGGGATGGGCGCCAACTTGGGATGGGCGCCAACGCCCAGCACCATGATTGCTTAATTAGCAATAATTAAAAAT
>MDTE01179243.1_pt1 | contig 10962 bp, 10 predicted proteins | sample 811231 | NCBI WGS metagenome assembly MDTE01 (sample SAMN05326651, study PRJNA326480) | marine metagenome | isolation source: seawater | place: Indian Ocean: Red Sea | collected 2010 | reverse complement strand
TGCCTGCCCATCGGGCCATCGACAAGAACGAATTCCTCGGATTGATCCGCGCCATCGACACGGCATCGACGCCGGAATGGATTGAAGGCTGGACGTCAGCCCCGCCGGCGGAGGACCCGCCAATTTTCCTCCTCGGCTTCCCGCGCTCAGGCACCACGCTGACGGAACAGATCCTCGCCGCCCACCTCGCGCTCGCGACAATCGACGAGAAACCCACCCTCATAGCTGGGATCAATAGCCCCGCGCCATGCCGAGTTCGTGCATGGCGATATAGTTGAGGATCATCTCCTCTGAGATCGGCGCGAAGCGGAAGAGGCGCGCATCGCGCCACAACCGCTCGACATGCATCTCCGTCGCATAGCCCATGCCGCCCATGGTCTGCATCGCGCGCTCGATACCCTCCGCCGCCGCTTGCGCCGCGATCAGCTTGGCCATATTGGCGTAGCCGCCGAATGGCTTGCCGGCATCGAACAGGGAGGCGGCCCGGTAGTTCATGAGCCGCGCGCATTCGATCTCGGCATGAGCCTGGGCGAGCGGGAACTGCAGGCCCTGATAGGATGAGATCGGCTTATCGCCGAACACCTTGCGCCCATTGGCGTAGTCAACCGCGAGGCGAAGCGCGAGATGAACCGTTCCCACGAGACCCGCCGTGGTGACGATGCGCTCTGTGTTGAGCACGTCAAGGAGCTCGGACCAGCCGCCGTCGAGGGTGCCGATCAACTCGTCGCCCGAGACCGGCGCGTTGTCGAAATAGACATTGCTCGCCGGCACGCAGCGCGTACCGACCTTGTCGATGGCCCTGTGACTCACGCCCTCGCGTTCGACATCGATCAGAAAGAGCGTGATGCCATCGGTCTTTTTCTTTGCCTCCTCGGGTTTCTTGGTGCGCGCGATGACCAGCATCTTCGCCGCCTGGGGCACGGCGGAGATGAAGATTTTCTGCCCGTTGAGGCGCCAGCCATTGCCGTCAGCCTCGGCGAAGGTGCGCACATCGAGACTGTTCGTGCCGGCGTCCGGCTCGGTCAGCGCCATGCAACAGCCGATCTTGCCGGAGATGATATGCGGTAGCAGCTCGCGGCGCATTTCGTCGGAGACGTATTTAGAAATAGCGACACCGCCGAAGATCGGATTGAGCATAAAGAGTTGCGAGAGGGTGCAGCCCGCCCCACCGGCGCACAGCGCCTCGAGCACGAGCACCATGTCGAGCATGCCGAGGCCGGCGCCGCCATGCTCCTCCGGCAGGGCCACGCCGCAGAGGCCCGCATCGCAGATCGCGCGCCACATCTCATGCGGATAAACGCCCTTGGCATCGAGCTCGCGCCAATAGTCGAGGCCGTACTGCTCGCCGATGCGCGTCGCCGTTTCGACCATCAATTCCTGTTCGGAGGTGAGGCTGAAATCCACGGCATTAGCTCCCGTTGAATTCGGCCGCGCGCTTCTCGAGGAAGGCGCTACAGCCCTCATGGGCGTCGCGGCTGTCGAGCACCAGGCTGACCATCGCCTGCTCATGGGCAAGCGAAGCCGGCAGGGACATGTCCTGGCCGTCGCCCAGGGTGCGTTTTAGAATCTTGAGCGCGAGCGGCGATTTGCCGGCGATCTTTTGCGCCAGTTCCTTGGCCACGCCCATCAACTCTTCAGCCGGCACCGCCCGGTTGGCAAGGCCGAGACGAACCGCCTCCTCGGCATCGATCGGATCGCCTGTGAACATCAGTTCCTTGGCGCGGCACAGCGGTATCTGGCGGATCAGCCGCTGAGTGCCGCCGGCGCCGGGGAAAAGGCCGAGATTGATTTCCGGCACACCGATCTTCGCCTTGTCGGAGACGATGCGGATATCGAGCGAGAGCAGCAACTCGCAGCCGCCGCCAAGCGCCCAGCCATTAACCGCACCGATGGTCGGCTTGTCGCAAAGTTCGATATGGCGGAAAAGCCCGTGTATTTCGCTCGCGAACTCCTGGTAATGGGCGAGACCTAGTCGGGAATTCAGATCCGCGATATCGCCGCCGGCGACGAAGGCCTTGCCCGCGCCGGTGATGATGATCACGCGCACCTCGGCATCCGTTTCCATTGCCGCGAAAGCATCGCCCATTGCCTCGATGGTGGCTAGATCGAGCGCGTTCAACTTGTCCGGCCGGTTGACCGTGATAATCCCGATGGCGCCTTCGCGCTCGCTTAAGATTGCCGCCTCCGACATGGCTCTCTCCCCTTGCATTGCTGGCACTTGCCCGGACGGGCCGCTGCGGCAAAGATTAGTGGTTATTTCCGAGCAAGCAATGGACGCATATGACCGAGTGGTTCGAAAAACGGAAGATGGGCGACCTGCCCGCCTGGGCCGCGCGCCGATGGGGCGAGCGTGAGGCGCTCTGCTTCAACGACCGGCGCTGGACCTATAACCAGTTCGACGCAGAGGTCGACCGCGTCGCGCGCGGGTTAATCGCCGCCGGCGTTCGCCAGGGCGAGCATGTCGCCCTGTGGATGGTGAACCGCCCGGAGTGGCTTTTCCTGATGTATGCCACGGCCAAGATCGGCGCCGTGCTGGTGCCGCTCAACACGCGCTACCGTACCGCCGATGTCGCCTATACGGTGAAGCAATCCGACAGCGCTACCTGGATTTCCATGGCGCGCTCCGGGCCGGTCGATTTCCTGGCCATGCTGCGCGAGAACCTGCCGGACATCGCCGGCCAGGACCCGCACGCCCTCGATTGCACGGATTTTCCCGCGCTCCGCCGCATGGTGCTGTTCGACGCCGAGCCCGAGCCCGGCATGCTCGCCTGGGACGATGTGCTGAGCGCCGGCGACGCGGTTGGCGAAGCCGAGCTTGCCGCCCGCGCGGCGGCGGTCGACCCGGAGGAACGCGTGATCATCTGCTACACCTCGGGCACCACCGGCCATCCCAAGGGAGTGATGCACAGCCATATCATCATCCGCAACCAGATCGACCGCATCAACCGCTTCGGCATTACCTTCGAGGATGTGATCGTCAACAATCTGCCGATGTTCCATCTCTATGATTTCAGCGAGTCCGCCATGTCGGCGATCCTATCGGGCGCGCGCCAGGTGATGATGGAAAGCTTCGACGCCGCCGAGACTCTGCGCCTGATCGAACGGGAGCGCGCCACCATCACCCACGGCTTCGATACCCATTACAAGGACATGCTCGACTGCCAGGCCGAGGACGCGCGCAACGTCTCCTCGATACGCCTTTGCACCTTCCCGTCCGGCATGGAGAGCTCGATGGCCATCTCGCGCCGTACTCAGAAGGCGTTCGCGCCGACCATCACCGGCTGGGGCATGACGGAGACCTGGACCTTCGCCGCCAGTTCCTTCACCGATTCCAGCGAGGAGCAGCGGGTCGAAGCGTCTGGATTCCCCATGCCGGGCTTCGAATACCGCGTCATTGATCCCGCCACCGGTGAGGATATGCCCACCGGCGAGCAAGGCGAACTTCTGGTACGCAGCTACATGACCATGAAGGGTTATTACAACAAGCCGGAAGAGACCGCGAAAATGATCGATGACGAGGGCTGGCTCCACACCGGCGACACCGCCCTCCTCCGCCCGGATGGTCACCTCCGTTTCATCGGCCGCTTCAAGGACATGCTGAAGGTCGGCGGCGAGAACGTGTCGCCCGCCGAGGTCGAGGCCTATCTGCTGAAAATGCCAGAGATCGACCAGGCCGCCGTGATTGGCTATCCCGACGAACGCCTCGCCGAAGTTCCGGTCGCCTATGTCGTACCGACGGAGGGTTGCGACGTCACCCTCGATGCGGTGAACGCCCATTGCAGGGGCAGTATCGCAAGCTACAAGATTCCGCGCCACATCATCCCGGTGTCGGAATTTCCCATGACCCCCACGGGCAAGGTGCAAAAGCACAAGCTCCGCACCGACATTCGGGAGCGCCTCGGCGAGCCCGATTAGGGGCGGGTCTTGGGCGGTTTGCTGCGAACTATGTTGCCCTTGGAATCGAACAGGATGCAGTAATCGGGCGGCAGATGGAGGCGCACCCGGTCGCTGTCGATTTCTCCCGCGACCGCGGCGATCTCGCCTTCCGGGGTGTCGAGCTGAAGGATGGTTTTGTCGCCCTTGAGGCGTTTCTCGATCACCCGCCCCTCGATCTTGTTGCTCTGCGTTTCGTCGAGCGTGATATGCGGCGGGCGGATGCCGAGAGTGATTTGCTCTCCGCCAAGTGAAGATTTGACGTGGGCCGGCACGGCGATTTCGCTGCCGCCGGAGAGGCGGAGGCGCGCCGTCCCGTCCTCGTGCGAGGTAACTTCCCCGGCCAGCAGGTTAATCGACGGCGTGCCGAACAGCTCGGCGATATCGATATCGGCCGGGCGGCGGTAAATACGCTGGGGCGAGGCCGCTTGCGCGACGGCGCCGAACGACATGACGATGATCTTGTCGGCAAGTCGGAGCGCTTCGCCGCTGTTATCGGTGGCGTAGACGATCGTGGCTCCTTCCTCTTTCACCAGGCGTCGCATCTCCCGCACGACGCGCCTGCGGATTTCCGCGCCGCCTTTCGGGTTCACGGCTTGAAACAGATAGGCCGCCGGGCGGCGCACCCAAGCGCGGGCAATGCCGATAAGGTGGCGCTCCTCCTCGCTCACCTTCTTGGGTTTCTTGGCGAGGATCTCCTCGAGACCGAAACGCCGCGCCGCCGCCGCCACGCGCCGCGCGCTCTCGTCCTTGTCGAGCTTCGCCATGCGCAGCGGAAAGGCGATATTGTCGCGCACGGTCTTATGCGGCAGCAGGCCCTGCTTCTCGAACACCATGGCGACGTCGCGCTTGCCGCCCTTGAGCTTGCTCACAGGATTGCCAGCAACGAAGATCTCGCCGCTGCTGATCTTCTCCACCCCGGCGATGGCGCGAAGCGCGGTGAACTTGCCGCAATCGGCATCGCCGAATAGCACGGTCAGCTCGCCGTCGCGCATGGTCATGTCGACATTGTCGAGCAGGTAGCGCCGGCCCGACATGCGCGTCACGCCCCTGAGCGCGATATCCGCCATGTGCGTTGCCCCGGCTAAACTTCCAGCACTACCTTGCCATAGAAATCGCGGCTGGCGAGGAGCTCGTGCGCGGCGCGCATCTCGGAGAGCGGAAAGGTCTTGGCGATCACCGGCTTGAGCTTGCCTTGCGCGACCAATTGCAGCACCTCGGTATTGGTCGATTTGGGCGCGAAATGGTTGCTCGACATGGTGATCTGTTTGCGGAAGAACTCGATCATGTCGAGCTCGACCTTCTCGCCGGCATGGGCGCCGCAGGTGGTGAGGCGGCCATTGAGGCAGAGCGCCTGGATGCTTTGCTGCAGGATCTTGCCGCCGACCATCTCGATGCAGACATCGACGCCGCGCCCCCCGGTCACGTCCATCACCGCATCCGCGATGTTGTCCACCTTGTTGTAGTTGATCACCTCGTCGGCGCCCAATTGCCGGGCGCGCTCGAGTTTCTCGTCCGAACCGGCGGTGGCGATGATGCGCGCGCCGGCGAGATGCGCCACCTGGATCGCCGCCGAGCCGACGCCGCTGCCGGCCGCATTGATCAGCACATCCTCGCCCTGGCGCACCTCCGCCTTCTTGATCACCATCTCCCATGCCGTGGCGAAGGCCACTTGCGTCGCCGCCGCGTCGAGGAAGGAGAGATCGTCCGGCATGCGGATGACATTGAACTGGGTGACCTTGACGTATTCCGCATAGGTGCCCCAGCTCGTCACGCCGAGCTTGTCGAAATCGAGGCATATATTGTCCATGCCGAGAGCACAGTTGCAGATGCGGTGGCGGCACTGGCCGGACGAAGTGGTGAGGTAGGGCATCACCCGGTCGCCGACTTCGTAGGCGGTCACCGCGCTGCCGACCTCGGCGATGACGCCGGCGCCCTCGCAGCCTAGGATGTGCGGCATGTCGAGGCTGAGATAGCCGGAAATGCCGCCGCAGACATCGAGATCGAAATGGTTGAGGCCGACCGCCTTCATATTGATCAGCACTTCGTTGGCGCCGATAGCCGGCGTTTCGATATCCTCGTAGACGAGCTCTTCCGGGCCGCCGTGCTGATGAATGACAACTGCTTTCATGATCTCAGGCCGCGATTAGGGTGGCGGATTGCCGTTCGCGCGGCGTATCGCGCATAAGGGCTTCCATGTCGGGGTTGCCGCTGGCGTCCTGCGGTGCGAGATAGCGTCCCTCATAGGAGACTTCCAGCCCTTCCTCGCGGAAAGGATAGGGATCGAGGCTATACCTGTCGTGGTCGACGTGGTTGACGGTGACGGTGGTGTCGTTCTCGGCGTTCATCGGCACATGCTCGAACACTGATTCGCCGCGCCCGGCGGCATGTGTGCAATTGAAATAGAGCGCCAGGGTATCGAAGAACTGCAACGCCTTGTAATTGGCGAAGAGCGGCCCGTCCTCGACCCAGGCGGCAGTTTTGGGATCGTCGCGCAAGGTCGCTTTCAGGCGCTGCTGGCGCTGATATTCATTGTCGAGCATGGTGTCGGCCAGAAGGCGGTGCTCGTCGGGAATCATGTTGACCAACACTTTGTCCGACATGCCGTAGCGCCCATTATAGAGGCCCCAGATGTGCATGCTGTCGATCAAGCCGCAATAAGGGTGGTGGCCCTCATTATGCTCGGGCGAGCGCGCGCTAGTCAGGAGAATAATCGGCAGCGGCGTCTCGACGAGATTGTGCGGCAAACCGGTATCGGCGTTGAGCGGCGGATTGTCGTCGAGATCCTGCCAGCCCTTGTCGTGCCAGCGGCAGGCATAGAGAAACTCCTCGCGCGGCTCGGGTGCCGAGAATTTCTCATTGCCGAAATTCTCGGCGAATTGGCCGACTAGTTCGAGATGCTCGGCCAGCTTCATGACGAAGCGCTTGCCCGAGGTGTCGCCTTCGGGCGCGGATTGTACGATCATCTGTCTATCCCCCGTGAATTATCCCCTGCGCCGGCCATCGTACAGCATGCCCGGCGCAAGCAATAGATCAGCCCCGCGCCATGCGCTCGGCGGCAAGGGCGAACCAGGCATGGCCCACCTTCCAGCAGAAATCGTGCCCGGCATAATGGTGGAGGTCCAGGAGACGCGGCAGCTCTTGCGGCAGATCGGGCGCGTGTTGCGCCACCAGCTTCTCCGAGCCCTTGACCCATTGGGTCATGGAGGCCGGCGTCACTTCAAGATGGGGCTGGAAGGCATAGGTCGCCGCGCCGATGCGGAACGCCTGATTAGGACATTCCGGGCGGCCGTCGATCAGCTTCGCCGCCCCTTCCGGGATGTCGAAGGTCTGGCTGTGAAACTCGGCGAGATGGAGCGGCTCGACGAATTGCTGCCCCAACAGCGCGTCTTCCCGCGCCGCATCGGTCAGGCGCGCCTCGAAATAGCCGATCTCCGAAGCCGGCAGGAAATAGGTCTTGGCGCCGTAGGCGCGGGCGATGATCTGCGAGCCGAGGCACACCCCCATCACCGGCTTTTCCGCCGCGGTAAATTGGCGCACCAGCTCCGCCGCCTGGTCGAGCCAAGGAAATTCCTCGACGTCTCCGGCATTCATGATGCCGCCCAGGAGCATAAAGGCGTCATGGCCTGTATCGTCTTCGGGCAATACATGATCCGGCTCGAGATGGGGCATGCGCGCGTCCCATTCGGCGCCGAACGCCGCGCCCGGCTCATGCAGATAGGCCGGGCCCGAGCTCAAATGGTTCTGCAGAACCAGAACTTTCATGATCGCTATGGTACGCCGCGATAAGGCCTAGAACTTCACCATATCGCCGCCCTTGAGGGCGAGAATCTCGCGCGCCTCCGCCGGAGTGGCGATTTCGAGCGACAGATTCTCCATGATCGAGCGGATGATCGTGACTTGCTCCGCATTGGACTTCGCCAGTTTGCCCTTACCGGCATAGAGGCTGTCCTCGAGGCCGACGCGGACATTGCCGCCCATGATCGCGCCCATCGTGCAGAACGAGAGCTGATGCTTACCGGCGGCGAGGATCGACCATTGGTAATCGTCGCCGAACAGGCTGTTGGCGACCTCGCGCATATGCATGAGGTTCTTATGTTCGGCGGCGATGCCGCCCAGGATGCCGAAGATCGTCTGTACGAAGAAGGGCGGCTTGACCAGCCCGCGTTCAACGAAATGGGCGAGATTATAGAGATGGCCGACATCGTAGCATTCGAACTCGAAGCGCGTGCCGTGTCCCTCACCTAAATTCTTAAGAATACCTTCAATATCTTTGAAGGTATTGCGAAAAATAAAATCTCGTGTCATCTCGAGATGATTGCGCTCCCACTCATATTTGAACTCCTTCATCTTGTCCAAAATGGGGAACAAGCCGAAATTCATCGATCCCATGTTGAGCGAGCACATTTCCGGGCTAGCAACCAGAGGGCCGGCAAGGCGCTCCTCCAGGGTCATGCCGTGGCCGCCGCCGGTGGTGATATTCACCACCGCGTCGCTTTGCTGCTTGATGCGCGGCAGGAACTGCATGAACACGTCCGGATCCGGCGTCGGGCGACCATCCTCGGGATTGCGCGCGTGCAGATGAAGAATAGCGGCGCCCGCCTCGGCCGCGGCCACCGCGTCCTTGGCGATCTCGTCCGGAGTCAGCGGCAGATAGGGCGACATGGTCGGCGTATGGACCGACCCGGTAACTGCGCAACTGATGATGACCTTGTCCTTGACGGCCATTGCGGCTCTCCTTCGGCTGTTTTTTGCTATATATTTGGCTTCCCTTCTTACCTGTCGGCGCGGGACGAGACAATGGCTTGCCCCACCAGAGATTCCTGATAGAAATCGCGCAAAATTTCTTGGGAGATGCTGTATGAGCGTCAAAATCGAATGCCTGCTGGAGTGCGAGAACCATCTCGGCGAAGGCCCTGTTTGGGATGTCGAGGAAGGCCGCCTCTATTGGGTCGACGGCACGGGCCGGCGGGTCGACAAACCCGCCGTGTGGCGCATGAACCCGAAGACCGGCAAGGTCGAGAATTGGCGCGTCGACAAGGATGTCGGCGCCATGGCGCTCAGGAAGGACGGCAACGCGGTGATGGCGCTTGCCGACGGATTCTATTTCTTCGATTTCGACAGCGGCGAATACGAGTTGATCACCGAAATCGAGGCCGATCAGCCGCGCACCCGGCTCAATGACGGCAAGGTGGACCGCCGCGGGCGCTTCTTCGCCGGCGGCATGGACGACAAGGAAGAGCTCAAGATCTGCGGGTTGTGGCGGCTCGATCCGGACCTCTCCACCACCAAGGTCGACGACGGCATTATCTGCTCGAACGGCCCGTGCTGGAGTCCGGACGACAAGACCTTCTATTTCGCCGACACCTTCCAGGAGGAATTCTGGGCCTACGATTACGATATCGAGACCGGCACCCTGTCCAATAAACGGTTTTTCGCCAGCACAAAGGATGATGACGGCGTCGCCGACGGCTCGACGGTCGACGAAGAGGGGTATCTCTGGAATGCCCAGGTGATCGGCGGCGATCTCGTGCGCTACGCGCCGGACGGTTCGGTCCACCGGCGCATCGGCATGCCGGTGAAAAACGTCACCAGCGTCAATTTCGGCGGGCCCAATATGGACGTGCTTTATGTCACCTCCATGGCCCGGGTCAGCCATCCGGCGGTGCACGATATGTTCAATGTCGAGGCCAAGCCGCAATATCTCGCGGGCGCGCTTTTTGCGGTTACCGGCCTGGGAATTCGCGGCATTCCCGAACCACGTTTCGCGGGCTGACGCAAAGCACTTGCCGCGCGGCCCGCACTCGGATTCAGTAACGTTAGAAAACCCCTATGAATAGGAGGCACAATGTATCCGGCAGCAATTGAAGAATATGTCCGTCCCGGGACGGTCGCGGAGGCGATAGACGCGATCGGCCGCTTTGACGCGGGGGACGCGATATTCCTGGCCGGCGGCCAAAGCGTCATGCAGGCGGTCAAGACCCGCTTGCTGCGCCCGCGCTGCGTGATCGACCTGCAGGCGGTGAGCGAGCTCAAAGGCGTTTCCGCCGGCGGCGGCGGAGTCACCATCGGCGCGATGACGTCCTATGCGGCCCTCGCCGAGGAAGCCAGCCTCGACGGCGCCTATCAGGCGGTGCGCGATGCCGCGTCCCGCGTGGGCGACCGCCAGGTGCGCAATCGCGGCACCATCGGCGGCAGCCTCTGCTGGAACTATGTCGCCGCCTGTATGCCGGCGGTAGCCCTCGGGCTCGGCATGGAGATGGCGCTTCAAGGCAAAGGCGGCGCGCGTTCGCTGCCGGCCAACGAGTTTCTCGGCGGCCCGCTCGAGACCGCGCGCGAGGACGACGAAGTTCTCGTCTCGCTCAACCTGCCGGCAGCGCCCGCCAATACCGGCAGCGCCTATAAAAAATGGGGCTTGGTGACCGACGCCCTGCCGGTGATCGGCGTTTGCGCCTCGATCACCACCGACGGCTCGGGCAATTGCGCCTCGGCGCGCATCGCGGTCGGCGGCCTCGGCGACGGTCCGACGCGTTCCGCCGCGGCGGAGAGCGCGCTTGCCGGCGTCGCCGCGGGCGACGCGGACGGCATTGCAGCGGCGCTGCAGGCCGGATCGGACGAGATCGAGACGCAAAGCGACATGTGGGCGGATTCGGATTACCGCAAGCAGTTGATCCGCTCGCTCGGCGCCGAGGTGGTGGCCACGGCCTTCGCCCGCGCGGCCGGCTAACGCCCAGATTTAGGAAAGAGACAGATCATGAATACGACAGTCAAAATCACCATCAATGGCGAGATCTACGAGGAAAGCATTCCCAACCGCATGCTGCTGGTGGATTTCATCCGCGAAGTGGCGATGCAGACGGGAACCCATGTGGGCTGCACCTATGAGGGCGTGTGCGGCGCCTGTACCATCCAGATGGACGGCGAGGCGGTGAAATCCTGCCTGATGCTCGCCGTGCAGGCGGAAGGCCATGAGATCACCACCGTCGAGGGCCTGGCCCAGGGCGGCGAGCTGACGCCGCTGCAAAAGGC
>MDTE01155681.1_pt1 | contig 10962 bp, 16 predicted proteins | sample 811231 | NCBI WGS metagenome assembly MDTE01 (sample SAMN05326651, study PRJNA326480) | marine metagenome | isolation source: seawater | place: Indian Ocean: Red Sea | collected 2010 | reverse complement strand
TATAACATACAAGGTTGAGAGTAATACAAACGTTACTGTATCTGGAATTGATAAGGAAATTGTTGGTAATGAAGCAGCAAAAATCAGATCAATTAGACCCCCAGAACCATATAAAGGTAAAGGAATTAAATACCATGATGAGAGAATTCTCAGAAAAGCTGGTAAATCTGGCAAAAAATAATTTCATCTAATATCAATGACCAAACTTTCTAGAAAATTGCAAACGCAAAAAAGACATAAAAGATTAAGAAGATTCTTAATCGGGGATGCTTCGCGACCAAGACTGTCCGTCTTTCGCTCAAATAATCATATTTATGCTCAAGTCATAGATGACAACTCGCAAAATACTATCTGTTCCGCTTCAACAATTGACAAAGAGCTGAAAGATAAACCAACTAAATTATCATCTGATTGTAATTCCTCTTCTATTGTCGGAAAATTATTAGCAAAGCGGGCATTAAAAAAGGGAATTACGCAAGTAATTTTTGACCGTGGAGGTAATTTGTATCACGGAAGAGTTAAGGCGCTTGCAGATGCTGCCCGTGAAGCCGGCTTGAAATTTTAACTTTTTAAAAATGACTGACACTCCAACAAATCAAACTGAATCTAAGACTGATAAAGTTCCTGCAGCTGATCCTAGTGATCAGAAAAAGAGCAATCGTACTAACGATCGAAAAAGAAATAGGAGAAATGACTCAAAGAATCATGATAGAGATTCTGATTGGCAGGAAAGAGTTGTTCAAATAAGAAGGGTTTCAAAAACTGTCAAAGGCGGAAAAAAAATGAGCTTTAGAGCAATTGTTGTTGTAGGTAATGAGAAAGGACAAGTTGGAGTTGGTGTTGGTAAGGCAGGAGATGTTATAGGAGCTGTTAGAAAAGGGGTTTCAGATGGTAAAAAGAATCTTGTTAGAGTACCTTTAACTCCCAACAGTTCAATTCCAACTTTGTCTAAGGGCAGAGATGGTGCAGCTAATGTGCTGATAAGGCCTGCAGCGCCAGGTACTGGGGTAATTGCTGGAGGCTCTATAAGAACTGTCCTTGAATTAGCTGGTATAAAAAATGTCCTTGCGAAAAGATTGGGTAGTAAGACACCTTTAAATAATGCAAGAGCTGCTATGGTAGCTCTCTCACAACTCAGAACACACAAATCTGCCTCGAGAGAGAGAGGAATCTCCCTTGAACAGCTTTACTCTTAAAATCATGACTTCAACACTAAATACACTTAAACCAAATACTGGCTCAAGGAAGAAAAAACTAAGAAAAGGTAGGGGCATAGCTGCTGGCCAAGGCGCCTCATGTGGTTTTGGTATGAGAGGACAAAAGTCTCGCTCTGGCAGACCAACTCGTCCAGGTTTCGAGGGTGGTCAAATGCCCTTATACAGAAGAGTTCCAAAGTTAAAGCACTTTGAAATTATTAATCAAAAAAATTTTTCAATAATTAATCTAAGTAAATGCATTGATTTCAAAGATAATGAAATTGTTAACATTGATTCACTTGTAAAAAAAGGATTACTATTCAAGCCCAAATATCCTTTAAAAGTTCTTGGTAATGGTGAAATTAAAGTTAAACTTAAATTTCAAGCCCATTCTTTCACAAAAGTTGCTAGAGAAAAAATTGAGGCTGCCGGTGGTTCTTGCGAACTTATCAATAATTAGATTTAATTTTCAATTTAGTTTTCTATAAATATGTTTGTCAATAAAAGTAGAAACCCTGGAGCTTCAGAGATAATTTCTCAATTATTCTTGAATAAAGAATTAAGAAGTAGAGTTTTAACAACTTTGGGTTTACTACTTTTAGTCAGACTTGGAATTTATATCCCAATGCCAGGGATTGATAGGGTGGCTTTTAAAAGTTTTATTGATCAAGGTGGACAACTAATAGGTTTTTTAGATATTTTTACAGGTGGTGGAATATCAACTTTAGGAATATTTGCACTAGGTATTTTACCCTTCATTAATGCTTCAATTATTATTCAGCTTCTGACTGCTTCATTGCCTGTACTTGAGGATCTACAAAAAAATGAGGGAGAGGCTGGTCGAAGAAAAATTGCTCAAATAACTAGGTATGTTTCACTAGGTTGGGGATTTTTACAAAGTATTATTTTCTCTTTAATACTTAGACAATATGCGATTGAGGGTATAAGCGAAACTACATTTGTTTTACAGACTTCTATAGCACTAGTTACCGGATCGATGTTGGTAATGTGGTTTAGTGAAATTATTACTGAGAAAGGTATTGGTCAAGGGGCTTCATTAGTAATCTTTTTGAATATTGTCGCAACTTTGCCTAAGGCATTAAGTTCTACTATTGAAAAAGCGCAAACTGGTGATCGTGGAGATGTTATAGGCATAGCAGTTTTACTTGGGGTATTTTTGCTAACAATTGTTGGGATAATTTTTGTTCAAGAAGGAGCGAGGCGCATTCCTATCGTTAGCGCGAAAAGGCAAATTGGAAGCACTACTTTACTTCCTACAAGACAAAGTTATTTACCCTTAAAATTGAATGCAGGCGGAGTTATGCCTATAATTTTTGCATCTGCATTGATTTTTCTTCCAATAACTATTGCAAATGTTACTGGCAATCCTATCCTAATAAAATTAGCTAGTAGCTTGAATCCCAGCTCTTCAAATCCATGGCCCTATGCTTTAACATTCTTTGCATTGATTTTGGGATTCTCATATTTTTATGCATCTCTAACAATTAATCCTATAGATGTTGCATCAAATTTAAAAAAAGGTGGTGTAGCAATACCTGGAGTAAGGCCTGGATCTAAAACAGCTAGTTACTTATCTGGAATACAAAATAGATTGACTTTATTAGGCGGATTATTTTTAGGTTCAGTTGCTATAATTCCCGCTGCAGTGGAAAGGGCTACCAATGTACAAACTTTTCAAGGATTAGGAGCAACCTCTTTATTAATTTTAGTTGGAGTTGCTATTGATACTGCTAAACAAATTCAAACTTATGTCATATCCCAGAGGTATGAGGGGTTAGTTAATAATTAATGAAAAAACATATACTATTCCTTGGAGCACCTGGAGCAGGGAAAGGCACACAGGCTGCAATAATTAGCCAAAAAAATTCTTTTTTACATTTATCTACCGGCGAATTGTTAAGAAAGGAAATTGCAATGAATACTGAACTTGGAAAAAAGGTAAAAGATATTATGAATAATGGAGAACTTGTTAATGATGAACTTGTTTTGGAAATTGTTAAGACGAATCTAATGAAAAATAATCAAGGATGGATTTTAGACGGATTTCCTAGAAATTTGTCTCAAGCTAATTCGTTAAATGATGAATTAAAGAAAATAGATCAGCCTTTAGAAATTGTTTTTTATTTAGATATTCCTGAAGAAGTTTTAATTAAACGTTTACTTCTCAGAGGCAGAAAGGATGATAATGAAGAGACTATAAGAACAAGATTAAGTATTTATAAAAAAACTACAGAACCACTAATTCAATATTTTCAAGATCTTTCATTACTAGAGTATATTGATGCAGATAGAGATTTAAAAACAATTTCAGCTGACATAACTCAAAAAATGGCTTGATCATGATGTAGAATATAATATTATCGTTTTAATTTTCGAACCCTATGAAGGTTAGATCTTCAGTCAAAAAAATTAGTCCTGACGATCAGATCGTAAGGAGGAGAGGTAAAATCTATGTTATTAACAAGAAAAGACCTCGTAATAAACAACGTCAAGGTTAGCCTTGATAACAATTAATCAAAACTTTATTTATTAAAAACACGTGGCCAGGATTGCAGGAATTGACATACCTCGCGAAAAGCGAGTTGAAATTGCACTCACATACGTTTATGGTATTGGTCTTACAAGATCCAAACTAATTCTCTCTAATACGGGAGTTAATCCGGATACTCGAGTAAAAGATCTATCAGACTCCGATGTGCAAAAATTAAGAAGTGCTACCGAAGAATTTACTTTAGAGGGTGACTTGAGAAGAAAAGAAGGAATGGCTTTAAAACGTTTACAAGATATCGGCTGTGTGAGAGGTAGAAGGCATAGGATGAGTCTTCCTGTAAGAGGTCAAAGAACAAGAACTAATGCTAGAACTAGAAGGGGATCGAGGAAAACAGTTGCAGGTAGAAAAAAATAATTTTTAAATATTCACTAATAACAAAAATTTTTTAAATTAATTCACAATGGCAACTCCGGTAAAAAAAACAGGATCAAAAAAATCCAAGAAAAATGTCCCTAATGGTGTCGTGCATATTCAGAGCACATTTAATAATACAATAGTATCCATTACTGATACTTCAGGACACGTAATTTCATGGTCTTCTGCTGGCGCTAGTGGATTTAAAGGTGCCAGAAAAGGTACTCCATTTGCAGCTCAAACTGCTGCTGAAGCGGCAGCAAGAAGAGCTCTTGATCAAGGTATGAGACAAATAGAAGTATTAGTTCGAGGCCCTGGTTCAGGTAGGGAAACCGCCATAAGAGCTTTACAAGTTGCTGGTTTAGAAATAACTCTAATAAGGGATGTAACCCCATTACCGCATAATGGATGCAGAAGACCTAAACGTCGACGCGTTTAGAACTTAAACATTCCTCCAAACTACCAAACTTTCAACCTTATTATTTCCGTGTTGCAATACCAAATTGACAGAATAGACCATCAGATTGCAGATGATCGCTCCCAAACAGGGATATTTTTGATTGGACCTCTTGAAAGGGGACAAGCTACAACTTTAGGTAATTCTCTAAGAAGAGTACTTATGGGAGGGCTAGAAGGTAGTGCTGTCACTGCAGTGAGAATTGCAGGAGTTAATCATGAATACGCTACTATTCCTGGAGTAAGAGAAGATGTTTTAGACATTCTTTTAAATTGCAAGCAACTCTCTATTAATAGTTCCAATCCTGAGCTTGAAATTGGTAGATTAGTGGCCAGTGGTCCAATGGAAGTTAAGGCAAATGATATACAATTTTCTTCTCAAGTTGAAATAGTTGATGGTGAGAAACCTATTGCAACTATTCAAGCAGGACATAGTTTAGAACTTGAAATTCATGTTGAAAGAGGAGTAGGTTATAGACCTGTAGATCGTAGGAATGAGGAGACTACTGCTATTGATTTGCTTCAAATAGATGCTGTATTTATGCCCGTAAAAAGAGTTAACTTTACTATTGATGAAACTGCTGTTTCAGAAGGCGGAACAGGTAGAGAAAGATTAAAAATGGAAGTAGTAACTGACGGATCCACAACCCCTGATGATGCAATTGCTGAAGCAGCTAATCAATTAATTGAACTCTTTCAACCTTTAGCAACCGTAACAATGGTTGAGGAAATACCTGAGGAGCCAGAACCATCTCCTGAAGCTCAAATTCCTCTTGAAGAACTAAATTTGTCTGTTAGGGCTTATAATTGTTTAAAAAGGGCTCAAGTCAATTCAGTATCGGATCTTATGGGATTCAGCTATGAAGACCTTTTAGAAATCAAGAACTTTGGATCAAAATCAGCTGATGAGGTTATTGAAGCTCTTGAAAGAATAGGAATTTCAATTCCGCAAAGTAGAACTTCAGTTTAAAAATTTGAGATTATGAGACACCAACTAAGAATCCCTCTTTTAAGTAAACCAGCTGATCAAAGAAAAGCACTTTTAAGAGGTTTAACAACGCAGTTAATTAGAGAAGGAAGAGTTACTACAACAAAAGCTAGAGCAAAAGCTTTGAGGAATGAAGCTGAAAGAATGATTTCTTTAGCCAAAGAGGGATCCTTATCAGCGAGAAGAAGAGCTATAGGATATATCTATGATAAGAAATTAGTTCATTCATTATTTGAAAAGGCGAATGAGAGATATGGAGACAGAGAGGGAGGATATACGCGCATAGTAAGAACTGTTTCAAGAAAAGGAGATAATGCTCAAATGGCTATCATTGAACTTGTTTAAGTTCATACTGTTAAGTGGCACAATAAATTATTAAAACTTTGAAAAGAGTTGCTTTAATCATCCAATATGATGGCTCTCACTATTCAGGTTGGCAAAAACAAAAAAATGCGGTGACCGTTCAGGAAACTTTAGAAAAAGTACTTTTTAAAATAGCAGGGGATTATGTAAACACTTATGCTGCGGGCAGAACAGATTCTGGGGTTCATGCATCCGGACAAGTTGTTCATTTTGATATTGATTGTGTAATTCCAGGTAATAACTATTCATATGTATTAAATTCTCTCTTGCCAAAGTCAATTAGAATCTTAGAATCTATTGAGGTTAAGGCAACCTGGCATGCGTGTTATTCTGCAATTTATAGACATTATCGATATGTTATTAATAATAATAAAATCCCAAATTTATTCCTGAATAATTGGTCATGGCATAGATACCAAAAAAATCTCGATGAAGTTTTAATGTCTAATGCACTAAATGGTATGCAAGGGGAACATGATTTTTTTGCATTTCAAAAAAGTGGTAGCAAAAGATCAAATTCAATAACAACAATTAAAAATATTAATTTAAAAAGAGTGGAAGATTTAATTTTTATTGATGTTAAAGCTACTGGTTTTCTTTATGGAATGGTACGTTTGATTGTTGGACAACTGGTTTTAGTCGGAGAAAAAAAAATTTCACCAGAAATTTTTAGAGATAGATGGGTTAATAAAAAGAAGAATGATGTAAAAGAATCAGCACCTGCAAAAGGTTTATGTTTTGTAAACGTAGTTTACAAGGAAAATATTTTTCAGAAAATTAAGAATAATGATCTCTTTCCAGAATTCGTAATTAAGGGTTATTCATAGGATATGTTTAACCATAATTTATTTATAAGGAAATCTAATTATTTTTAAAAATTCATATCATAAGGTAGAATTTAAAAATTAATAATATTCAATTCTGAAAATTCGATAAATGAATAAAACAATTACACCTTCTGAGGAAACTATTGATAGGAGTTGGTTTTTAGTTGATGCTAAAAATAAAACATTAGGGAGACTTGCAACAGAAATTGCAACAGTCTTAAGAGGAAAAAATAAACCAACATTCACGCCTCATTTAGATACAGGTGATTTTGTAATTGTTGTAAATGCTGAAAAAGTTGAAGTAACTGGTAAAAAAGCATCTCAAAAGTTATATAGAAGACATTCCGGAAGGCCTGGAGGTATGAAGGTTGAAAAATTTGAATCTCTTCAAGAAAGAATCCCTGAGAGAATTATTGAGCAGGCTGTCAAAGGTATGCTTCCTCACAACGCATTAGGAAGGCAACAATTTAAAAAATTAAAAGTATATAAAGGCGCAGATCATCCTCATGATGCACAAAATCCTGTATTATTAAATAATTAATATTAAAAAATGAATAGTCAAATAAAAAACAAAGCTGTTTATTGGGGTACTGGAAGAAGAAAAACTTCTGTAGCAAGAGTTCGTTTGATTCCTGGAAATGGACAAATTAAAATCAATGGCCGCTCGGGTGATGATTACTTGAACTTTAATCCTTTACACCTAAATTCTATAAAGGCACCCTTACAGACTTTAGGCTTAGAAAATTCGTATGATATTTTAGTTAATGTGTTTGGAGGTGGATTAACAGGTCAAGCTGATGCTATAAAGCAAGGTGCTGCGAGAGCTCTTTGTGAATTGTCTCCAGACAATAGAAAACCTCTCAAAACTGAAGGTCATCTCAGTAGAGATCCTCGAGCAAAAGAAAGAAGAAAATATGGCCTTAAAAAGGCCAGAAAAGCTCCACAATTCTCTAAACGTTAAAGTAATTTAAAATTATGCCAAAATCTGAAATTCACCCAAAATGGTATCCCGATGCAAAAGTTATTTGTAACGGAGAGGTTGTAATGACGACAGGTTCAACACAACCTGAATTACATGTTGATGTTTGGAGTGGTAATCATCCCTTTTTTACTGGTACACAAAAAATCCTTGATACAGAGGGTCGAGTTGATCGCTTTATGAAAAAATATGGGATGGGTTCTACTAATTCTGAGACAACTAAAGATAAAAAAAATAAAAGTGAAACAAAAGACTCTAAATAGATCTTTAAAAATTAGTAAACAATTTAATTGGAATATACAACACTAATTTCGAGGTTAAGAACTGCTTCAGAAAGTTTTCAAACTTTGGAATTACAGCTTGCTGATCCCGACGTTGCGAATGATCCCAAAAAATTAGAGTCGATAGCAAGAGAAAGAGCAAAATTAGAACCTCTAGTTATTGACTTTAAAAAATTACTTAATATTGATAAAGAAATTGAAGATTCAAAAATATTATTAAAAAATAATAGAAATGATAAGGAAATGGAGACGTTAATAAATGAGGAGTTAAGTAGCTTAGAGGAGCTAAAGATTCAACTTATTCAAAAAACTACAATTGCATTATTGCCCAAAGATCCTAGAGATGAAAGAAGTGTAATGCTGGAAATCCGAGCAGGTGCAGGGGGAAATGAAGCTTGCATCTGGGCGGGAGATCTAGCAAGAATGTATGAGAGATATGGACAAAAAACTGGTTGGTCTGTAAAACCTATTAGTGCTTCAGAGTCAGATATGGGAGGATTTAAAGAATTAGTTATCTCAGTAAAAGGAGAATCTGTATATAGTCAACTTAAATTTGAAGCAGGTGTTCATAGAGTTCAGAGAGTCCCAGCCACTGAATCACAAGGAAGGGTTCATACTTCGACAGCCACAGTAGCTGTTATGCCTGAAGCTGACCCAGTAGAAGTAAAAATTGACCCAAGTGATTTAGAGGTTGGCACTGCTAGATCCGGTGGAGCTGGTGGACAAAATGTAAATAAAGTTGAAACGGCAATTGATCTGCTTCATAAACCGACAGGCATAAGAGTTTTTTGTACACAGGAAAGATCTCAATTACAAAATAGAGAAAGAGCAATGGAAATTTTGAGAGCTAAATTATATGAAATTCAAATAAAAGAAGCGAATGCAAAAGAGAGATCACAGAGGCTTATGCAAGTTGGAACTGGAGATAGAAGTGAAAAGATTAGAACTTACAATTTCAAAGATAATAGGACCACTGATCATAGATTAGGTTCTAATTTTTCATTGGAACCTGTACTTGCTGGAAATCTAAATGAAGTTATTGATGCATGTATAGCCCAAGAACAAAGGAGAATGATGGAAGATTTCAATAATGAAGCAAATTAAGATTTATTAATTATTAAGCCTTCAAACCAATAACGTATTTACTCCACTCTTTGTGTTTACCAGAATCAATTTGCCTAGTAGCTTCAAAGTTTAGATTGCTTAACGGACGATATGGTTTTCTTTTTAAAGGCATATTTGCTTCTTCTGGAGTTCTATTACCTTTTTGCACATTACATCTTAGACAAGCTGTGGTTACATTTTCCCAATTATCAGTGCCCCCTCTGCTTCGTGGTAGAACGTGGTCTATTGATAAATCACTACCTCTATGGTTACAGTATTGACAAGAATTATTATCTCTTAAAAGGATGTTTTTTCTAGTTAAAGAGACTTCTCTAAAAGGTACTTTAACGTAGTAACGTAACCTAATTACAGTGGGTAGTTTTTGGCCGCAGTGAATTGCTAGTGATTGGTCCTCTTCCAAACTTTCAGCTTTACCTTTAATCATCAAAATTATCGCTCTTTTCCAAGAAGTGATATTCAAGGGTTCATAAGATGCATTTAAAACTAAAGTCTGGCCCATGCCAAAAAACAATTTACATGTCATGCTAACTGTATATCTCAATAAGCGCATATAATCGCTCAAAATCAATGCAAAATCGTGAAAGAAATCAAGAAACTAATTTTGATAATTTTTCAAATTTTGAGAGAGATATAGATCCCAAACAAAGGGCTTGGATAGAAGTTAGAGGTGAATCAATACAGAGTAATGTAAGGAAACTAAAATCACTATTAAAAAAAAATTGTGAATTGATGGCAGTAGTAAAGGCTGATGGATATGGCCACGATGCTTTGGTAGTGTCCAAATATGCTATTAAAGGAGGTGCTTCTCAATTAGGCGTGGCAACTTTAAATGAAGGCATTAAGTTACGTTTATCTGGTTTAAAAACTCCAATCCTTGTTTTAGGTAATTTACATACGAAAAGGGATTTAATAACTTGTTTTAAAAATGATTTAATGCCAACTATAAGTAGTTTCAGAGAGTGTTTAATTTGTAATAATATCGGTAAGCACTTTGGGATTAAATTTGCATTACATCTAAAAGTTGATACCGGGATGTCAAGATTAGGATTTGATTATGATCAATTCGCAGGACAATTTAAAAAAATAAAAGAATTTGAAAATATCTCTATTAGAGGATTATATAGTCATTTGTCATCAGCGGATGAGAAAAATGCATTGGAAGAAAATAGTATCACTCAATTGCAGAAAAGAAAATTTACTCACTTATTAAATCAGATTAGTATTGTTGATGATACTAATATTAAAATTCACCTCTCAAATTCTGCTGGAATGTCGCTAGCTAAGGATTTTCATTTTGATATGGTTCGTATTGGATTGTCTATTTATGGATATAACTATATAGAAAACAAAAATGAAAAACTATCTCTTCAACCTGCATTATTTTTAAAAGTTAAAGTTACTTTTATTAGATACATTGATAAAGGCGTAGGAGTAAGTTATGGCAGTAAATTTGTAAGTTGTAGAAAAACAAAGTTAGCTGTATTGAGTATTGGTTATGCAGATGGCATTAATAGAAATCTCTCGGGTAAGATAAATGTTTTGTACAAAAATAAGCTTTATCCTCAAGTTGGATCTATAACCATGGATCAAATGATGGTAGACATAACAAATTCAAATGATATTAAAGTTGGAAGCACTATGATATTGCTAGGTTCTGATGGAGATAAAACAATTTCTCCTCTTGATTGGGCAAGAGAATCTGATACTATTCCTTGGGAAATTCTTTGTTCTTTTAAAAATAGATTACCGAAAGTTCAAGTAGACTAGACATTTCGATTAAATAAATTATTTTGAATGTTTGCAAAAAAATTGATAATGTAT
>MDTE01090986.1_pt1 | contig 10962 bp, 3 predicted proteins | sample 811231 | NCBI WGS metagenome assembly MDTE01 (sample SAMN05326651, study PRJNA326480) | marine metagenome | isolation source: seawater | place: Indian Ocean: Red Sea | collected 2010 | reverse complement strand
CAGTGGATTGTACGGCATCACCCTCAACTCTGGATTTGATGCCACTTCTCAGACAACTGCTGTTCGAAATGCGATAAAACAGTTAGCCTTTTGCTGCTCCGATGGGAAGTCTTCCGCTTTCAAAGATCACTCCTATCTTTGCCAAGATCCGAAAGATTGGCTTCCGTTCCACACATACTCTGGTAAAGAAACAAATGGTGGAACTGTCCAATGCACCGACTTCGTAGAAGAGGACAAAGCTATCAAAGCCGAGGATTTCACTACATCATGGAGTTGCGATGGAAAATCTTCTGCAATCCAGGTTCAAGTTCAAGGTCTCGCCGCGGCAGTCATGGGTTGCTGCGGCTCCGCAAAAAAATCAGCGTGCACAAGCACTCGAATGCATGTGTGCCAAGATCCGACAACCTTTCTTCCAGCACAAACTTTTCGAAGTGACGATGGTGGGTACGACGGCGATTGCTACACTGCAGCAGAAGTTCTCACAAAAGATGCTGACAGCTTTTGCTATGGCTCAGACTTCTCTAAGAATTGGAGCTGCGCACATAAGCCGGCTGATTGCCATTCGCGAATGCTTGAAATTGCAAGAAAAGGTTGCTGCGGCACAGCCGGCGAAGCCGGATCCGCTTGCTATGGTCAGCCCTCCGGAGCAGCATCTTATAAGCACGCCGGCTTTCTTGCCCTTGCAATGGCTTTCATGACCTTGATCCACCCCTAACGGCTTGAACGTTTCGAAACTTCCTTTTAATTAAACCTTCTCTTTGTTTGTCAAGTGTTTGATCCGCGCGCTGCATCCGTGGCACTTTCGACGACGGGAAGCGAGACGCGACTCTATCCGATGACGGACCGCCCCGCGTCACTCTCGCGCGCGCCATGAGCGTCGTCCCGATGTCAGCCACCATCGCGCCCCGCGCCGCGACGCGCGTCTCATCCCGTGCGTCGTCGCCACACCGTCAGGTCGTCTCTCGCGAACGGCCAGTTCGGCAACCGAACCGTCGCGACCCGCTCGAACTCCCTCTCCACCCTCCGCTGGAACCCCGCGCTCGTCGTCTCGCCGTGCGGCAAGTTCAGCGCCGTCGTCCCGCGAGGAAACTCCTCGCTTACCCTCGGCGCCCCGGTGTACTCGAGGTCGAGGGATCGAATCCCGTCGTCGTCGACGTCCTCGTCGAGATTCACGCTCCACTCCCCCACGTGCACCAGCGTGTCCCCTCGCCACCTGTCCAGGCACCGCAGATCCCAATCCCCGCCCTCGACGTCCTCGGGCGACTTGGGCCAGCACAGCATCAAAACCCGATCGGCGTGCGCGTCCAGGCACGACGCGTCGTCGTCGCACTCGCGCACGTCGTCGACGTACGTGACGCCGAAAAACTTTGCCTCGCCCTTGGCGAAAGCCTTCGTTATGCGCCTCGGCGGATGCGCGTCGTACGCCACGACGTCCACACCTTTTTGACGCAGCAGCGCCGTCCAGTACCCGGTCCCCGCGCCCATCTCGACAACCGGTCGGTTCAAACTCGCCACCGCCGACAGCGCGTCGTCGCACGGCACGGCAAACGCGAACGAGTGAGGAAGCACACGCGCGACGAGCTCGTCGAACGCGACGCAACGCGGGTTCGCCACGACGCCGCCCATGTGCGGGACGAACCGCGCGGGGGGGCTCGACGCGACGTCCTCTTTTCGTCGTTCGCCCCCCGAGACGTACCAGAGCCGGGCGCAATCCGCGACGGATGGGGTCGAGCCGGGGTCTCGGACGTCCATGCGCCGCGTGACGCACCGCGGGAGGAGCTCGTCGCATATCTTAGCGCGCACCGCGGCGTACACGTCGCCGTACGCGTCGAACGCCCTGACGCTCAGCGGTTTATTCGCGGATTCGTCCTCGCCTTTCGGTACGTTCGGTAAGTCGTCGAAGCCGCACATGGACAGCCAAGCGTCGCACTTGGCGAAAACGCACTCCTGCTCCGCCCACGGCGTCGCCAAGAGCTCCTCCCCCTCGAAGTCGACGATGCGCTCGATCGCCGCGTTGTTCGCCGCCCCCACCGCGCCCACCGCCGCCTCCCACTTGCACACCCGAAGGTCCTCCTCGAGCTCCGCGCGCGCGTCGCCCCCGCATCGATCGGCGGCGGCGATGAGGTCAGCCACGACGCCCGAGTTGGGCGCGACGCGGCGCGCCACCATCGCCGCCGACATGCCGTGCGTGTTCCTCAGCGAGAGCAACGCGGCGGGATCGGAGCACCGGCGCAGGAGCTCCACCGCGGGCTCGGACGCGCCGGACATCGCCGCCAGGTGCAAGGGACAGTTCCCGTCGACGTTTCGCGCCAACGGGTTCGCGCCGGCGTCGAGAAGCTCCCGCACGATGGCCAGGACCGCCAGTTGCTCCCGCTCGCCCATCGGCTTGGCGCCGACGTTCTCCTTCGGCGCCTCGTCTTTCATCATGAGCGCCACCATGAGCGGCGTCCATCCCCCGTCGTCCGCGACGTCGACCCAATCGCGAATCGACTCGGGATCCTCCGGGTGTTCCATCAAGCGTTCCACGCTCCGAGTCCACGCGTCGCCCCCGTCCCGTCGCGCCTCGGCGTTGATCGCCCGTCGCCTCGCCCGCATGGCGTCCAGCGTCGCGCGCACCGCGGCGACGTGCCCGCTTCCCGCGGCGTACATCAAGGGCGTCTTGCCGCCGTCGTAGCGCTGGCACGGGTCGGCTCCGGCGGCGTACAGGTACGCGAGCGTCGGGACGCATCCCTCGCCCGCTGCGCCGGCTGCGCCAGCTGTGTCCCCCGCTTCCCCCTTTCCGGAAGGTTCGACGGCGCCGTGGAGGGCGTGGAGGGTGCCCCAGAGGATGTTGTTGCCCGCCTCGTCCCTTCGGTCGACGTGCGGCAGGGAACCGGACTCGACGACGCCTCGAATCCGCGCCAAGTTCTCCGCGCCGTCGGACAGTCGCAGCCCCAGCATGACGAACATCCGCGGTTCGTGGCCGTCGCCGAGCGCGCCGACGCTCGTTCGCCCGGCTTTGCGCATGATGGCGTCGAAGTCGGGCGCGGTCAAGCCGCGGAGCTGCGCCTCCTCGCACGTCGCGACGGCGGCGTCGGCGTCTCCCGACGCGTCCCGCGCGAGCGCCAGGCGGACCATCACCTTCTTGAACAGCGCGGGCTCGGAGGCGCAGACGTGGATCCCCAACGCCGCCGTCGCGAGATTCGCCGCCCGCGCGTGCTCGCCGAGCTTGAGGGCGCACTGAGCGGAGTTGGCGAGGAGCGCGAGGAGCGCGCGCTCCGCGGCGGCCATGGTCACCGGCTCGCGCAGCGCGTCGGTCCGCAGCGCGCGCTCCCCCTTCTCGTACGTCTCCAACGCCGTCGCGAAATCGCCCGACCGGAACGACGCGTTCCCGGCGGTGCGCGCGTCGTCGGCGGCGACGAGCGCGGCGCGCGCGGGCGCGAGCTCGTCCGCGCGCGTCACGGTGCGCTCGATGTATTCGTTGACATCGCGTTCGAGGGACGCTCGATCCATGCGCTCGGGCGTCGACGGCAGACGCGCGGCGGCGGCGAGTGCGTCGGGGCAACACAAGCTGAGTGTTTACCCTCATCAGGCGAGGCGACGAGGGCGGAAAATAAAAGTTAACACTCGACAGCTGGACGCCATCCGCCCTTACGATGAAGCGTTCGTGGGGGTCGCGTCGAGGATTCGATGCGGCGAGGCGCGCGTTTCGTCGTGTGTTCGATCGTGTATTCGTGAAGCGAGTGCGTGAGCGTGAGATGCGCGTTGTGCGATGCGCGGCCGCGGCGAGGCCCGTAGTCGCCGCCGGCCGGTGACACGCTTTCAACCTTGAACCTTCAACCTTCAAAGTTTGCGGGGTAGACGCGGTGATCGATTAGCGTCCACTCGCGATTCCTCAGGGTCTCCTCGGTGGCGAGGAAGGCGATCCACGAGCCTTGCGGTCCGTGCGGCGCGATCTGCAGCAGGAGGAGTAATTTCGGAGGAGTAATATCGCTCATGTCTCCCACGGGAGTGTCCGGGAAGTGTACGTCCTGCGTCCAAAAATCAATCGCCTCCTCGGATATTATCGGGTAGCCCAGCATCACGGGAACGTCGACCGGCGGGCACGGGAACGCGTCGCGGATGTTCCCAACATATTCGCACTCGGCCTCCAAGTCGTTGTTCTCGTCGTAGAGTTCGCTGAGCGGGTGATCCTGAGGGAAGTCCAACTCCGCCCACTCCGCCCACTCCGGCGGCATGAGCTCGTCTCCTTCGATGAACGGACGCATCGTGAGCACGTCCCGGGCGGGCGCGACCGCGGCGGAGCGGTACGTCACCGGGTTGAATCGCGTGTGTTTCATGTTCTGGAACCTTCGCAGCGTCGTTCGCTGGTGCGCCGCCTCGGCGGATCGGTCCAGGTTCGCGCCAGGCCACGGCGGCGAGTCCAACGAGTCGGGATAAAACCTGACCAGACACATCTGATCCTCGTATATCGTGTCGAAATCGCGATCGAGGAAAAAGTACAAGATCCCCCGCTCGGGGAGCAAGCCCTCGGGGATAAGGGATGAGCTCGCGTGGACCTGCCGGAGGTTCACCTGCGCCACAAACTCCCAATCATCGACCTCCGGAAAGGCCTTGCGTTCGCCGCAGACTCCCTCCTCGTCGTGCCACGGCCAGTCGGGCACGCCCCCGACCTGGGTCGGGGGGGAAACGGCGCCCTCGTCGGGTTTCGGATCGCGACACGCGAGCTGCGGCCCCTTGCACCTCGCGTCACTCTCCAGCTGCGACAGGCGGGCGAGCGCCAATTTGAAATCCTCCCGCGCCTTCACCACCACGGAATCGGAATTGTGTTTGTCCCTCGCCGTTTGAACCCGTTTCAACTTTCGCTTCAGCCTCTTCCGCTCGCGAAGCAGGCGCCGGAGCCGCGCGACGTCGGCGATGCGGTGCATGTCCCTCCACGCCTCCTCGAAACGCCACCTCGCCTCCTCGCGAGAGCACTCCGTCTCCGACGGCGACGACGGGAACGCCGACCGGGGCATCGGCTCGAGCACCGTCGGCGATCCGACGGGCATCCCGCCGGGCGCTTCGACGCACGCGCGGATCCACGACCACGGCACCACCCCTTTCCCGTCCCGCATCGCCAACTCCACGTGCGGTTGAAGCGGCGACCACGACCGTCCGTCCCGATCGCCGTCCCTCAGCGCCGCGAGCGCCGCGTCCGGTCCGAAGCGAGTCCACGGCGGAGTCATCGCTCGAGCCGGGTCGAAGCATCCGTCGGCGACGATGAAGTGCGTGACTCGCGCGGGGTCGTACGCACCGACGACGACGTCGCCGCCGCGTGCGATGACGTCGCGGATCGTCGCGTCGCGCGCGTCCGTGCGCTGGGTCTCGACGAAGAACACCATGTCGGCGAACGTCCGACGGCGCGGAGTCGTGAGACTTTTAAACTGAAAGACGGGATCCGCCAGGCACGCGCGGAGGCGAGCGCACGTTCGGTGCGCGAGCGCGTAGGACGCGACGCGTCTCCTGAAGTGAAAATCGGCGCCAGACAAATACGATCCGTTCGACGCCGCCGACGATGCCGCCGCGAACGTCGCGCTCGCCTTATCCGCTCGTGACTCGTATTCCTCGCGAAGACAATCCGAGTTGGCCTCCAAAGCGTCCATGAGACGACGCGCGCGTCGGTCGAGGCACTCCCCCGCGCACCGGTGCGGCTTGTACTCGCGCTCGAGCTCGTCGCGTCGCGCGCGTTGCGCCTCGAGCGCCGCGTCGTCTCGTTCCTGGAGCTCGTTCCGCGCGGGGGGAAACGCGACCGAGAAACGCAGCGTCGACGGGCGCCACTCGTCCCGCGCAGTCGTGTCTTCGCCCCGCGCTCGGCGCGACGCGAAGAGTTCCGAGTTGGACGCGTCGATGACGTGCTTGGAGACGTGCTCCGCTCGAAGGAGCCGGTGGACGTCGTTGAGGTCGACGCGCGGGGTTGGGTTAGCGTCGTCGGAGGTCGTGTCGTCGTTTTCCTTTTTTTTCCTCGCCGCGGTTTTCCCGCGCCACCCTCGCGCCCACTCGCGCCAGCCGGGCTCCGCCAACCCCTCCAGCAGCTCGTTGACGACGTACGGGTCCCGCGTGTCGTCTCGGTATCCGCGAGAGACGCACGCGAGCCTTCCGAGCGCCTTGAGGGAGCCGCGATACGGGTCGAAGTCGGGGTTTGTGACGTCGAGGAAGCGCTTCGAGTCCGTCACCGCGCGACTCGCCAGGGTTCGGACGATGAGTTCGCGCACGACGGGCATGTCGGCGACGCCCTCGGGGGGCGGGACGTCCGGAGGGGTGCGCGCGCGGAGCTCCGCCATGGACGAGAGCACGGACGAGAGCACGCATCCCACGAAGCTCCTGGGGAGGCTGTCGTCGTCGTCGCCCGCGGCGGAGGGGCCGCAGCCGCCGAGAAAACCGCCGCCCGGGAGGAGATCCATGCTCATCTCCCCGTCCGCTCCGCGGCCGATGCACATGTGCACGATCATGGTGACGCGCGCGGGCGCGGAGAGTCCGGACCGGCCCGCGTCGCGTCGGGCGTGTGCGTCGGTGCGCCCCCGCCCCCACGCCTTCCCCCCTTTTGCGTTTCAAAAAAACACGACATGACACACAGCTGGATAGGAAAAATTGGATAAAAGACGATGCGCCCGGGGACCCTCGGCACAGCTGTGCAGTCAGAAAAAAGTAAAAAATTGGGTCGGCAACCCAAATCGAGCACGGCACCAGACTGCAGGGCAGCGCAGGGGTCGCATCTTCGTTGGGTTTTCCACGTTTCTCGGAAGGCTGCGGGTCGAACACAGTGGGTTGCGCACACACGCCGGCGCTCTCGTCGTCGACGCGAGTCGAGGGATACGCACTCGAGCGGAGGAAGCCAATCGCCGGTCGAATCGACGCCAACCCGGCTGCAAATCCACCGCGCCGGCGCCGCATTGGAAGGTGACTCGACGAGAATCGAGAGGAGAATCCACACCCGCCTGTGGATTCTATCGGCGTTAGCATTTGGGGCGCCAGCGACGGCTTGAGAGATGATGTACGCGCTACCCTCCTACGTTTGGCGCGTGCGCAAAGCGCGCGCCAAGATGGGGAAGAAGGAGCGCAACCGCCACAGGTGAGCGTCCCGATAACCCCGCAGGCCGCCCCGCGTTTCCCCAACTCGGCCGCCCCGCATTTCCCCGTCACTCTTGCTTTTTCCAGACGCGACGCGACGACGCGATTACGTCTCAAAGCCTCGTATCCGAGCACCGTCGCTCACCGCCCCGATCGTCTCGACGTCCGCGCAGGCAATCGCTCGTCTTCATCGCCGCCGCGGTCGCGCTCGTGGTCACCCTCGCCTACGGAGACCTCGGCCCGTACACCCTGAACAACCGCCACGACCGAGGAATCTTCAAGGGTAACCACGGAGCGAGCTCGGGGCGAACGCTACTGGCCGATCCCATCTCCGGAGAGTACGCCATGGACGCGTCCCTTACGGAGCGGGGCTCGCACGGTAACCACGGGCGTAAGCTTCTCGCGGGCGGCGGCAGCTGCGAGCCGCTGTCGTACCAGGCCACGGCGGAGAAATCCTTCGCCGGCGGGCTCATTGCGTACTTCGTCGGCGTGTTTTTCATGTTCCTCGGCATCGCCATCGTGTGCGACGACTTCTTCGTCCCGGCGCTGGAGATCATCTGCGAGGTGCTCGAGCTCAGCGATGACGTCGCGGGAGCCACGTTCATGGCGGCCGGTTCGTCCGCGCCCGAGCTCGCCTCGTCCACCGTGTCCCTCATCTCCCCGCAAGCCGGGTCCGAGATCGGCGTCGGCACCATCGTGGGATCCGCCATCTTCAACATCCTCATCATCATCGGCGCCACCGTCATCGCCACCGGCAACACGTTACAGCTCGACTGGAAGCCCGTGACGCGCGATTGCTTCTTCTACGCGTCGGCGATCGCCGGCATCGTCGGGACTTTCGCCGGCGGGCGCATCGACTGGTGGGAGGGCCTCATCTACGTGCTCTTCTACGGGTGCTACATCGTGTCCATGGTTTACAACCAGCGGTTGATGGTGTGGATGGACTCGTGGAAAGCGGTGGAGAAGTTCGGCTCGTTCAAGAAGAAGATGTCCTTCTCCAGGCGCCCGACGGGGCACTTCCAGCACCACCGACCGCGAGACGGCGAGATGACGGACCTAGCGACCATCCCGGACGTCGCGGGCGAGGACGCGGGCAAACCGGCCGGCGGCATCTCTCTGAGGGTATCCGGCGACCGCGTTCGGATGGACGTCACCCCGCCCACGTCCCCGACCAAGAAACCCCTCGCGCCAGCGTCCTCGTCCGCGCCGACCGCCGCCGCCGGCGCCGCCAAGGCCAAGGCGGGCTGGGCCAAGCTCCGCCAGACGGTGGTCAAGGAGCACAAGTTCGCCGACGCCGTCCTCGCGCTCAAGGACAAGTGGAAGGACAAGGCCGAGGTGCTCAATAAACCCCCCGAGGACGTGGCGCCCGGGTCCCCGCGCGAGTCGTGCAAGATCACGCCGACGATGACGTTGGGTCACATCCGTGCGTATCGCGCCGACGCCGCTCGCGCCGCCGCCGCGCTGCAGGCGAAATCGAAAGCGGCGGAGCTCAAGGCGAGGGTGGCGGCGCAGAAACTCGAGGAGGGCGCATCCTCCGGGGGCGCGAACGATGAGGAGGACGGCGACGGCGACGGCGACGACGACGACGGGTCTCCGTTCACGCCCCCCGACGATCTGAAAGAGTATCCCCTGTGGGCGCTGAGCGTGCCGTGGTACGCGGCGTTTAAGATGACGATTCCCCCGTGCGGCGACGGCGAGTACTGGCGCAAGTGGTACCTCGTGTCGTTCTTCATGTCCATCGCGTGGATCGGGTTCATCACGCACTGGATGGTGGAGTGGTGCGTCCGCATCGGGTGCATGCTCAAGATCCCCGCGGTTGTGATGGGCACCACGGTGCTCGCCGCCGGGACGTCCATTCCCGACGCGTTGTCGTCCATCGCCGTCGCCAAGGACGGCCTCGCGGACATGGCCGTCGCGAACGCGGTGGGCAGTAACGTGTTCGACATCTGGCTCGGTCTCGGTCTCCCTTGGCTCTTTTACCTGAGCTGGCAGTCGCCTTCGTACATCACGGTGAACACCAACGAGCTGGTGCCGTCCAGTCTGATTCTCGCGGGCGTGCTCGTGCTGTACTACGGCAGCGTGGCCACGAACGGGTTCAAGCTGACGACGCGGATGGGGTGGATATTCATCGCCACGTACGGGGTGTACGCGCTCTACTCCATCTTCCTGGTGTGGCTCTTGGACGTGTACGACCTCCAGGAGGGTTCCGCGCTCAAATGAATTGCATTCACTCGATTGCCTAAAAAGTTGTCCTCGGCCTGCTTGTACATATTACACGAACAAAACGACTAACTCGACGTCGCAGCGCTGGACCGACCACCGCGCGACCGGCCGCGATCAGTATCGCGCGATCGGGCGTTCGGGGATGCCAGTCCACTCCTCTTCCCAGACCCCGATGTCCGCGTACATCGCCGACATGCGATCCAGCAGCGGCGGTCCGAGCGGTTTACCGAATCTGTCGAATCCAAACACCTCCTCGATCTTCTTCTGGAACCTCTCCTCCTGTTCCTCGGTGAAGGTCACCTCCCAGTCGCCGACCTCCCCTTTTCGCAGGAAACAGTAGTCGGGATTCGACCAACGGACGCTCTTGGGCTGGAACCGATTAATATCCTTCTTCATTCGGTCGAACGAGCATCGAGCGGCTATACGATGCAGGTCCTGCTCGGAAACCTGGCACGGGCCGCCCAGCACGTGCGTGGCGACGCGTTTCACCACCTCCCTCAGGTTGTTTTTCATGTCCTCGTACCTGACCACGAGCACGGCCGGATCGAAATCGCCCGGTACCTGCCACGATTTTAAGTGCTCGGCCCAGCCCCCGAAGGCGATTTTCCCCTCGATCCACTCGTCGAAAAAGGCGTTCCAACCCTTCGTGTACCCGCCATCCTCCGGCGCCTGGCTGCTGAGGTGGTGGTAAAACGACACCGCGCAGTCCCTCCCGTCCCTGACCACGTACACGTACCTCGGACGCACCGACACGCCCGGCTTGTGCGCCCAAGTCTCCCACGGAAGAAAAATCTCCCCAACCTTACCCTTGCCCGGGACGAGCTCGAAAGGCAGGTGCGTGTTGTACGTCCGTCGCTCGAACTTTTCGAAATTTTCGTACAGCGCGTCGGTATGCATCGGGCGCCCAAAGTCGTCGAGCCTGTCGTGGTTCCAGTGCGGGTCGATCTCGAGGAACGGCGCCACTTCGGAGATGTGCTTGAACTTCATGACCGCGCCGGTGGCGCCGTTTTTCTTTCGCTCGCACTGCGTGATGATCTGCGCGACGATGTTCTGCATCCACGTCGTCCCGGATTTGGGGTACGAGCATATGAACACGTCGCTCGCGAACGTCTGCATCTTCCAGCACGCGTGCAGCGTGCGGTGCGAGGTCATCGGGAGCCAAGGCCCGTGATCTTCGATGCGAACCGGCGGCGCCTTCGGCTGCGGGTCCGGGGGCATGAGCGCCTCGGCCCGCGCCTTCTTCTCCATCGCGCGCTGCTTCCGGCGCATCCACGTCGGCCGCGGGTCCACTAACGTCGGGTCGTCGGTGTGGCCGTCGTCGGTCGGATCTTCGTCGTCCACGGGCTCGTTCCTGTAGTAGTCTGGATCGACCGGCATCCAGTCGTAGTACTCCTCCTCCTCCTCCTCGACGATCTCGTTATCCTTCGTCGTCCTCTTGATGATCGCCGACTTGGGCAGGAGGGTCCCGGCGCCGTCGCCGTCCGGCGGCGGTGCGTCGGCGTCTGGTTCCGGGGCGGCGCGCTTGGTGCCGGCGAGCGCGGCGCGCTTGCTCTCCATCATCGGCACCAGCCTCTGCCGGGGGTTCGGCGGAGGGTTCGGGTCGAGGCCCTTCTCGAGACGCGCCTTGGCCTTGGCGTCGGCCTTGGCCCT
>MDTE01195006.1_pt1 | contig 10963 bp, 13 predicted proteins | sample 811231 | NCBI WGS metagenome assembly MDTE01 (sample SAMN05326651, study PRJNA326480) | marine metagenome | isolation source: seawater | place: Indian Ocean: Red Sea | collected 2010 | reverse complement strand
TGGATTGAGAGCTTCTCTTGGATTAGCACAATCAGAAAATTCAGTTGCCTGTATCTCTAAAGTATTTCCAACCAGAAGCCATACAGTTGCTGCACAAGGTGGTATAAGTGGCGCACTTGGGAATATGGGAGATGATAATTGGAGATGGCATATGTATGATACAGTCAAAGGTTCAGACTGGTTAGGAGATCAAGATTCAATTGAATATATGTGTAAAAATGCTGTTGATGCAATCATTGAACTTGAACATTTTGGTGTTCCATTTTCAAGAACACAAGAGGGTAAAATTTACCAACGTCCTTTTGGTGGAATGACAACAAACTTTGGTGAAGGTATAGCGCAAAGAACTTGTGCGGCAGCAGATAGAACAGGGCATGCTATATTACATACTCTTTATTCACAATCTATTAAAAACAACGTAGATTTCTTTATTGAGTATTTTGTACTAGATTTAGTTTTCCAAGATGAGAAATGTGTGGGGGTATTAGCTTGGTGTTTAGAGGATGGATCAATTCATTTTTTTCAATCACACATAGTTATTTTGGCAACAGGAGGATATGGCAGAGCATATTTATCTTCTACATCTGCTCATACCTGCACTGGTGATGGAAGTGGCATGGTATTGAGAGCGAATTTACCACTACAAGATATGGAATTTGTTCAATTTCATCCAACTGGTATTTATGGGGCAGGATGTTTAATAACGGAAGGAGCAAGAGGAGAAGGTGGTTTTCTAACGAATTCTGAAGGCGAAAGATTTATGCCTATTTATGCACCCAAAGCTAAAGACCTTGCATCTAGAGATGTCGTAAGTAGAGCAATACAAATTGAGGTTAATGAAGGTAGAGGTATTGGCCCAGACAAAGATTATGTGAATCTTCATCTAGAACACTTGAATGAAAGAATTATTAATGAAAAGTTGCCTGGTATTGCTGAGACAGCAAGGATTTTTGCTGGAGTAGATGCAACAAAAGAACCTATACCTGTTATACCAACAGTTCATTATAACATGGGGGGTGTACCAACAAATTACAATACAGAAGTATTAAACCAGGGGCAAAGTGCATCTTTAGTAGAAGGTTTAATGGCCGTTGGAGAAGGAGCTTGCGTTTCTGTGCACGGAGCTAATAGATTGGGGTCAAATTCATTGTTAGACTTAATTGTGTTTGGTCGTTCTGCTTCAGAAAGAGCAATTGAATTATTAAAAAATAAACCTAAAAATCATGTAGATATAAAACTTCAAAATATTGAAAAGTCATTAAGTCAGTTTGACTCAATAAGAAATAATTCTGGAGATATTAAAACTTCGGAACTTAGAGATAAAATGCAGAAAACAATGCAGCGCTATGCACCTGTATATAGGGATGAAGAAACCTTAAAAAAAGGAATAGATATCATGAAAGATATCTTTGCTTCTTTTAAAAATATAAATGTTTCTGATAAATCTATGATCTGGAATACTGATTTGGTTGAAACATTAGAATTAAATAATTTATTATTACAATCATTAGCAACACTTTATTCAGCTTACAATAGAAAAGAAAGCAGAGGTAGTCATGCCCGTGATGATTATCCAGATAGAGATGACAAGGAATGGCTGAAACATACCTTAATTTGGATTGATGAAGATGGTAAAGAAAAATTTGATTATAGGCCTGTACAATTGGATACTTTAACAGATGAAGTTGAAACAGTTAAATTAAAAGCAAGGATTTATTAAAATGGCTAAATTTACTTTACCTAAAAATTCTGTCGTAATGCCTGGAAAAAAATTTAGTCCTGGCGTCAATGCGAAACATCAACTTAAGGTAGAAATATATCGATATGAACCTGAAGAAAACTCTAATCCTAGAATTGACACATATATATTGGATAAAAAAGAATTTGGGCCTATGGCTTTAGATGTTTTGATTTATATTAAAAATTATGTTGATTCAACTTTAACTTTTAGAAGATCTTGCAGAGAAGGTATTTGTGGATCATGTTCTATGAATATTAATGGAACTAATGAACTTGCTTGTATAACCAATATAGCAGATGAAGATAAATTAAAAATTTATCCATTACCACATTTACCTGTAATAAAGGATTTGGTTCCAGATCTTAAAAATTTTTATAAACAATATGAATCAATTAAACCTTGGCTTATAAATGAAAACAAACCGCAAAAAGAACATATTCAGAGCCAACAAAATAGAGCAAAGCTTGATGGTTTAGTTGAATGTGTTTTATGTGCATGTTGTTCTACAAGCTGTCCTAGTTACTGGTGGAACTCAGATAAATACCTTGGTCCTGCATCACTCATGCAGGCATATAGATGGATTATTGATAGTAGAGATAGTGCTAAAAAAGAAAGATTATCTGATTTGGCAGATAAATTTAAATTATTTAGATGTCATACAATTATGAATTGTGCAAAGACTTGCCCTAAATCGCTTAATCCCGCTAAAGCAATAGCTCATATTAAAAAAATGTTAGTCACTAATTAATATGAATTCAAACGAACTTCGGTGGAAATGTAGGAAAGGGATAAGAGAGTTAGACATCCTACTAGAAAAATATATTGATAATGTCTTAGAAAAATCATCAGTTAATGAAAAAAATCTTTTTCAAGAGATAATTGAATGGGATACATATGTTTTACTGAATGCTATATTGGGAAAGTCGGATTACAGTGAAAAATATAAGGCAATTATTGATAAAATATCTAAATTAAATGACAAAAACAGTTAAAAAAATTCGATTAGGCATAAACATTGATCATATAGCTTTTATTAAAAAATCGAGAGGAACCAAATACCCAAACTTGATTGAAGCTGTAAATATTTGTGAAGAAGAGGGTGTTGATTTAATAACAATTCACTTAAGAGAAGACAGAAGGCATATACAGGATCAGGATGTTATTGACATCAGAAAAAATGCTAATTCCTTAAATTTAGAAATGGCACATACTGATGAGATGATTAAAATTGCATTGAACGTAAAACCAAATTTTTGTTGCATAGTTCCTGAAAAAAGAGAAGAATTAACTACAGAAGGAGGTCTTGATTTAAATAATTTGGATCATGCTTCATTAAAAAAATTAGAAAAAACCATATCTACATTCAATGAAAATGATATAGAGACGTCTCTTTTTATAGATCCCGATGAAAATCAAATCCAAATAGCGAAAGAACTTAATGCTAATCTAATTGAACTTCATACTGGAAGCTATGCTAACTGCTCATCGAAAATAGAATCTGAAATGTTGCTTGAGAAATTAAAAAATTCTTGCAATTTTGCACGTAAAAAAGGACTCCTGGTTAATGCAGGCCATGGTTTAAATTATGAAAATGTCAAACCAATTTGCAAATTACCTTTCAATGAATTAAATATAGGGCATGCGGTTATAGCAAAATCAGTTTTTATTGGTTTAAAAGATGCAATTCGTCAAATGATAAGTATAATGAGAAGTTGTGATTAAAGGCATTGGTATAGATTTAGTTAATAATGAAAGAATTGAACTTATATATAGAAAATATAAGGACTCTTTCGCTTTAAAAATACTTTCCCAAGAAGAATTAAAAAAATTTTATACATCTAAATCTAAAACAACATTTCTTTCTAAACGTTTTGCATCAAAGGAGGCTTTTTCAAAAGCTTTAGGAACAGGTCTCTATCGTGATGGATTATATCCAACACATCTTACTATTCAACATGATAAATTTGGTAAACCAACTTTTTTAATTAATAAGATTGCTTCTAAATTTTTAGATAAGATTAGTGCAACTTCTGCATATCTATCAATCACTGATACAGAAGAACACACAGCTGCTGTAGTTGTAATAGAGTAATTATGACTTTTAAAACAATAGAAGAACTAGTTGGAAATACACCTTTAATTGAGATTCCTGCTTTTAATAAAAAAAATACTATTTATGCAAAACTTGAAGGAAATAATCCTGGCGGTTCTGTAAAAGATAGGCCGGCTATGCGTATGATTATTGATGCAGAAAAAAAAGGTATTATAAAAAAAGGAGATACTTTAATCGAAGCAACAAGTGGCAATACAGGAATTGCTTTATCTATGGCTGCTGCAATTAAAGGATATAAAATGATTATTATTATGCCTGAGACTGCATCTGACGAAAGAATTAAGACAATGAAAGTTTATGGCTCAGAAGTCATTTTAGTTGATAAAGAAAAAGATATGGAAGGAGCGAGAGATTTAGCAAATAAAATGAGAGACAATAATGAGGGAATAGTTTTAGATCAATTTGCTAATCCATCGAATTATCTTGCGCACTTTGATACAACTGGACCAGAAATCTGGAATCAAACAAAAGGAAAAGTTACACATTTTGTTTCTGCAATGGGCACTACAGGGACAATTACCGGCGTATCACAATTTTTAAAAACTAAGAATAAGGATATAAAAATAATTGGAGTTCAGCCAAAGGATAAATCACGCATACCTGGTATCAGAAGATGGAAAAAAGGATATTTGCCAGCAATTTTTGAACATGCATTGGTTGATGAAATTATTGATGTAAGTCAAGAAGATGCTGAAAGGTCAACTAAAGAGCTCACAAAAGAATCAGGATTATTTTGCGGCATTTCGTCTGGCGCAAACATATTTATTTCTCATCAAATATCTAAGAATCTTGAAAATGCATACATTGTTACAATTCTTTGTGACAGAGGGGATAGATATTTATCAAAAATCTAATTTAAAGATTTCCAGGCTATTGCAAGGGAATCAATAAACTTTTTCCTGCTGTCAAATATTTAGAATTCTTTAGTGAATTAACTTTGAGAAGTTGTTGTTTAGGTATACCAAAACCACTAGATACTAGGCTTGTTGTGTCACCAGAATTTACCACATATCTTAATTGTATTTCTTTTGTTGGGGATAATATTGGAAGCTTCATAATGATTTTTATTTTTTGACCAACCAATAATTTAGTTTTCTTTGTTGCTTTATTCCATCTGAGTAAATTAATTAATCTTACATTATATGATTTTGCTATTTTATACCAATTATCGTAACGTTTAACAGTGTGATTATATGTAAAAGATTCATTTGAAATATAATATTTCTTTGAATTAATTTTAATAAAATTAGTATCAGATTTAGTTGTATCAATAGGTAATTTAAGTTTTTTTCCTGCAATGATTAAATCATTTTTTAAGTTATTTAATTTTTTTATTGATTTGATTGAGACATTGTATAGTCTTGAAATTGAATAGAGAGTATCACCTTTAGTAATTAAATGTATTTTTTGAGTAAATATATGTTTAGTTATTTCTTTATATCTTTTTTTAAATACCTTGTCTTTGCCTAATGGCAAAATAATTTTATTTTGCATTTCAGGTAATAGTAACCATGTGTTAAAACCAGGGTTTAATTTATAAAGATCATCTTGGCTTACGTTAGTTAAAACAGACAATGTATAAAAGTCTATTGGGTACTGTATTCTAGCAAATGAAGTTCTAGGTTTATTTTTTAGATTTGGTAGTCTTATTCCATATGCAGATGGATCTAACATAATATCTCTTAAGGCAATTAGTTTTGGAACATATAATTCAGTTTCACGCGGTAAATCTAAATCCCAAAAATTTGCATTACCTATATAAACATTAGATTTCTTTATTGCCCTTCCAACTTTTCCAGCACCTGTGTTATATGAAGCAATTGCTAGAAACCAATCACCGCGAAAATGTCTATGCATGTCAGATAAAAAATGTATTGCTGCATCGGTAGAAGCTATAATATCTCTGCGCCCATCATACCACCAGTTGCGTGACAAACGATACTCTCTTGCAGTTGCAGGTATGAACTGCCAGATTCCAGCAGCTCGTGAAGGTGAATAGGCATAGGGTTGATATCCACTTTCTACAATTGGTAATAAAGCTAATTCCAAAGGCAGATTACGTTTCTGCAACTTCTGAACAATATGAAATAGGAATGGCTCTGCTCTTGAAAGAGATCTGTACAAAAAATCTTTATTGTTCACAAACCATTCTATTTCACGGTTAACTCTTGCTGAATAAACAATATCTAAACAAAAGCCATCTCTAAGGTTTGCCCAAATATTGGGATAATCTTTTTTCTGCAATCTGGTTGTATTGCAGTTAGAACCATCAAAATCAAGTAGTGTTTGAGATCTCTTATAACTAATAGGCTGACTACAGCTTGTAAAAAGGACAACACATAATATAATTAAAGTAGTTCGATTAAATATCATGGCGTATTGACTGTAATGTTATCTTAACAAAAATGAGGAATATTATCTAACATAAAATTTATTTTTGGTGTATTGATGTCAACAAGAACAGAACATTATAAACTACAGGAACTGCAAAAGTGGTACAAAAAAACCTCAATCCAAGTCATTAAGGATTCGATTGATGAAGAAATTTTAAGATATAGAGAATTATATCGTACCTCAAACACACTTTTTGTAGGTCTTTCAGATTTTAAATTTAGATTTAGATTAAAAGAACATCAAAATTTTATGCAATTTGATAGTCTTGAACTTTCTCAATGTTTAGAATCATCTAAAAGATTGCCGTTTGAGGATAAAAGTTTTGATGAAATAGTTTTATCTCATGCTTTAGATATAACAGAGAGCCCTTATGAATTTATTAGAGAAATAAACCGTATTACTACTGATAATGGCACAATAACATTGATGGGATTTAATAAAGCTAGTTTATGGGGCATAATTAAACCTTATATGAAAAAAAATATACCTTGGTCATTAGACTTTCATTCTGTTTACAGCATTAATGAATGGTTTAAATTGTTGGGATATAAACGAATCTATAATGAATCTATTTCTTTTTTACCATTTGTATCAACTAAGTTCTCTAAATTGCTAAATGTATTTTCCTTTTTACAAAGAATCTTTTTTAGGAATACTGGTGGAATTTACTTTTGCAGCTTCAAAAAAGAGGTTATTCCAGCAACTCCCATCAAAGTAAAGTTTACTGATAAATATAATGTTTCGCCTTTTAAAAAATCTACTCTTAATAGGATTAAATGACAAAGATAAAACTCTATACTGATGGCGCCTGTAGCGGTAATCCTGGACCTGGTGGTTGGGGTGTTGTTTTTATTAAAGAATCTGACAAGGATGAATCAATACAAACTAATAACGGATCAGAATCATCAACAACAAATAACAGAATGGAATTAAAAGCTGCAATTGAAGGGATAAAAATGGCAAATAAGGCAGACATAATAACGTTAACCACAGATTCTAAATATGTTAAAAATGGTATAACTGAATGGATCCAAAACTGGAAAAAAAATAATTGGAAAAACGCTTCAAACAAGCCTGTTAAAAATAAAGATTTATGGATTATTCTTGATGATTTAAATTCAACTTATGAAATTTCATGGAAGTGGGTTAAAGCTCATCAAGATATTGATAAAGAAGATGTGAAGTTTAATAATTTAGCTGATGAGCTTGCTAGGAAAGGGTATTGATGAGACTAATTGTTCTTGATACAGAAACAACTGGTTTAAATGTGGAAGATGGGCATAAAATTATTGAAATTGGATGTGTAGAAATTATTGATAGAAATATAACAGAAAATGTTTTTCATGAATATATCTGCCCTAATCGTAAAATAGATAAGGATGCAATTAAAATACATGGTATTACGAATGAATTCCTGAAAGACAAACCTATTTTTAGCAAAATTAAAGATCAGTTTTTTTCTTATTTACAAGACTCAGATTTAATCATACATAACGCACCATTTGATATTGGTTTTTTAAAAAAGGAGATTGCAGATTCTGATGATAATCCTGATTCAATTGACGAGAAAAGAAAAATACACGACACATTAAAAATGGCACGTAATTCACATCCAGGCAAGAGAAACTCTTTAGATGCACTTTGCGATCGTTATGCAATTGATAGGGAATCTAGAAAACAACATGGAGCATTACTGGATGCTCACTTACTTGCAAATGTATACTTGAAAATGACTGTTGGCCAAACATCTCTATCGGGTTTGACCGAAGTTAGAGAAGAAATGAAAATTAATGAAACAAAGTTAATAGATAATCGAAAACAAAGGGTTATTTATGCCAATGAAGAAGAACTAAAAGACCATCAAAATTTTTTTACTAAACCAAGTTAATTATTCTTTTTGAGGACTCTTTGCTTTTGCCTTTCCCATTCACGTTTTTTTATATCAGCTCTTTTATCTTGTTGTTTTTTTCCTTTTCCAAGAGCAATTTCAAGCTTTATTAATGATTTTTTTGTATAAATTTTTGTTAAGATTATAGCAAATCCATTTTGCTTTACTTCATTACTTAACTGAAGTATTTGTTTTTTATTTAATAAAACCTTTCTTTCTCTCATAGGATTAAGTTTGTGATTATCATTTGATGTATTTAAAACTTTTAAATGGGAATTAACTAAAAAAGCTTCTTGATTTCTAATTGTTATGTAACTTTCTGATATCTGGCCATGTCCTGATTTTAAGCTTTTTACCTCCCATCCTTCGAGTACAATCCCAGCTTCAATTTTTTTAGTAAGAGAATATTTAAAACTAGCTTTCTTATTAGAACACAGGATATTCATTTAATTTTTACATTATGTATAATATTACATATTATCATAAACTAATTATAAATAAGGGGATTACCATAGCGCAAAACGAAAGAAAATCGATACATGGACAGTGGTCATCAAAAATATTGTTTGTTTTTGCTGCAACTGGCTCTGCAGTAGGTCTTGGGAATATATGGAAATTTCCTTGGATGGCAGCAGAAAGTGGCGGAGGAGCCTTTGTAATAGTTTATTTAATAAGTGTAGCTTTGATAGCTTTGCCGATTATGATTGCTGAGGTTTTAATTGGTAGGAGAGGAAAACAAAATCCTGTAAATAGCCTTCGTTATTTATCTAACGAAGCTAGTCAAATTGAAGTTTTTGAGTTAGATCATGACTTAAATAGAATAAAGCAAACAAAGTATCAACACTCTAACCAAGATGATTATACAAACTGGGAATTGATAGGATGGATGGGCGTTTTTGCTGGTATTATTATACTATCTTTCTATAGTGTAATCGCGGGTTGGACTATTTCTTATATTTTTAAATCTTTTTCTGGAGTTTTCAACCAAGTAACTGTTGATGGTGCTACAAATTTATTTAAAAATTTTACAAATGACCCAGAAAAACAATTAGCGTGGCATACAATCTTTATGTTTTTAACCTGCTATATAGTATCAAAAGGTGTGAGAGGAGGTTTAGAGAAAGCTATTAAATTTTTAATTCCTGGCTTATTTATTCTTTTACTGATACTGGCAGCATATGTTACTACTTTAAGCGGATTTACTGAGGGCATCCGCTATTTATTTTTACCTGACATTAATAAAATTACAGCGAGCGTTATATGGAATGCCATGGGGATGGCTTTCTTTTCTCTTAGTATAGGAATGGGTGCATTAATGATATATGGATCATATTTATCAGATAAATTTTCTATTCTAGAAGTTACCTCTGTAGTTGCATTTGCTGATACTTTTGTGGCTATTATTGCGGGAATTATTATTTTTCCAATTATATTTACATATAATTTAGATCCAACAACTGCTGGGCCAGGGTTAATTTTCCAGACGCTACCAATTGCATTTGGATCGATGCCAGGAGGGGAAACCTTTGGAACCTTATTTTTCATTTTATTATTTTTTGCTGCTATAACATCAGCAATCTCATTAATTGAACCTGCAGTTACTTTATTTATAGAAAACTTTAGATACACTAGAGCAGAAGCTGCATTAAAAATTGGATTTGTTACTTGGCTTTTTGGAATTGGAACAATCTGGTCTTTCAATTATTGGCATGATATTACGATTTTAGGAATGAATTTTTTTAATCTACTTGATTCTTTGACATCTAAAGTGCTTCTGCCACTTGGCGGCTTTTCGATGGCAATATTTGTTGGATATTTGGTAAAAAAATCTACTTCTTCTTCGGAACTTGAAATGCCACCAATAATCTATAGTATTTGGAGAATTTTAATAAGATATATTGCACCAATTGCTGTTATGGTTATATTTACTAATGGCTTTATGTAATATTTTATGGATTACATTAAAAAAGAAGAAACTATTAACATTGATATTGAGACAATATTTACTTTAGTTAATCAAGTAGATAAATATTCAGATTTTTTACCTTGGTGCAATGGTTCAAAAATTATAAGTAATGAAAATAATATAATGATAGGAGAGATTAGTGTCTCCAAGAATCTTGTTAAATGGACTTTTACTACAGAGAATCACTATATAGATAATGAGAAAATTCAACTAAAACTATTAGATGGACCGTTTAAGAGCTTAAATGGTTTATGGAGTTTCTCAAGAGTCGATAAAAATACTACTATAGTTAATTTTGTACTTGAATATGAGTTTTCTAATAAAATAATTGAACTGTCAATCAAACCAGTTTTTACTTCTATAATGACATCAATTCTCGACTCTTTTATTTCAGAAGCATTTAGAATGAAGTATGAAAAATAAAATCAAAATAGAAGTAGTTTGCATTAATGAGTTCTTAAAATTTCACAAAGCTTTTACAACAGTTGAAGGGATAAAAATTAAAAAATTTTTTGAAGAAATTGAATTAAATAACATTATCCCTAATTATTGTAAAAAAAATAATAGAATAGGTATATATGGAAAACTAGTTAGTGATAATTATATATTAAAAGATAAAGATAGAGTGGAAATCTATGAGCCCGTCATAATTGACCCTAAAATTAAGAGAAAAAAACTAGCAGATAGAAAAAAGGCAGATAAATAACCTTGAATTCATTATTTATACACATAATAATATAAATAAAGGCTATGGCTTCTAATTCAGAAAAATTAAAGAATGCAGGTTTGAAGGTTACTCACCCGAGAAGCAAAATACTTGATATCTTTCAAAACAAATCGGATAGCCACTTTAGTGCGGAT
>MDTE01145817.1_pt1 | contig 10963 bp, 8 predicted proteins | sample 811231 | NCBI WGS metagenome assembly MDTE01 (sample SAMN05326651, study PRJNA326480) | marine metagenome | isolation source: seawater | place: Indian Ocean: Red Sea | collected 2010 | reverse complement strand
CTTCAGGTGGGGCAGGGACGATGGGGTACGAAGTGCCATCGGCGATTGGAGCGCAGGTAGGGAACCCTGATAAATTGATCTGGTCAATATGTGGAGACGGTGGTTTTCAGATGACAATGATGGAACTAGCCACTGCTGTGGAGAATAATTTACCGGTTAAGTACGCTATCTTGAACAACAATCATCTCGGAATGATCACCCAGTGGCAAGATTTCTTCTATGGTGGTGATTTTCAGGCAGAAACCTACACTGCAAACCCTGATTTTGTGAAACTTGCTGAAGCTTACGGTATGAAAGGTATACGAGTTACCAAGCAGGATGAACTTGAGGCCGCTATCTCAGAGGCAAACGCCTATGATGGCCCTGTGATAGTTGACTTTGTTATTGAGAAAGTTGACGATCTTTATCCGATGATTCCAGCCGGTCAGAGTATTGAAGAGCTGATCGAGGAACCTAACCAATGACGTTAACTAACCGAACACAGCAACGAACAATATCGGCTCTAGTACAGGATAAGCCTGGAGTGCTTGCGCGGATATCTGGTCTGTTCCGAAGACGTGGATTCAACATTGCTAGTCTTGCGGTTGGTCGGTCAGAAACATCCGGTCTTTCACGTATGACTTTCGTGGTAGAGGGGCCAGAGGAAGTTGTGAAACATGTAGCCGCACAACTCGACAGACTAATCGACGTCGTTGAAGTACGCGATATCACAGAGAGCAATATCGTTTGGCGTGAACTAGCTTTGATTAAGGTCAAGGCTTCAGCGAAGAATCGTGGAGAAGTTCTTGAACTTACAAATGTTTACCGTGCAAACGTAATTGACATAGGCGTACAAACTTTAACTTTGGAAATCTCTGGTGGTCGTCAAAAGATTGATTCACTTATAGAACTGTTGCGAAAGTTCGGATTATTGGAAGTTATTCGAACTGGTAGAGTCGCCACTTTGCGTGGCACCCTAATTGAGGGTGAAGACGATGGATTGTTTCAATCCGATGCTAGCAGCCCGACGTACATACTCCCTGTTACTTCTGGGGAGTCTGGAAGCGTTTAAAACCTCACCAAAACAACCTCCGGGGATTCCGGCGGAACACAACAATAAGCCCTGAGGCTAACTATACGAAATGGCTAATCTTACTTACGACAACGATATTGATGATTCGATACTTCGCGATCAAACGATCGCTGTTCTTGGTTATGGTTCACAAGGGCACGCACATGCGTTGAACTTAAAGGATAGTGGCTTTAATGTGATTATTGGCCTTTACGATGGCAGTCGCAGTAAGCAGGCTGCTGAAGACGCTGGTCTCAAGGTCTACTCTAATGCTGAGGCTACCAAAAAGGCTGATCTTATTGCGTTCTGTCTGCCAGACACTGTCCAGAAGAAGGTTTACGAACAAGATGTAAAGCCTAACCTGACAGAGGGTAAGACACTATTGTTCGCACACGGCTTCACTATTTTCTACGAACAGATTAAAGCACCTGAAGGCGTTGATGTTGTGATGATTGCCCCAAAGGCACCCGGTCACCGCGTTCGGGCCGTATTTGAGAGAGGACTCGGTGTTCCGTGCCTAATTGCGGTGCACCAAGATGTTTCTGGTAAAGCTCATGAAGTAGCACTAGCATATGGGAAGGGTGTAGGTGGAGGTAGGGCTGGGATTCTCGAGACCACGTTTAAGGAAGAGACAGAAACTGATTTATTTGGCGAACAGGCTGTCCTTTGCGGCGGTGTAAGTGAGCTCGTTAAGACAGGTTTTGAAGTACTTGTAGAAGCTGGTTATGAGCCTGAGTCTGCGTATTTTGAGGTGTTGCATGAACTCAAACTTATAGTTGATCTAATGTATCAGGGCGGACTTGGTCACATGCGTTATTCAATATCAGAAACAGCAGAATATGGGGATTATAGTCGTGGTCCGGTGGTAATTGATTCGAAGGTGAAAGACAACATGCGAGAAGTACTGCGACAGATTCAGTCTGGTGAGTTTGCTCGGGAGTGGATCGCTGAAAACGATGAAGGTCAACATAAGTTCAAGCAACTGCGTTCTGATAACGAAGATCATGGAATAGAGAAGGTCGGTAAAGAGCTGAGGGATATGATGCCTTGGTTGGAGTCGACTACATAGATCTTAGTTATTTGGAGTAATGATTTCGTTGGTTAGATCAAATTGACCGGCGTTAAATCCCACGAGGTAACTAGTCTCAAATAGGTCGATTGCTGAAGGGATTCACATGGTGCAAATGAGTGATACACAAGACAAAGTAATAATTTTCGATACGACTTTACGTGATGGCGAGCAATCTGCCGGTGCTGGACTAACAGTCGAAGAAAAACTTCGTATCGCTCACCAACTGAATAAGTTGGGTGTAGATGTTATAGAGGCAGGATTTGCTGGTAGTTCACCAGGCGATTTTGAAGCTGTTCGGCGAATAGCTAACGAGGTAAAAGGCCCAATCATTACCTCACTAGCGCGTGCGGTTGATGCTGATATAGATGCAGCTGGAAAGGCTTTGGAAGGAGTAGAGAACGCACGTATTCATACCTTTCTTTCTGCCTCTGATATTCATTTAATGCACCAGATGCGTAAAGACCGTGAGGCGATAATGGGCATGGCCGTTCGGGCTGTTGAGCGAGCAAAGACATATGTTGAGGATGTTGAGTTTTCACCTATGGATGCTTCACGCACCGAACCTGAATATCTCTATACGATGCTTGAAGCGGTTATTAATGCCGGTGCTACTACCGTGAATATTCCTGACACTGTGGGGTATTCAACACCTGAGGAGTTCGGAGCTTTAATACGCGGAGTTCGAGAAAACGTTCCAAATATTCATAAGGCGGTGATTAGCGTTCACTGCCATAACGATCTAGGAATGTCCTCTGCTAATTCACTGGCCGCTATCGAGAATGGTGCTCGGCAGATCGAGGGGTGCATTAATGGTCTTGGTGAGCGTGCTGGAAACGCCGCTCTAGAAGAGGTGATAATGGCACTTGAGACCCGCCCTGATCATTATGAGGTTGAGACCAATATCAATTCGCGAGAAATCGGAAACTCTAGTCGTATGGTTAGTTCGATATTTGGGATTCCAGTACAGGCGAATAAGGCGATTGTGGGTCAGAACGCATTTAGGCATTCTTCTGGTATTCATCAAGACGCATACCTTAAGGAGCGTACGACCTTTGAAATCATGGAGCCCGAAACGGTAGGCTGGCGAGGTCAGGCGATTGTTCTCGGTAAGCTTTCGGGAAGAGCGGGACTGCGATCGCGGTTACACGAATTGGGGTATGATCTTACAGACGAACAATTGGCGGATGTTTTTATATCATTCAAGGATCTCGCAGATAATAAACGAGAAGTCACGGATGTTGATCTGGAAGCGTTGATGTCAGAACAGCATCGTATGGTCGACACTGATCGTACATATAAAGTTGGGGCGGTTCATGTTGTTTGCGGCAACGATACCGAGCCCGAAGCTAAGATAACTCTAGATTGTCCGGACGGCGAATCACGAACTGTTCAATCTAAAGGTACTGGACCGGTTGACGCAGTATGTAAAGCTATCGATCATGTTGTAGAGCTAGATATTGAGCTTACTGAGTTTGCTGTATCTGCTGTGACGGAAGGAATCGATTCGCTCGGAGAGGTTACTATTCGAGTCGCAAAAGACGGCTCTGTATATTCTGGTCGAGGTTCAGATTCCGACATTGTTGTAGCGTCTGCTAAGGCGTATGTAAATGCTATTAATCGTCTAATAACAATTGGTGTACAGGATCGTACTGCTTCAACAGGTGTGATCTGAAATCAAGTCAGTGAATTATTTAACGAATAATGGCAAAAACGGGGGCGGTACATAATAAACTCAATACCGCGTTATTTGCGATACCATTCCAGCCGGATTTATATATGTGGGCGTTACGCTCGCACGAGCAGTTAGTTATGGGAGTAATTTGCACATGGCAAAAACCATGTTTGAAAAGATCTGGGAACAACACATTGTTGCTGAACCAGAAGGACAGCCGGCGCTAATTTATATTGATCTGCATTTGGTGCATGAAGTTACGTCCCCGCAGGCTTTTGAAGCTCTGCGACTGGCTGATCGAAAAGTGCGCAGACCAGATCTGACAATATCTACCGTTGATCATAATTTACCTACTGATGACACGCGAACTGAAGAAATTAAGGATCCGATTGCTAGACAACAGGTCGATACACTTCGTAGGAACTGCAAAGATTTCGGGGTTACTCTTTACGATGTTGACTCGTCAGCTCAAGGAATCGTGCACGTAATTGGTCCTGAACAGGGTTATACCCAGCCCGGTATGACAATTGTGTGTGGCGACTCTCACACCTCAACTCATGGAGCTTTTGGGTCACTGGCATTTGGGATTGGAACATCGGAAGTTGAGCATGTGCTTGCCACTCAAACCCTTCGTCAAGTTAAGCCCAAAACGATGGAAGTGCGCTTTAACGGTGAGTTAAAGCAAGGTGTAACAGCTAAAGACATGATTCTGTCGGCTATTGGCAAGCTTGGTACAGCTGGCTGGACTGGATATGTCGTTGAGTACACAGGTGATGCTGTTAAGAGTCTAGATATGGCTGGTCGTATGACTATTTGCAATATGACCATTGAAGGTGGGGCTAGGGCTGGACTGATCGCTCCGGATGCAGTGACTTTTGATTGGATGCGTGGACGAAAATTTGTACCTAAAGGTGAAGAATTCGAAGATGCGATTGACGAATGGAAAAAACTTTCGAGTGATGATGGTGCTATATATGATCGATTGCTCGAAATAGATTGCGATGAACTTGAACCACATGTCAGTTGGGGCACTAACCCTGGTCAAGTAACCAAGATTTCGGATCGTGTGCCATCCCCTGATGATTTTGATGATCCTGCCGATGTCGCTTCTGCGAACAATGCGTTGAAATATATGGGGCTAACTGCAGGTATGGCCATAGAAGACATATCGGTTGATAGGGTATTTATTGGGTCTTGCACTAACGCACGTATTGAAGATCTTCGCGCTGCTTCAAAAATCGTTCGTGGTCGAAAGGTTGCGTCCACAGTGCGTGCTCAGGTTATGCCTGGATCGACACTTACGAAGCTTATAGCGGAACAAGAAGGCCTGGACGATGTGTTTAAACAAGCCGGGTTTGAGTGGCGCGAGTCAGGTTGCTCAATGTGTCTTGGTATGAATCCTGACATTCTGGTGCCAGGCGAGAGATGTGCTTCTACCTCAAACCGAAACTTCGAAGGTCGACAGGGTAAAGGAGGGCGTACACATCTTGTTAGCCCTGCAATGGCAGCAGCAGCAGCTATAGAAGGTCATTTTGTCGATGTGAGGGATTGGGAGATTGAATAGGACAGTTGGTCAATAATTATCAATGAGTAAAGATCAATGACCGGACCAGGCATGACTCATGATCCTCGACCACCTAAAGACCGGGCCGTTAGCGGTGCTGATGCATCCGAAAAAGGCAGGCGCTATCGTGACCCCGTAGGCGGTTCAGTTGCTGGCGGTGGTGGGCTGATGGGGCGTATTACCGGTCGTGCCGAGGCTGATCGCGCTAAGGCTAGACGCTATGAACCATATCATTACGAATCTAATGTAACTCAATTGCGTTGGACCATACTACTTCTTTTGCTGTGGACATTTGTAGCTCTGTGGTTGGCTTATGCGGATCGAGTTACCGCATCCACATTGATGGACCTTAAGGAACAAGGATACGTAAGTGCTCCTCCTACCATACTTTCTCCTAATACGATGCGAGAATTCGCCGAACGAGAGGGCATAACGTGCGTTGATAAGGACGATCGTTTTATTGCGACTGTTGAGTGTGTTCAGTTATTCGCCGTTCAGGCCAGATATGAATCTGATAAAAGTCGAGGTTCGTATCTATTTATCGCTTTAGTTGCGTTGCTCATGGTAACTGCATTCGCATTTGGTTCGGTTTCGCACAGGGCGAGTAGGAATATTCTTGCTACTAATAACCGTGAACAACGGTTTTCGCCGGAAAAATCCGTGATGTGGTTCTTTATACCTGTCATGAATTTAGTTAAGCCTTGGCAGGTGTTTAAAGAGCTGTTTCGGGGTAGTGATCCGGAATCGTCAATTGACGAACAAAGTAGCTGGAAGACTAAAGGATCTGTCCCTGCGATTGTTCATATATGGGCGTTAATATGGATTGTGGTTTTCGCATTTAATCCAATTACTGTTGGTCGGATATGGAACGCTGTTAGAGAAAACATGGATGACGTCATTTTGGCACACCAGCGACTGGTGATAGCCGATATTTTGCTCGCCGTCCTTGGAATCTCAGCTATCCTTGTTATAGTCGAGCTTCATAAACGTCAGGAAGCACGACACGCAAAGGTTGGAGATATATTGGTTACGCCTCCGCCTCCAGTTGACCCTCTCGAAGAGGCTCTGAAGGAAGGCATAAGACGCAAAGAATTAGAAAAAAAACAATCGCGATCTAAGCGTTCTAGACCGGATAATAAGTCAAAGAAAAAATTCTGAATAACCTACTAGGAATTACTAAAATTGGAAAAGTTCACTAAGCTTTCAAGCATCGTTGCGCCCCTCGATAGGGCAAATGTTGATACCGATCAAATTATCCCGAAACAGTTCCTTAAGCGCATCGAACGAACCGGGTTTGGAGAGTTTGCTTTCTTTGATTGGCGCTATCTCGAAGACGGTGTTCCTAACCCTGATTTCATCTTGAACGAAGACCGTTACAGAAATGCGAACATTCTGGTTAGTGGTCGTAATTTTGGATCTGGATCGTCGCGTGAGCATGCACCTTGGGCTCTGATGGAAATGGGATATAAAGCAATTATTTCAACCAGCTTTGCTGATATATTTCGGAATAACTGTATGCAGAATGGCCTACTACCCGTGATTCTTGAAGAGTCCGATGTTGACACGATTATGGCACGAGCTCTGCGCGGTTCAGGTTACAAGGTAACGGTAGACCTAAAAACACAGAGTGTTACTGATGCCCAAGGGCTTAATGTTGTCTTTGATATTGATCCTTTCCGAAAGAACTCATTGCTCGAAGGATTAGATGATGTTGGTATTACACTGACCCTTGATCAATCTATTGACTCATTTGAAGAAAAGCGGTCGGAGCGCTGGTAAGCTAAAGTTGCCCGATTATTATGAAGACTAAAATTCGTGTAGAGACTGCACCAACAGACTGATAGACTTCTGGGGTTGTTTTAAAGAACATAAACTGTTTAATTGAACCGAAAGCAGAGCGTATAATGGACGGACGGATCGCAGTTCTCGGCGGTGATGGTATTGGGCCCGAAGTCACGGCTGAGTCAGTAAAAGTGCTCGACGCAATAGCTAATCGTTTTGGACATGAGTTTACTTACGTCACTGGCCCGGTTGGTGGTACAGCTATTGATGCGACTGGTAGCGCATTGCCTGACGATACTATGAATATCGTCTTAGGGTCAGATGCGGTTTTGTTTGGTGCAGTGGGTGGCCCAAAGTGGGACAACCCTGTGGCTACGGTTCGACCGGAAGATGGGATTCTTGCACTGCGAAAAGGGTTGGGTTTATTTGCCAATTTGAGACCTGCTCGGGTGTACCCACAGCTTGTTGACTCCTCTCCTTTACGTCCTGAACTTTTAGTTGATGTTGATTTCATAATTGTTCGAGAGTTGACTGGTGGCCTTTACTTCGGTAAACCTAAACGCCGTTGGGAGAACTCACGAGGACGCCGGGCCGTAGATACCTTGGCGTACTCTGAAAAAGAGATTGAGCGGGTCGTGCGGGTTGCTTTTGAGCTCGCTCGAGACCGAAATAAACGAGTTCATTCCCTTGACAAAATGAACGTTATGGAGTCATCCAGACTGTGGCGTGAAATTGCTACTGAGGTCGGAATTGAGTATCCGGATGTTGAACTCATACACATGTTAGCTGACAACGCAGCTATGCAGATCATTACCAACCCATCTTCATTTGACGTCATTGTTGCAGAAAATACATTTGGAGACATTCTTTCTGACGAAGCTGCGGTTCTCGGTGGATCGCTTGGAATGCTGCCTTCTGCCTCACTTTCTTCGCTGCCGCCAAAAAGCGGGCGCCGTAGACGCGGAGGAAAGCCTGCGCTTTATGAGCCTATTCATGGCTCGGCTCCTGACATCGCAGGCAAGTCACTTGCCAATCCCATGGCTTCAATTCTTAGTGCGGCAATGCTTTTGCGACTGTCACTTGGGCTCGGTAAGGAAGCTGCGATTATTGAGCAGGCCGTAGAATCAGTTTTGTCAGAGGGTTACCGTACCGTTGACATCGCAGTAGGCGGTGAGCGACCACTTACTACGAGCCAGGTCGGCGATATGATTGCTGGACTAGTTTCGTCTTAAATCATTGTAATAATATTGATCGATTAAAACCCGATTGGTTATTCTTTTTGATCGAAGTATGGTCATATGGGTCTTTAATGTGCGATTATCTGGACGAAAAAAACTAGTTCGATTTACAAGATTTAATGCCTAAACGACTCACTGTTGAAGATCTTGAAAATGCTCTTCCTGATTTAAAATCCGACTATAAACTGGCGGGGATTTTGCAGGGAGCCAAGATTTATCGCGATAAGTGGGGTATCCCACATATAAAGGCGAGTAATGAAACCGATTTATTTTTCGCCCAGGGTTTTGCCACAGCCCAAGACCGACTTTTTCAGATGGACTACGACCGTTTGCGTTGTCTTGGTCGTTCTGCCGAACATTTAGGAGCCCCAGGACTAATTCAAGATCGCTTGATGCGCAGGCGGGCACTTAAGAATGTAGCTAAGCGTGATTTGAGAGTTTGCAGTCGAACGGCAAGAGAAATGATCTCGGCATACACGGCTGGTGTGAATGCATTTATCGATTCCGAAGCTCCTTTGCCGGCAGAATATAAGTTAACTGAGACAGAGCCAGAACCATGGGAGGATTGGCACTGCATATTGGTTTACAAAATCAGAAATACAGCAGAAGGTTCATTTCAGAATAAGTTGTGGACTGGCAGACTTGCTGCTGAAATTGGTCCTGAAAAAGTGGCGGCTATTTCACCAGGCAGTCAGTTAGGTGCACTTATGACTGTGCCACCCGGGAGTGAGTATTCAGGACCTACGCTCAATGCGATTAAAGAATTGACAGAAGTTGTTAACGCTACCGCGCCATTGAATGAAACAGATGGAGGGTCTAATGGCTGGGCGATCTCTGGCGAACGAACTGTTTCGGGTTTACCGCTTGTTGCTGGTGATTCCCATAGGGGTCTTGAAGTTCCAAACGTTTATTATCAGATTCATTTAAATGGCCCAGATTTTCAGGTGCTTGGCCATTCCATTCCAGGTGTTCCGATGGCGATGCATTTTGCACATAATGATCACGTCGGATGGGGTATGACTCATGGTGGAGCGGACACTCAAGATCTTTTCGTAGAAAAATTACGACGAACAGACGAAGACGAAAGGGTTGAATATTACTTTAACAATGAATGGTTTAAGGCGTCTACTTCCACTGAAACGATCTCGGTGCGCGATGGCGTGGCGGAAGAAATAGAGATTGTTGAAACACAACACGGTCCGATAATTTCTGGAAGTGTAGATTCCGGAATAGGAATCGCTATATCCGACCCAGGTTCAATCGACGGTACAAGGTGGGTAGACGCTGCCTATGATGCTATGAAATCGCGTTCGTCTGATGAGCTTGAAACGGCATTTAAAAACTGGACCGACCGAGTGAACAATTACCCTTATGCAGATGTTTATGGGAATTTTGGTTACCTGTTTAAGGGCCGAGTAGCCATTCGTGAGGCAGAAAATGGATGGGGGCCAGTTCCTGGCTGGACTGGTAAGAATGAATGGAACGGTTATATTCCTGATGATGAACTTCCTCGGTCAAAGAACCCAGACAGTGGATGGGTCGTCACATGTAATCAACGAGTCGTTGGCCACGATTATGCTTACTATTTGACTCATTTTTATGGCACTGACTATCGCGCAAGAAGAATACGTGATCGAATTTTAGCTTTAGAAGGCAAGCCAATAACCGTTAGCGATATGTCGTTGATTCATGGTGATACTTTTTCCATTCCTGCTGCAGCTTTATCTCGAGTCATAGTTACTCTTTCTGATTTAGGAGAGCCTTACTATAGTGCTGTAAATGAAATTAGTACTTGGAATTATGATCTGGGCGTAGATTCACCTGCTGCGGCTATATATGAAGCTTCAAGCCGCGAATTGAATAAATTGCTCGCAATCAACGCTTACGGATCACTTGCAATTGGGGTTACAGGCGAATCCTCTGATTCCGGCGCAGAAGATCATCTCCGGCGACAGCTAAAACCTGATTTCATAAGGCGACTCAGTGAAGGATTGTTGGATAGTGCTCCCTATGGGTTTGATACGACTAATATGGTCAAAAATTCGTTTATAGCTGGAGTAGATTATTTGATTGATCGGTTTGGGGATGACATTCGTAATTGGCGATGGGGGGATATGCACCACACGGCCCATTCTCATCCGTTATCATCGGCGTTTCCTGACTCAGCTGACTTGCTTAATCCGCCTACTATTGAAACGGCAGGCGATGGCGACGTTCCATTTGCAAGCGGGAGTTCGACTTCAGGGGAATTTAAAACAAAAACTGGACCAATTAACCGGTATATCCATGATCCATCAAATTGGAATAATGGTCGATGGATTGTTCCACTAGGTTCTTCAGGCCATCCTGCGAGTCCACATTTCTCGGATCAACAATTGATGTGGGCTAAAGTAGAAACTATTCCTCAACTATGGGATTGGTACGATATCGCTAATGAAGCGGAAACCACCCAAAATCTGCAACCTATATAGCTTTATATGATATCTGATTTGCAGCATTGATTAATGCCATATTCTTTCGTCTTCCAATGTACGTAATTCACGCGGTGGGAATGGTTTATAAGGATGATTACCCAGTTTTGTTT
>MDTE01023180.1_pt1 | contig 10963 bp, 6 predicted proteins | sample 811231 | NCBI WGS metagenome assembly MDTE01 (sample SAMN05326651, study PRJNA326480) | marine metagenome | isolation source: seawater | place: Indian Ocean: Red Sea | collected 2010 | reverse complement strand
TTAAATAATTTAATTTCATATTCACTGAAATTATTTGCATTGTCCCAGGCTTTCACTGAATATTCCAATCTATCTTTATCATTGGTCAGAATTTGTACAGTACCCGTTGTTATGCTATTGGTATCATAGTAAAACTTTTGAGTAACCACCTCAGAGGTACCATCAAGAATATCTACCAAGGTAATTTCGTGTCCAGTTTCATTAGTTACATTAATACCAATTGGGTCAGATATACGGATTGTTAAGACACCATCATTTGAAAAGTGATCTCCTGATCTCAATATTAAACCATCTGTTGTCTCAAATGAAATGAGAGGCCCTTTTTTATCTGTTGTTGCTTCTCCACCAACGAGTTGTATATTTTTAATGTAACCAGAGGCATCATCCATGCCGTCGAATAAATAAATCATTAATTGCGCAGAATTTGTGCTGTATGAAATATCTTGAGGGATACGAATTCGACCAGAAAAATTATTGCTATTAAAACTGAATTTTCCACGAAAAAGGGTTGCTCCCGGCAGACTGTAACTTAAAGTCTGATCTTCAGAGTTGATGGAATATTCTCTTGTAATATTTTTTTCAGCATCTAAAAGTATAATTACACCATTGCCATGATTGTTAGTAAAATTTTGTTGGCCTGAAAAATTAGCTGTGCTTAAGGTTCTTAAGGTATCAGGTTGAATCGGATAAATTTCTAATTCATTCATTGGTAGTGGTAAAGACATTGCAGGATCTCCAAACAAATGAAAATACTCACTTTCACTTGTTCCATCCTTTATGCTTTGCAGAATAATGCCCACAGGTATATTTGATATGGAAGTTCCGGGGAACATTGTTTGAAATAAGTTTTGGGTGTACCGCTCATTACCTGTTACGGTAATAGCTCTAGTTGTTGATATTACCATCGAGGCCGCATTTAAGGGCTGTCGAATCAATTCCTCTGCAAATGATTCAGTTTGAGGGTCATCAAAATGACCAAAAGAGCAGGTGCCAACAATCCAAAGAGGCAGTTTGAAACCAGTATTTATACTATTAATATCCCCTCGATCAAGATAGAGCAACTTCTCTTGGGCTAGCTGATAAGGAGATCCATGTCCTATGTATGAAATAATAGAAGTACCAGTTCTCAATTTTTCAAATATTGCATTAGTGGCGTCAGGTTTTATTACTCCGTAAGCTGAAGCGTCACTCACTTCTGGGTATTCCATCATGTATAACTTATCAATATAAAGTGAGGGAGGAATAATTTCAGCTAATTGTTCAGAGTTTAGTGTGTGTGATTTGCCAGTGCTTATTGAACCATGAGATGGTTCAGGCCTAGCGGCATCATCTGCTATGAGAGTGACGGTTTGGCGCCAAGGTCCCAACTCCGGTTCATTTTCAATTGCTATTACTTTATCTACAAAGTCATCAACCTCTTTTATAGTTCTTGCAGGGTATCTACCCAAGGCTATTTCAGGTAGATTACCATAGATTGTAGCAAATCGGTCATCAGTTGCGTATGACCTTGACCCCGAGACTTGAACTGTAGGTACAATTATCGAAGAATTACCTAGAATATTCCTGTAGTCGAAACCACTGTCTCCCAACAATAATAGAGCAAATGGCGAAGGTGGTATCCAATTCTCCTGGGTCCATTGGATAAAAGTCCTTATAGCCATTGGGTCAGGATTCCCAGCGGAAAATTCATTGTAAATAGTTTCTAAGCTGGCGAAAATAGCTGGATTTCTAGTCTCTAATATTGGTCCTGTTGATGCTTTGAATTCATCCGGACCTATTATAATATAATCTGCATTAATAGTTTGATTGCGAAGAGTATTTAATTTTCCATTAAATGGGTTAAGCTGTGTTGATTCAGTTAAGTTTTCAGAATCGAAAAAAACGAAGCGACCAATCATATTAAGATTACCTGACCAATCTGCAAAACCGTTTGATGAAATTATAATTTCTTTTGGCTCGCTAGGTTGCGAAATATCCCAGAGCTTATATGAATCAGTCTGATTGCCTTTGAAAACAAATCTAATGTTTTGATTAATTACGTTTGTAAAAAATTCATAATTACCATCAAAGTTTAATTCTCTGCCGTATTCAATTTCAAAATAATCAAGGTAGGGTAGTGAGTTGTTATCATTAGAAGAATTAACAACATGAAAAAAATTATTTCCATTAACTAAGCTAATGTTTGTAAATGATTCAGAAATTGTTCTAGTTGCATTTCCAGACCATATTTTAGCATTTCCTATTTGGTCTCCGTTGGTGCTAGTGTGATGAATGGAAATTTTGTGGTTCGCTATAACTGTTTTAATCGCTGAATTACCTTTTAATGAAACTTTGAGTTTTGTGCTGACTCCTAATTTCGGATAAACTAGGTTAGTCATTACTGATTGTGATCCTCCTGCTTTAATGGTATTTCCGTACCAATCCGTCCCTGAAGCTTTAGGATTAATCAAATCAGTCTGGAAGTGATAAGAGACATTTCCATAATCCTGAATAAGGTCAATTTCTTGTGGGTTTTCCAATATTTGTATTCGCTTTCCACGTATTCCATCATCATCTGGAATTAGCAACCAAATTGTATTTGAATTAAAATATAGATTTTGGTGCCAGACTAGTTCTCCATTCTCAGTATCGTAGCCAGATGATCCCCTTGAAAAAAAAATGATTTTATCTGCACTATCAAATTTCCCATCATTTTCACCAACTATTAAGATATTCATTTCAACTAAGTTCTCTGGAATTGTCTGGTTTGACTTCTGCGTTCTGCTTCTTCCCATCTCCTTACTCATAAATAACTTAAAAGACCTTGGGTCTTTTTGATTAAGATTTGAAAATGTAGATAACAGATGCTCACTTGATATTTCTAAAATTCCATCTCTATAAACTTGAAAAGTAGCCCATTGGCCTTCTGGATATGTATTCATTCTATTTAATTGTTTACCTTCTCTTTTGATCCAGTTTTTAGCTACATCCCAATTAATAATTCTACTTTTAAGAAGTATTTTTTCATTTTTGTTAAAGTGGCGGTACGAGCCTTGATGATCATCAAAATCTAGTTGGATTGTCACCTCTTTAAAGTAACTCCCATTACCATCTACAGGGTTAATTGAGAGTATTGCTGTTTCTAAATTTTGTAATTCTTGTTGATTACTCCAGTAAAATTGCTCAACATCCGACGTTGTCTCATTCCAAAACTCAATATTTTTTTTCTGCCCAAATGAAATATTCGTTTGTGGAATTTCTTTACTTGGAAGACCTATCATAATCTTTGTTGGATATAGATCAGAAGCCGTAATTGCATTTATCTTTAATTGGATTACCAGTTTCTCTTTAGAATTGAATATGATTTTTTTGCTCACAGAACCAACCATTATATCATGGACAATAAACAAAAATATTAGAATATTTAAAATCATTTAATAATTGCTACTTTATGAATTGAACTGCATTGTAAACTATCTAAACTACTAGGTAAATTATATTACCAAAATTATAATGAATAGGATAAAGTATTTACCAGAATTAAATATTCGAACGTCTGGAGATAAGTAATATGTTTGATCTGAAAATAATTCAAAATGTTTATGACGAAATGGAGCATAAAATAGAAATTGCTCGAAAAAAAATTAAAAGACCTATGACTCTAACTGAGAAAATTCTTTATTCACATCTCTACGATCAAGATAAATTAAAAAAATATGAAAAAAGTAAGTCATATGTAGACTTTACTCCAGATAGAGTTGCAATGCAGGACGCAACGGCTCAGATGGCTCTCTTGCAGTTTATGATGGCAGGTAAGTCAAAGGTAGCTATTCCAACAACTGTCCATTGTGACCATCTCATTCAGGCTAAAGAAAAAGCTAAAATTGACCTAGAGAGGGCAAATAATGTAAATGGAGAGGTTTATAATTTTCTTGAATCCGTTTCAAATAAATATGGTATAGGATTTTGGAAGCCAGGTGCTGGTATCATACATCAAGTTATCCTGGAAAATTATGCATTTCCTGGAGGAATGATGATTGGTACAGATAGCCATACTGTGAATGCTGGTGGGCTAGGAATGATTGCTATCGGTGTAGGTGGTGCGGACGCTGTTGATGCTATGACTGGTATGCCATGGGAGTTGATGTTCCCAAAATTAATTGGTATAAAGTTAAATGGGAAAATTTCAGGGTGGACCTCAGCAAAGGATGTGATACTAAAGGTGGCCGGAATGTTGACTGTTAAGGGCGGCACTGGTGCTATTGTAGAATATTTTGGCGATGGTGCTGCATCGTTATCATGTACAGGAAAAGGAACAATATGTAACATGGGGGCAGAGATTGGTGCGACAACATCAATTTTTCCATATGATAACAATATGGGTGAATATCTTAGGGCAACTGGCCGTGGTAAAGTTGCTGATTTATCAGAGAGCATGAGCGAAAATTTAAAATCTGATGATGATGTATATGAAAAACCTGAAGAGTATTATGACGAAGTGATTGAAATTGACCTAGATAAATTAGAGCCCTATATAAACGGCCCATTCACGCCTGACAAAGCAACCCCTATCTCAGAAATGAAAATGGAGGCAAAAAAAAATGGTTGGCCTAATGATGTATCAGTTGGTTTAATTGGATCATGCACGAACTCGTCATACGAAGATATTTCTCGTTCGGCATCAATTGCGGCGCAAGCAGTTGAAAGAGGATTGGATACAAAAGCCACATTCACTATAACACCTGGGTCTGAGCAGGTAAGGAGCACTATTGAGCGAGATGGTTACATTGATATTTTTGAAAAACTTGGAGCTAGTGTATTTGCTAATGCTTGCGGTCCATGTATCGGGCAATGGTCTAGATCAGGATCAGATAAAAAAGATAAAAATACCATCATTCATTCCTTCAATCGAAATTTTGCAAAAAGGGCTGATGGGAACCCAAACACACATGCATTTGTTGCTTCTCCAGAATTAGTTACAGCCATTTCTATTGCTGGTGATTTAGGTTTTAACCCATTAGAAGATTTTATATTAAATAAAAATGGTGAAAAAATATATCTTGAACCCCCATCAGGTTTCTACCTGCCTGAAAAAGGATTTCAAAAATGTGATACTGGATATCAAGCTCCTTCAGAAAAAGGTAATTTAATCAAGATTGAGGTGCACCCTGAATCAGAGAGGCTACAATTATTGGAGCCATTTAGTCGCTGGAATAGGAAAAATATCACAAATATAAAGTTACTCATCAAAGCCAAAGGAAAATGCACTACTGACCATATTTCTATGGCAGGGCCGTGGTTAAGATTTCGAGGGCATTTGGATAATATTTCAAATAATATGTTAATTGGTGCGATAAATTATTTTAATTCCATGGCAAATAATGTGAAAAATCAATTAACAAAACAGTACGATTGTGTGCCCCAAGTTCAAAGACAATATAAGGAAGAAGGAGTTCCTTCGATCATTGTAGGGGATGAAAATTATGGTGAAGGATCATCACGCGAACATGCAGCCATGGAACCTAGATACTTAGGCGTAAGGATAGTATTAGTACGTTCCTTCGCTCGCATCCATGAGACAAATTTGAAGAAACAGGGTATTTTAGCACTTACCTTCAGAGATAAATCAGACTATAATAAAATTAAAGAAGATGATTCTTTTTCAACTGTAAATCTTGATACTTTTAGTCCGAATGAGCCAATTGTTCTGAAATTGTTCCATGATGACGGCAATCACGAAACTATAATATGTGATCACACATATAATACCACTCAAATAGAGTGGTTTAAAGCTGGATCAGCATTGAATCTCATCAAAGAAAAAACTGATAAGCAAAATTGAAAGTTTTAATTACAGATCCGATTACTGAAAAGGGTTTAAGAATACTGAGCGATTCAAAAATAGAGGTTGTTTATTTACCAAATTCAACTTTGGAAGAAAAAAACATTGCAGCAGAATCTGCAAATGCATGGATCATAAGAAGCGGAACAAAAATCACATCTGAATTAATAAGAAAGGCGAAAAATCTATCAGTAATTGGCAGGGCAGGTGTTGGCATTGATAATATTGATATTAATGAGGCCACCAGAAGAGGTGTTGTAGTCATGAATACACCAGATGGAAATACTATCGCGGCCGCTGAACACACAATTGCAATGATGCTTGCGTTATCCCGAAATATCCATTCTGGGCATAATTCCCTAGAAAAAGGAGAATGGAATAGGCATCAACTTGTGGGTACTGAGCTACAAAATAAAATACTCGGTGTCGTTGGCCTTGGGAAAATTGGGATAAGCGTTCAAAAAAGATGTTTGTCCTTTGGTATGAAAATTATTGGTTCTGATCCATACGTCAGTCAAAATCAATTTGATAAAGATGAATTAGAAGTTACTGATTTAGAAACACTGGTTAAAACTGCTGATTTTATTACTGTTCACGTCCCTTTAACACAAGATACCAGAGGTTTGTTTGATTACAGCATGCTAACAAAAATGAAGAAAAATGCAAGAATTATTAATGTCGCAAGAGGTGGAATCATTGATGAGAATGATTTGTGCCGTGCTTTGAAAGAAAACAAAATTTCAGGTGCAGCAATCGATGTTTTTGAATCCGAACCAATTAATTTAAATCACCCCTTGGTTGGTTTGCCAAATGCTCTATTAACTCCTCACCTTGGGGCATCAACCTTAGAGGCAAAGGAAGGTGTAAGTACAGCAATTTGCACCCAAATTAGAGATTATTTAACAAATGAAAGATTTATTAATGTTGTAAACATGCGTTTATCTGATTTAGTAAAATTAAAGGAATTTAAGCCTCATCATGATTTATCCCGATTACTTGGGCAGATTCAATTTCAATTAGGTGACGGTCCAATAGATGATGTGCAAATTAAATGTTTCGGAGCAATTGATGAATCAAGAACACTTTCAATGGCATTTCTAAAGGGTTTATTGGAAAAGCGAGTCCCTGAAAGAATTAACTATATTAATGCTGAAGTAATTGCAAAAGAGCTTAAAATAAACCTCCAAGTCAGTTTCTCGAATTTAGAGACAAATTATACAAATCTTATATCAACAACTGTTATTTCTGGAGGAAAAGAAATGCAGTTGGATGGTAGTGTGTTTGATAAAGGCCAGTCACGATTGGTCAGTATAAATGGATTTGATCTAGAGGTAAAACCCCAAGGTACTATGCTGCTGATAAAGAACATAGATGTCCCAGGTGTAATTGGGCGAGTCGGAACCTTTTTAGGCACGCAGAATATTAATATTGGAGCATACATTCTCAGTCGGAGGGGTGAAAACAATAATGCGTTCTCGGTAGTTAGTGTTGATAGCGAGCTATCAAAAGATCAATTAAAAACTTTATCTGCCATTGATAATATTGAGTCAGTTAAGCAGGTAATTATTAATTAATATTTTAACTTTTAAATACCCTGCTTTTATTTTTACTTTTTAAATCTATTATATTGAATTTTTTAATAGTAAGTAAATAAGTCAATTATTATGTCAAAACTTTGGGATGATTTAAAAGATAATATGAAGGAATGGAGTAGCTCCGCAGTTGAAAAAGCTGAAGAGATGAGCAGAGTTGCATTATCAAAAACTGAAGAACTTACAAAAATTTCCAAAATTAAATATGATATACATCAATTAGAGCAAGAAGTAGAGGGAGCATATCGAGATTTAGGTCGCTTGGCTTATATGCATACTAAAAAAGACCATATGGCAACTTTTTCAGGTCATACAGAGTTCTTTAAAATTGTTAATAAAGTTGAAGATTTAAGCGATCAAATTAAAAAAAAGAAAAACGATATCGACAAAGTAAAAAAAGAATACGAGCTGTCTGATATTGATCAAGACAATCTTAATGATAAATTAAATGCTTCAAATTCTGGATTTGGTCAAACTTCAGAAAATAATGAAAAAAGTGAAGGCATAGGTCAAAAAAAAGAAATTTAGTTGATTTGTATTATTTCTTTGCCATAGTCTGCTTTTTGATGTAATATAGACATCTGTAAGGTAAAATGCGGAAATGAAAAAACCATTACAATCCAATAACTATATACTCCATCGAGAGTCGAGCCGAGGTGTACGCCAATGGCACTTTAATCCTTCCCAAGTCCTCTCTCTATCTATAATCACAGCAGTAATTTTCAGCATTTTCATTTTTTTAGGTGTTGACTCCTTAAGCAACTATTTTTATAAAAAGCGGTTACAGGAATTTAAATCTAATTATAAAAACGTGTCGGATAATCTCGATGAATTGCGACAGAGAATTGATGAAATAAATACCCAAATTACAGATATTGAGAAAAAAGATAAGGCCGTTCGCGCTTATGCCGGCATGCCAGAAATTGATAGAGATATAAGAAGTTTGGGAATTGGTGGATATAGTTTAGAGGATAAGCTTTTAGGAGATAATTTAGCCCCAGCAGTGATGAAAGAATTAACAGATTTAGAAATAGATTTAGGTAAGCTTTCTAGAGAAGTGAACCTAGAACTAATAAGCTATAACTCAATCTACGAAAAGGTCAAAAAAAATATAAAACGAATTCAAAATATTCCTTCTATTCGCCCAGTTGACGGAGGTTATTTAAATTCAAGTTTTGGCTACAGAAAAGATCCAATTGATGGTATGCGACGTTTTCACCAAGGGCAAGACATAACTGTATCCACCGGAGAGCAAGTATACGCCCCTGCAGATGGCGCTGTGAAAAGAGCATATTACGTCGGCGGTTTTGGAAATCATATAAAATTAGATCATGGACATGGTTACACCACAATTTTTGCGCACCTATCAAAAATATATGTAAAAAATGGTGATAAAGTAAAAAGAGGCGATGTCATCGGTCTAACAGGAAACACCGGACGTTCAACTGCGCCACATTTACATTACGAAATTCACTATTATGGCACTCCTCAAAATCCGTTAGATTATTTTTTTTCCGACGCATCGAAATAACTCTGACCGGTTTTAAAAATAACATAAGCCACGTTATTTCTAGAATTTTGATTTAGATATCTTTTTATGATTCAGTTTTTTGTAAAAATAAACTATAATTGGAATGTGAATTACCCTTTAAAAACTTGATTAAAACAAATATTTACAGATTAACAAAAAATTTTCTGCTAATATCCCAGTCTTTAGAATTATGTACGTTTCAGGGGAAAAAGAAAAATTCACCCAAATTAATTAAATAATTCAAACAATAATTATTATTTTTTAAATAATCAAAATTTTAAATGCACAAGGTCGAACCAAAAACTTATTTCATAGATACATTTGGTTGTCAAATGAATGTTTCTGACTCTGAGGTGGTGGAGTCTATTTTAAAAAAAGAAGGTTGTGTAAAAGCTAGTAGAATAGAGAAAGCAGATATGGTTTTTGTAAACACTTGTTCTATTAGAGATCATGCCGAGAAAAAAGTACATTCGCAACTAGGTCGCTATGCAAAATTAAAAATAGCTAACAAAAATTTAGTTATTGGTGTTTTAGGTTGCATGGCTCAAAGCCTGAAAGAGGATTTGTTAGAGAATAAACCTTATGTTGATATAATCCTTGGACCTGATTCATACAGAAAATTGCCATTGTATTTAAAGAGAAGTAGCAAAAAATATTTGAATAGTGTAGATACTAAGTTATCTAGATTTGAAGTATATGATGATATATTTCCAAGCCGCAAGGAGGGAATCAATGCTTGGGTCTCAATTATGCGTGGATGTGATAAATTTTGCTCATTTTGTATAGTTCCTTTCACTCGTGGAAGAGAAAGAAGTCGAAGTGTTGAAAGTATCGTTAGTGAAATTTCTCAAGCAATTTCTGATGGTTTTACAGAAATTACTTTGCTTGGCCAAAATGTAAATTCGTACAATTACAATGGAAAAAATTTTCAAAATTTACTTGAGGAGATCGCACGCATTAAAGGTTTATGGAGGATAAGATACACTTCTCCGCATCCGCAGGATATAACTGATAAGCTACTATATACTATGTCTAAACATGATAATATTTGTAATTATATCCATTTACCTCTACAATCAGGCAGTGACAGAATTTTAAAGAGGATGAATAGGAGTTACACAAGAGATCATTACATTAATCTCGTTAAAAAAATTAAGAGTTTCCTCCCAAATGTTGGAATATCTACCGATATCATTGTTGGGTTTCCTGGGGAGACGCAACAAGATTTTATTCAGACACTAGATTTGATGTCTGAGGTTAAGTTTGATTCGGCTTTTATGTTTAAATACTCACCTAGGCGAGGAACGAAAGCAACAGAATACATAGATCAATTAGATGAGAAAGAAAAACAAGCCAGGCTCGAGAAAGTAATAAAATTGCAAAAAAAACATACCCTTGAAAAAAATGAAAATTTGATTGGTACTGAAGTAATAGTCATGGTTGAAAAAGAGTCAAAGAAATCACCAAACAGGTGGGCGGGAAGAACAGACTCAAACAAATGGGTTATCTTTGATAAAGGTGATTTGCAAATCAAGGATTTAGTTAAAATTAAAGTTACAGATACCAAAGGAATTAGTTTGCAAGGAAATGTTATGTCGGAGATGGTTAGGGCTAGCTAAATGAAATTAATAAAAATTTTTGGAGCAATTATAATTGTACTAGGACTTGTTTATTTTTTAACGGAAAATAGTTCGAAAGTAGAATTAGATTTATTATTTATTGAATATTATGATAATCCAGACACTCAAAAGGATGAACGTATTTCAGTTTCGATGATTATCCTTGGTACTTTAACCATTGGGATTTTCGTTGGCTATATTCTAGCTATTTTTTCAATAATTTCCGCTAAATCAGATATTCGTAGCTTGCAGACAAAAAACCGACGTTTAAGTGAAGAATTGAATGACCTCCGCAATGTGGCGATTGACGAGGGTATATATGATAATGATGGTGGGTGACATCAACTTCAGTTTGCTGCATATTTTTGTTTTAATTGTATTTATTTTATTTGTTATAATA
>MDTE01191565.1_pt1 | contig 10964 bp, 5 predicted proteins | sample 811231 | NCBI WGS metagenome assembly MDTE01 (sample SAMN05326651, study PRJNA326480) | marine metagenome | isolation source: seawater | place: Indian Ocean: Red Sea | collected 2010 | reverse complement strand
TGCACCTAATAGAGTTAGTTGATCAATCATGTTAGTTTGTATTTTAATTAACATTTTTTCAAGCTCATCTTTTTGAGTTACTAAATGATCTACTTTAGAAGTTAAACCTTCATTTTGTTTTTTAAGTTCATTTACTTCGTCTGGATTTCTCCCAATAACAGTCATTATTACAACTGATAAAGAACCTACAATCATACCTATTATAGATACAACTACGTCTTTATTCATATTTGGTATTTCATTAAATGACAAGAACATTAATATACCTATTACTAATAAAAATATACCAATCGCTCCTACATAATGCCTTAATTCTTTAGCTACTCCGTTTGTTACTTTCATTTATACTTTCTTTTTTTATATTGTTTTTTATAGTTTCTTTTATAACTGGTTTTTTTAGGTTTTTTAACCTTTTTAGTTTCTTTAATTCCTAATTCCCAATCTGACCAACCAGCAAACGAGGCTATTCTTTGCCAAGTTTCTAAATCAGAATTACTAGAATTTCTAATATTATCAATTTTCTTAAATACTCTATCTAAGGGAATATTCGTGGTAGCGGCTATAACTTGCCCCATAGCTAAATATGCTGGATTATCAATTGACCAACCTTTCGTCATAATAGCTTTTTTATCCCAAGAAGCAGTTCTACCAGCTTGCTTTAGTTTACTTAGTTTAGAAGAAACTGGTGGTGAAATTTGAGCGATTTCTTTAACTAAAACATCTTGATATTTTGGTTGTTTTTTCTCGCTTTCTCTAGTTAATTTAAGTGCTGTATTTTTTAATACTGAAAATATAGCTCCTTGAACCCCCATTCCTCTTAATATACTATCTGCCATTCCATTAGCTACATTTACATATCTTGCCTGTTTTTTCTCATCTTCTTCTTCATCATCAAATGCTAAACCAAACAAAGCTTGTTGTAGTGCATTAAATATTATATTTTGTGCTACGCCATAATAAAATATCTTAGATACATTAGTCATTGTATCCCCTCGGCCATTCTTAAGATCACTCATGGCTTTTTTCATTAATCTAGCGTATTGGGCTGGAGTGTTAGCAAATGCCAAGATAACGCGTCCTAATGGCCCAGCTTGTTGTTGACTAATTCTATCTGGTCTACTTGATTGTTGTGATTCTTCTGCTATTTCTCTAAAATCTTGAAACGCTTTTGTTTCTGCGTCGGCTTTAGATAATCCTTCTTTTTGTAAAGATTTTATTCTATTTCTATAAAAAGTAGAACCACCAGAAGCTATAGCAAAACTATCTGCTATTTGTGTAGGTAAAAAACCAGTTCTTAATAATCCACTAATAACTCCTCTTACACCACCTTTTTTAGCCATATCTGCTATATCAGCTTCATTTACATTAAGTCTTAATCCATCTCTTCTTTCTACTAAAAAATCTGAATTAAATAATGTTTTAAAATCTGACCAAAACTGAGGTTGATTAGCGAAAGCTTTTCCAGCAGCAAATATATTATTATCTTTAAAATTTACAAAGTTAACAGCCGATATTGTTTGAAGAACAGCAGATCGAGTATTAAAAAACATAATTGCTCCAATAGAATTTGTTAACCAATCAGTTACTCTACCAGTTAAAGTATCAGATTTAAAGTTTCTATTACGACCAGTCCTCATTCTTTTCAACATATCTTCTAAAGCTACTCTATAACCTTTTCCATACGCAGCTTCTAATTTATTTAAATTTGCTTCTGAAAATATTTGATCTACATTAGTTTGCCATTGAGTAAGATATTTAGATCTTTTAACCGTATTAATTCCATTAATTAAATCAGTGGTAATAGTTCCAGCTAACCATCCCTCTTGAGGAGCTGCATATTGATCCCCTTTTTGTAATGATATTAATTCTTCTGCAAAAGATTTAAAATTTTCATTATTTTCTATATAGGTAGTTAATTCTTTTAAATCAGTTTGAGAAAGTCCAGGTATATTCATCCCTTGTTTATCCCAAATATAAGCACGTATAGCTTGTTCGTTAGTAAATCCTTCTCCAGGAATTTTCTTTCTTAAGTTTTTAGGAACTACTTTTAAACCTTTTTTTAATGCTTTATAATCATTCATTAAAGCTACTCTATCTCTAGATAAATTATCCATTGCTCTAGCAAAAGGATTTAACAGATGAGCTTTATACCAAGCCATTTGACTATCTCCAAGTTTTCCTTTACTTAATGTTTTATAAAGTAATCCTACAAAATCTTCTGCTGAAGGTGGAATAAAGAAATTCCATCGTCCTTTACTAGCTCCAACAACTTCTGCTTTAACTCTTGAATATTTTTTATCAGCTCCAATTCCAGTTTTCTTTTCAATTATATCATTAAAATCTTTATCTAAATCTAAACCTTCATTTTCTATTTTTTCTTGTTCGTTGTTAAATTCATCAAACAAAGACATGTTGTTTAATACTTCATTATTTGAAAATTTAGGAGATTTACTAAATGATTCTTCTTCTGTTACTTGCGAAGGAATATTAGTAGGTAGTTTTTTCTTGTTAAACGTAGAAGCTTTTTTAATTTCATTATTTACTTGATCATCTATAAATGCTCCTGTTCTATCTATTCCATATGTTTCAAAAACAGATTTACCATTTTCAAGTATTATATTATTAGGATTAATACCAAAATTTACATTAGCAACATTTAAGTTAAAATACCTTGCCCAAATATTATCATTAATAGTCCAACCTTCTGGAGTTAATTCTTTATAATTAAATGGTTTACCATCAATACTTTTACCTGATAATTTATCATCATTTACTTTCGATAAAATACCTTGCATATAGTTTTTTTCAATACCTTTATAATTTTTATTTACAGTCCCATCTACTGCTTGTTGAAATAAATATTTAGCTGTTAACGAAGCTGGTAAAGTATGTTCCTCAACAACAGGTTTACCCTTTACAAAAGTTAAGAATTTTATAGGAGCAGCTGTTCTTACAAAATGACTTTGATGTCCACTTGTTTTAGATAAAATACCAATAATAAATTGAGCATTTGCTTTATCATCTTTCATCATTTTTTCAAAAATAAGAAATATTTCTTTTAAACCCCTTAGTTTTGCAGCGTTTTGATCTTTTAATTTTTTAGTTCCCCAAAGCTCTGATAAAAATTTAGGCGTAATTCTTTTTTTAGATTTATCGTAATATCCTTGTTTTTTAAAAGCCGCTAAAATATCTTTTTCTTGTTTATCAGATAATTTAGCAAACTGCACTACATTTTGTATTAATTCACCCGTGTCTTGAGCTTTTTCAAACCAAAAACCTCTAGACTTATAAGCACTTGGACCGTTAGATAACGACGCTCCAAGAGCAATAATAATTGATTTAGGTAAATATTTTGGTAATACTTTTTCTATCCATAATCTCATCTTTTCTCTGTCCGCTTCATCTTTAGGATTCAAAGGTTTAGCGTTTACAGCATTATAAAATTTACTCCAACCTTTACCTATACCAAATTTAGCATAATCTTTGTCTGTTTTAGTTTCTTTTTCTTGAAACACATTAATATTTCTTACATCATCTAAAACGGACTCACTAAACATCGCTGGGTTTTTACCTTCAGCTATATTTTCTATTAATAATGGATCAGCACCTATATCTTTTAAATATTGTCTAGCTGCTGTATTTGTAATAGCCCTACCAACTAATTCTAACATTCCCTTTAGAGCTTGAGATGTGTTACTTCTTACTTTAAAATCAGGTGATTTAATATTACCTTCAATGCCTAAAGCTTTTTTAAAAGATTCTACTGTAATATCTTTCTTTTTATTCCATTGAAAATTATTACCTATTCGTTTTCCTTTAGTGTAAAATAATTTTTGTATATTTCGTGGAACACCAGTAGGTAAGCCTCCAATAAATACTTTTTTGTTTGGATTATTTTTAGCCTCAACTTCCTTAACTTCAGTATTATGATCAGGTAATAAATTTATTAATGATTGAGCATTTTTATTTACAAACATTAAAGCTTTACGAGCTTCTGGTTGAGATAAATTAGCAGTTGGTGAAAATATTTTTTTAGCCGGTATACCTACTAAATCAGCTATTCCTTGTTCATCTAAAGTTTTTAATGTTTTATAAGTAAGATTATCAAGATTTAATTTTTTTAATGCTTTTACAGTTTTTTCTACAAAATTAGTTTTAGCTTTTTCATCAATACCAAAAAGCTTTAAAGGATTAGTAGTAGGTTTTTTCTCAACTTTTTGTGTAGTTTCTGTAGGAGTTGTATCAGCCACTTCTCTAGCTCGTTCATCATCTAAACTTGTAGTTACAACCTCTTCTCCAATTAATTTATTATAAAAACCTTCTCTTTTAGGAACAATATTAGCGTTTACATGCGTAGTAAAAGCAGATATTTCTGGTTTATATCTATCTATAATACTTTTAAATTGAGATCTAACAAAACTTAAAGCTTCAGCTGGAGCTATGGTACCTCTTTTAACATCATATCCTAATGCTGATAAAGCAACACTTTCGTATTGACTAATTAAATCTCTTTCAACTAGTTTATTAGATGGATCCATTTTATATATTTGTGCTAACTCATTTACACCTATAAGTTCAGATTGAGATTTCGGTACTACTTCTTCTTCTACCGCATCTATAATAGTTCCATCCGGAGTTGTAGCTTCTAAAATTGCTTCACTTAATACTCCTTCATTTATACTTTTATTATATTCACGCATAAAGTTATATACGTCTTTACCTGAATTAAATTTAATTTTACTAAATCCTACCGCTCTAAGGATAGGGGTTATTATATCTCCTATTTTAGTAAATATGTTTTCTTCAAATACTATTTCTCCCTTTTGTATAGCATCAGAAAAGAAAGCTAAATATTCATCCGGTGAATCAGCTAAATCTTTATCAGAATATAATCTTTTAGTAGTTTTGTTTTTAGATGTAGATTTATCATATCTTTCTTGGGTTACTTCTGTGTTGTTGATAAAATATCTAAGTCCTTTCGCTTTTTTATCTATAGCGGCGTTTTGTTCAGCGTTAAGCTTACTTCTAAATTCTTGAATAATTCTTCCAGCTTCGGGATTATTCATTAAAGAATTTTTTAATATTCCATGAAGTAATTCATGACTACCAACTGTAACTGCGTTTGTGTTAGCTGCTCTTTCTTTATTAATTACAATTTCAAGTCTACCTGTTTTTTTATTTCTCTTTATAAATCCATCAGATCTTCCATATTCTTTACCATATTTACTAGTAATTTCTTTTGTAGATAAATTATCAACAAAATCAATATTAAAAACTTTAGCTGCTTTTTTAGCAAAACCTAAATCTTTTTCTAACCTAACTTTTCTGTCTTCTATTAATACATCTACAAAACCAGTTTTTAAATTTTCTAACTCTTTATTTAATTGTTCTTTTCGTTCTATATCTGGTTTACTTAAAGATTTATTATTTACTTCTTTTATTGTTTGATCCAGTTTGTTTATTTCATTTAATTTTTTTATAGCTTCTCTTTCTTGAACTGGATTTAAATTTAAACTTTTAATTCTTTGTACACCACCTTGTACTTCTCTAAAGTTTTTTCTTATTTGATTGCCTTGATCTCTTGTAATTTCTCCAGTTTGTATTTTTGCTTTAACTTCTTGATCTAAAATTTTTGCAGAATTTTTAATTTTAGTTATATTAATATCAGTAGTTGTTACATTAAATCCACCTCTTTTATTTGGTTTAAAAGCATCAGTTATAGTTTTATAATTAGCTTTTTTAGGTGCTAATTGTAATTCATTAGTTATTTTAATTCTATCTGTTGCTACACTTAAATTTGCTAAAGAAGTTCCAAAAGTTACAGGCGCGCTTCCTAAACCAGCAACTGCTTCAAAACCAATTTCTTTTACATCCATTTCTTGACCAGCTACTAATCTACCTCCAACTTCTCCTAATCCACCACCAATTACTTCTGTTGCACCTACTGCTAAACCAGCTGTTGCAGGCATTCCTTTACTTATAAGTTTAGCACCTACTCCTTTAGCTAAGCCCATTGTCGCTATTTCAATACCAGCTATTGTAACACCTCTGCCTATCGCTTTATTTCTTAATTCACTTAGTTTTTCAGGATTATCTAATACCGCTTTAACTTTTTCTTTAGCTCCTGGATCATTTAAATTACCACCAATTTCTTCCATTAATAGTTCACTAAATGTTAAGCCAGCTTCCATAGCTCCCATTGAAGCGCCCATAGCTCCTATAGCACCACCTGGAATAGCGCCAATGCCAAAACCCCAAACTCCGATGCCTGCTCCTGCGGCTGCGCCAGCTGCGGCAGCTCCTCCAACCTCTTCAGAAGTTAAAACCGAACCCACCTGCGTAGCAATAGAGCTTACAAGCATAGTAGACAAAGTACTAGGATTATAAGCAATACCTTTTAAGAAACCCCACCATCCGCCACCGGCTTCTTCATAAATACGATCAAATTCCTGCATTTCTAAAGAACCCATATTTTTTTCTGCTATAGCAGCATTACCAGAAACCCATTCTTCAATTTCTTCTTCAGTAGCATTTCCTTTTAATAATTCTATACCTGCGTCTGTTAATTTACCTTGTTCATATCCTTCTGTCCAAGCTCTTCCTATATCATCAAAAAAATCTACAACATTGCCCCAAATTCCCTCAGCTTCAGTATCATCTATTTTTCGTTGATAGGTTGGTTCAGGTTGAACTGTTGGTTCTTGTATTTCAGGAACAACTACTTCTGGTGCTTCAGGTAAAGAATCAAACTCTATATATTCAGTATCACCAAAAACATCATTTTTTTCTTCTTTTTTATTTAAACCATATACAGCTATATATTCTTCTAAAGAAAGTTGTTCTTCGTCGGCCCAACCTTGAATTTGATCTTCAGTATATAAAATTCCATCGAGTTCCCACATGTGAATTATTTTACTTTATTAGTTGGTCTTGCTTTGTCTTTTGATAAAGGATTTAATTCTGTATCTAATCCTATACTCTTTAAATATTGTTCAAAACCTTCTTGAGTTTGCTCGTATTTATCTTGGTTTTCAAAAGCTTCTAAGTGTTTATCCCATAGTTCGTCTGCATTTGGTTTGTTTTTGGTTGCTAAATAATTTTCAATATTTTCTTTTGTAAACCCTCCAGGCATTTCTTTAATAGCTCGTGGGTAACTTCCACCTGGAAGTCTTATTTGTTTCATTAGCTGAGGATAAGATTTTTCTCCTTGTCTAGGATTAATAAATTTTTGTAAGGCTTCAAAAGAAACTTTCCCATCTACATCTTGTTTTTTATATTTAGTTAAGTTAGTGATAACTCCTTTACTTTTATTTAAATCTTCTTTTAAATAATAATTTCCCGCTCTTTCTTCGTATTGTGATTCTAGCTTCTTATTTTGTTGTTGTTGGAATCTTACATTACTTTGTTTTATTTCTTTTTTTTGTGTTGTCTCTTGTTTTTCACCGTCACTCTTTTCTTGTTTTTGATTTTTTAGCCTTTCAGCCTTTACTTGTTTAGCTATATTATAAACCTGGTCAGCTCTTTTTCTACCAGCTGTAGTATTATCTATAAGTAAAAACAAAGCCTTAATATCATGAGGTTCTTTTGTGTCAAAAACCTCTGTACCTGTTACGTTTCCCTCGTCATCTGTCCTATCAATAGTAATAATATCTTTGTCTCGATTAAACTCTGGGAAATATGGTTCTCCTTTTAAATAATCCGAAGGATTTGTTATAAAAGAATTATAATTGTCAACAGCCCAAGTATTTGTTGAAGGTTTGCTTTGTTCTGAGGCTTTATAAGTATTTACTTTTTGATCTTTACCTACCATTTTTTCACCTCGATAAGTTATACCACTATCTGTTGTAAAAGTATCATATTCCCCTTCTTGCAGAGTTTCTCTTTGATTTGCATTATTTATAAAAGTTACACTTCCATCCTCATTTCTTTCTGCTGTAATATATTCATAACTTGGTATTCGCTTTTCTAAAGAAAAACCAACCATATCTTTAACAAACTTTATTTTAGCTTCTTCAGTTAATTTAAAAGAACCATCCATAACAGTTTCTAAAGGTTTTCCACTAGGTACATATTCTAAATAAGTAGCCACAAGATCGTTATAATCATCTTCATTATCAACAGCTTCTACCATTCCCATAAACTTTTGTTCATACATAGGAATAATATTTCTTACAACGGCTTCCATGTTTACAGGTCTTATCCAATCTTCTCCTTTAAGTTTTCCATCCTTGTCATATACTGGAACTACTTTAAGTTTTCCTAAATAAGAATCTACAAATTTTTTATTACCTGGATTTTGCATTCCAGAATCTTTCCATATTTGATCAATACCATCTTCACCTTTAACTATATTTTCAATTTCAACATAATCTTGATTTAAAGTATCCATAACGTTAAAAGCTTCTCCACCATTTATTCTACCAAATATTTGATATATACCACCAACTTCTTTAAATTCATATTCTACATTTGCGGGTTTTCCATCTTCTATCAAAGTACCTACTATTGCTTGTTTACGTCTATAGTTTAAATTTATTTTTTTAGAAAATTCAGAAGCATCACTACCTGTAAATATTCCACCTGGATCGTTAGTCGAACTAGTATCTAATCTTTTTCCATCGGCTGCTTTCCATCTTTCTATATCTTGAGCTGCTAATATAGATAATCTTATTTTTTGTTTTTCTGCATCAATTAATCTTGTAAGATCTGCTTTTCCATATTCAACAATTTCACCATTTTCATATCTACTTTCATCTGGTGCATCATCAAGTAAACCTTCTAATCTAAATTTCTCATTAATAGCATTATCAGTCATAGCATACCAACTTGGCGCTTTTACATTACTTTTTTCTAAATTTCCAATTAATTGATCTCTTTTAAGATTTTGTTCAGCTTTTTCTCTTTCTAGTTTTTCAGCGGCTTCTTTAATTTCTTTATTTTTACTGTCATAATATTTATTTATAGCATTAGCAGTAGTCTGACCTACACCCGCAATGGCATTTGCTATTATCATTCCTGATTCTTTATCAATCGCTTGTAGTGGATTTTCGTATGCACCCATGTTAATAATTATTATATGTTAAAATTGTCCTACGCTTGCACTAGCAATATTACCTACAGCAGATATACCACCAGCTATTGCAGCATTGCCAGCTTGTGTAGCTGCCATAGAGCGTTGTTCTTGTCCAGCCATTTGCGCTGATAACCTATTTAGTTTTTGCATATCCCTTGCATCTTCTTCTCTATACATAAATTCTTTTCCTTTAGCCTCTGCCGTTTGTACTTTTTCTGCTTGACTCATTTGAACATCTTGCATTCTTCTTGCTTCACTCATTTTAATATCTTGAATTCTAAGCTCTCCTTCAATTCTAGCTTTTTCCATTGTTTCTTGATTTCTAGCCTCTTGTTGTTCAATACTTGCACTAATTCCTTGTTTACTTTTTAAAGCCATTTGTGCTAAAGCTGTAGCACCACCCGCAGAAGCTCCAGTTGCGGCTAAAGTATCTAATGTATTAGCTAAAGCCATATCAGCTTCTTGTGCTTGCATTTCAGCAGCTTGGGTTGCAACAGCTAAATTCATTTTAGGAGCTGAAGCCATAGCACTTAAATTACTGGCCATACCAGACAAATCTGTTATTCCTTCAAAAGGATTAACAATTTTAGTTCTATTATTTTCTAAATGATTTATTTCGGCATTAAGTCGTTTTGCTTTTCTATCAGCTTTTCTTCTTTGTTTTTTAGCTCTACTAGCTCCAAAGATAGAACCACCAATAGATACCGCTGCGCCAATACCAGCTGCCCATACACTCATAATTATTTATTTTTAATTTGTAAATTTTTTTTCATAGTTTCAATGCTAATTTTAGGATCATTAAAATCTTTAGCTATAATTTGTTTTAAAACAGTTTTTACTGTTTTCCTTCTAGTTGCATGTACTGTTATCCATATAGTATCTTCTTCGGTATAAATAACTCTTTTTGTTCCCGGTTTTGTGATACCATTATATGGTGCAGTAATATGTTGCATTCCATCTTCTGTTAACACCCTAACTTTACCTTTTTGAATAAAATATGGGTGTTCTTGTTTATGTATACCTGTGGTAAAAAGTTGACCTTTAGGCATAAATATCTCTCTTATATATAATCCATCGGAAAAAGTATGTTTCAAAGGATTGATAGTATTAGCTATTTCATCTTGTCCTGGATTATTAGGATCTCCATAAGAACCAGGAGCTTTTACAATTTCTTTTTCAAACTCTAAAATAGCACTTCTAAAGTTTTTTATTTTTTCTATATCTTTTAAGGTGTATTTTTCCTTGTTAATTAATTTCATTAAATTTAAATTGTTTATAATTTTATTCTATATGCTTTGCACTTAGCACACATAATCCTCCTAGGATTATTAACACCAGCACATATAATAAAAATTCCATTATTTTAATCCAGTAACTTTATCTATTGTTCCTAAAACATCATGGACACCTACTTTTAATCTAAAAGAAAGATCAGCACTCCATTGATATTTTGTTTGTCCACCTATTCTTAACACCACAATAGGCAAAGGTTTACCAGCAAAGCTTTTTTTAAAACTAGGACCTTGTTCTTCTAATAAAGCGTATTTTACTGTAACAATATAACCCCTATAGTTTTTTGGCATTTTATCTAAATGCACATCATTGTGTTGATTCCATTTAGCATTGATTTGTAATATTTCTACTGGAGGGTTTTGTGCAAAACCCACATAAGCTATTAAAATTAAAATCAGAGTTAATATATATTTCATTTTATTATTTTTTAATTATTTCATATAATTTTTCATCGATTTTATCGAGTTTTTGAGAATTTTCTTCTACCTTTTCTTCCGTATTCATAATAGACTTACGAACTAATTCATCTTTTAAATCATATTCTGTTCTCGAAACCGGAGGTTCGGGTAAAAGTTTTGCTTCTTCTATATCTTGTTGT
>MDTE01187828.1_pt1 | contig 10964 bp, 7 predicted proteins | sample 811231 | NCBI WGS metagenome assembly MDTE01 (sample SAMN05326651, study PRJNA326480) | marine metagenome | isolation source: seawater | place: Indian Ocean: Red Sea | collected 2010 | reverse complement strand
TTCAGCGTCGCCCAGGACACCGGTTTCCGAGTAACTGCTGGTCCAGGAAATCAGTGAGCCGGGGCCGGCGGCAAACAGGTCAACCCAGTTGAAGTCGTTGTCCTCGTCATTCATTTTGATCGTTCCGCTTTGGATCTTGTCCTTGCGGACGTCATCCTCGGACAGGTAGAGGTACAGCGACGTTTCAAGCTCGCCAGCGTGTGAACAGCCGCCGGGAAACTTGCTCTCGCGCCACCCGGGCAGGAAGTCCTTGTCGACGGTCAGCAGGTTCCACCACGCCACCAGGATGCACTCGGCATCGGTTTCCAGGTTGGTTCGCCGGGCGGCCAGGTCGAGATTGGGCATGTTCGAGCCGTGGCCGTTGAGCAGGATGATTTTCTTGAAGCCGTGGTAGGCCAGTGACCGGGTGACGTCGGTCACGCCCCGAATGAATGTCTCGTAATTGGTGTTGATCGTGCCGGGGAAGTCCATCACGTGTCCGGTGTAGCCGTAGGAAACCGTCGGCAGGACCAGGACCTTCTCGGGCATCGCCTCGCCGCAACCCCGGGCGACTCCGCCAGGACAGACCAGGTCGACATCCAGTGGCAGGTGGTGTCCGTGCTGTTCGACTGCACCGCATGGCAGGATGCAGACCTGGCGAGATTCGACCGCGTCATTGATTTCCGGCCAGGTCAATTTTTCGTAACGGTACTCGGTTTCAGCTCGACTGCTCATCTCCGTCTCCAGTTGTATGTCGCCGGGCTCTTGCGGCTGGTTTGTCCATCTTCGAGAATCGAGTGACCAACCTCGCGTCCCTTTTCATTTTGGCTGGCCCGTGCCATGTCCGCCAGCGACCTCACCTCCGCCGAATCAGTCGAAGCCACCGTGTCGATCAAGCATATCCTGATCGGCACCGCCGGGCACATCGACCATGGCAAAACCCGGTTGGTCGGGAAGTTGACCGGCGTGGACACCGACCGGTTGCCCGAAGAGAAAGCCCGGGGCATTTCCATCGACCTGGGGTTTGCTCACTGGCAGGCCGAGGGTTTCCAGTTCGGGCTGATCGATGTGCCGGGACATGAGAAGTTCGTCAAGAACATGGTGGCCGGAGCGACGGGCGTCAACGTGGCATTGCTGGTGATCGCTGCCGACGACGGGGTGATGCCCCAGACACGCGAGCACCTGGAGATCATGGACCTGTTGCAGATCGGCACCGGCGTGGTGGCAATCACCAAGACCGACCTGGTGGAACCGGATTTTGTCGAGTTGGTGGAAGCGGAAATCGAGGAAACGCTCGTGGGCACCTTCCTGGAAGGTGCCCCGGTTGTGCCGGTGTCCTCCGAGACCGGCGAGGGGATCGAGACATTGAAGTCGACCCTGCTGGAGGCCGCTCGCGGTGTGACGTTGCCCGAGAGCGAGCCGGTGTTCCGGATGCCGGTGGATCGGGCCATTTCGTTGCCCGGCCATGGCACGATCGTTACCGGCAGCGTGATCAGCGGGCAGGTGCGGTCCGGGGACACGTTGGAATTGTGGCCGGAAGGTCGAGAGGTGCGGGTTCGCAGCGTGCAGAACCACGGGTCCGATTCGGACGATGCCGGGGTGAGACAGAGGACGGCGATCAACCTGGCCGGTGTGAAGTACGACGAGGTCTCCCGGGGAGTCGAACTGGCCACCGCGGGATTGTTGCAACGCACCCGTCGCTTGCTGGTGGACCTGAAACTGCTGTCCAGTTCCCCGTTGCAATTGAAGGACCGGATGGAGTTGAACCTGCACCTGGGTACACGGGAGGTTCCGGCCCGAGTGATTCTCAAGGGACAGGTGTTGAAGCCCGGTGAGCGTGCGTATGCCGAGTTGCGGCTGGCCGAGGACATTGTCGCCGCACACGCTCAGAGGTTCATCCTTCGCCGGGTGTCGCCGGCACTGACAGTCGGTGGTGGTCGTGTGCTGGACCCATGGTTGCCGGTGGGCAAGCGGGTCCGAGACCTCCAGGCTGCCGGCGCAGCTCTTGACCAGCCCGACGAACGGGCCCGGCTTTCAGGGCTGGTTGCCAACCTGGACGACATTCCCGAGACACCGTTGGCGGCGTTGTGGCGCGCGGGTGTTGGCAGCCGTCGTTACGAAGAACTGGTCGCTGAACTGACGGCTGATGGGACAATCATTCACGTCGGTGATGGGGACCGGCGAATCCCGATCCACGCGCAACGGCTCGAGGCGTTGGCCGGGACGGTGATGAAGACGATCCGGGAGGAACTTGAGAAACGCCAGCCGCGACGGACATTGCCGCGAGCCACGATCGTGTCGGCTTGTCGAGAGATCATGCGGCCGGTGTTGCTGGAGGCGGTGATGGCGCACCTGGTCTCCTCGGGCGAACTTGTCGCCACCGGTGGCAACCTGGGACCGGCTGATGCCCAGGTGCAACTGACCAAGGCCCAGCGAGCCGCCCGGGACACACTGCTGGAACAGGTTCAGTCAGCCGGATTGACTCCGCCCACCTTCAAGGAACTTGGCGAATTGCTGGGGCAGCCGCGTGATGGGTTGCAGGCCCTGTTGGCGCTGTGCGTTGACGAGGGGCTGGTGGTGGCTGTTTCCGAGGACCTCCACTTTGCTCCCACCGCTATTGAACAAGGACGCGGTGTCTGTGCAGACGTGTTTGCCGAGGAGAGCGAGGTGACCATGTCGCAATTGCGCGAGGCATGGGGGATCAGCCGCAAGTTCGCGGTGCCGTTGTGCGAATACTATGACGAGATGGAAATCACGGTGCGGCAGGGGAACGTTCGTGTCGCGGGCCCGAAGTTGGCCGTGGAACTGGCCTGAGAAAATCAAGCAATGAGTGGTGCGGTTTGAAGGAACCAGAGAAGTGAACACGTCTCACCAGGAATTGTTGCGGACATTGCCCCCGGTCGGTGAGTTGATCGAGGATGAGCGGCTGGCCGGATTGGTGGCCGAGTCGGGCCGGGAGGCGGTTGTCGAATGGACCCGTGTGTCGCTGGACGACGCGCGCGGGTGGTTGTTGTCGACAGCCACTGACGAGGATGATGTGTCCCGCGAGTCGCTGGGCGAACTCGTGATTGCCGGAGTGATCCGGCAGTTCGAGCAGGCCGGGTTGCGTCGTTTTGAGCGGGTCGTCAATGCCACCGGCGTGGTGTTGCACACCGGACTGGGGCGGTCGCCGTTGTCGTCCGCCGCGCGGGACGCGCTGGATGAACTCGGTGGGGCCGGCAACGTCGAGGTGGATCTGGAGACGGGCGAACGCAGGTATCGCGGGCACCAGTTGCAGGCGGCCTGGCAGGCGCTGTGCGGTGCCGAGGATTCGGTGGTGGTCAACAACAACGCCGCAGCCACCCTGTTGACCTTGCAGGCATTGTGTGCCGGGCGCGAGGTGGTGATTTCGAGAGGACAGCTGATCGAGATCGGCGGGTCGTTCCGGTTGCCTGAGATCTTCAAGCTTTCCGGTGCAGTGCTTCGCGAGGTTGGGACAACCAATCGCACCACAGTGGCTGACTACGCCGCCGCCATCGGTCCTGAAACCGCCGCGATCATGCACGTACACACTTCAAACTACAAGGTGGTCGGCTTCACCGATTCACCCGGTATCGACCTGCTGGCGCCGTTGGCTCATGAACACGGCCTGGTTGCCATAGATGACATTGGCAGTGGTGCGATGGTCGACGTGTCACGGTTTGGATTGCCGTCCGAGCCGACGTTCAGCGACAGCCTGGCCTCCGATGCCGACGTGGTGCTGGGGAGCGGCGACAAGTTGCTGGGGGGCCCCCAGGCCGGGATTATCCTGGGCAAGAGCCGGTACGTCGAACCGATCCGGCAATTTCCCCTGGCCAGGGCGGTGCGGGTTGGCAAGCTCACGCTCGCCGCGTTGACAGCAACATTGGATTCCTACCGTCGTGGCGAGGCGATTGCCGAGATCCCGGTGCTGAGATTGTTGGCTGCCAGCGAAACGGAACTGGCCGACCGTGCCAACGTGTTGAAAACCGAGTTGGACCAGCTCACGGGAGTGGCCACCGAAGTTTTGCGTGAAAAGGCCCTGGTTGGCGGTGGGTCACTGCCGGGAGCGGAGATGCCCACGGCGGTGCTGGCCGTGCAATTGGACGGCGTGTCCGCCGACGACCTGGCACTGAGCTTGCGGACCGGGCCGGTGCGGATGTTCACTCGAATTCAGCACGATCGCGTGTTGGTGGATCTTCGCAGCGTTCTTGCCGAAGAGGATCCCCTGGTCATCCAGGCGTTGATCGCAGCGATTCCGTCGACGTGATGTGGCCGCGGGCACCGTTGATGTGGGCCCGCGCTGGAGTCCCTCGCGGCGTCGGAGTAAGCTGGTGATCCTCTGGCATGACGACCTCAACTGCCGAATCCCCTCTCGCTCCCGGAGATCAACTCGATGAAGACGCGCCACCTGCTGGTTGCTGTTGCGATCCTGGCCACAACGGCCCTGTCGACAAACGCCCAGAATGCCAAGACCTCGTTTCTCGACGCCAAATCTGCCGGACCGGATTTTGCCGTCCAGGGAGAGTATGTCGGAACGATCGGCAAGCAACGGAAGTTGGGGATCCAGGTGATCGCTTTGGGCAAGGGGAATTTCGACGCGGTGTTGTACGCCGGCGGGTTGCCCGGAGCCGGCTGGGATGGCAAAACCAAGACGAAACTCAAGGGGGCGACGTCTGGCGGTAAGGTCACTTTCAAGGGCCGGAATTTCACGGGTGGCGTGGCCGGTGGAACGTTCAGCGGCACGGCCGACGACGATGTCGCGTTCTCAGCGAAGAAAGTGATCCGGAAGTCACCCACCCTGGGAGCAAAGCCACCCGAGGGAGCGGTGGTGCTCTTTGATGGCACGACGGCAGAACATTTCCAGGGAGGCAAACTGGAGGCCGGCAAACTGCTCAACGTGGGCGTTCGCTCCAAGCAGAAGTTTGGCAGTTTCACGTTGCACCTGGAGTTTCGGACACCATTCATGCCTTACGCCCGCGGTCAGGCTCGCGGCAACAGCGGCATGTACCTGCAGGACCAATACGAGTGCCAGGTCCTGGACAGCTTTGGGCTCGCAGGACTCGACAACGAGTGTGGTGGCATCTACAAGGTGGCCCGTCCGAAGGTCAACATGTGTCTGCCTCCATTGAGTTGGCAGACCTACGATGTGAATTTCACGACGGCAAAATTGGACAAGGCGGGCAAGATCGTCTCCCCGGCTGTCACCACGATTCGTCACAACGGCGTGGTGATTCACGAGAAACTGTCGCTGAAAGTCACCGCCGGTGGCGGACAGAACAGCGGCAAGGCCGGCTCGCTGTTCCTGCAGAACCACGGTGACCCGGTTCGATTCCGCAACATCTGGGTTGTCGAGACCAAGTAGGCGACACCGGGGCGCGTCCCTTCTCGAATCAGTTCATGCGGAGTTGGCATCATGGCCCACGTTGCGAACACTCTGACCACCAAAGACCTGCGGGAACGTGTGGGGCAACTGCCCCGCTACCAACTGGGGCACCTGCCCACGCCCCTGGAGTTTCTGCCCCGGTTCTCCAAGGCGATCGGTGGCCCGCCGATCTATATCAAGCGAGACGACTGTACCGGCCTGGCTTTTGGAGGCAACAAGACTCGGCACAACGAGTTCCTGATCGCCGATGCACTGGAGAAGGAAGCCGACCTGGTGGTCTGGGGTGCGGGCGTTCAGAGCAACAACTGTCGCCAGACGGCTGCGGCGTGTGCCAAGGCCGGCCTGGATGTTCACCTTGTGCTGGGGCGGGGCAAGCCGGCCGACGGGCCGGATCTGATCCAGGGCAACCTGTTGCTGGATCACCTGGTCGGGGCTCATGTCGAGATCATTGATGGACAGGTGGGGCCGGAGGTCGACGCGAGGATTCTCGAGGTGGCGGCCGAGTACCGCCAGCAGGGACGCAACGTATACGAGTGGGACCGGTACACGGTGAAGAGCCTGGCGGCGGTGAGCTACGTCCTGTGCCTGGTCGAGATCATCGAGCAGGCGGCGGAAGACGATCAACTGGAATCCCATTCCGACGGTTGGTCGCCCCAGGCCGTTTATGGGTGTTCGGCCGGATCGACCGGGGCGGGCATGGTTCTGGCTGCCGCGGCCATGGGGGCGGATTACCCGGTGCGGCACGTGGCCCCGATTGTCTGGCCATGGGACACCCGGGCCGACATGGCCAAGATCGCGACCGAGGCCGGTGCCCGGATTGGTGTGGACGCTTCGTTTGAAGGTGCCGACATCGAATTGTTCGAGGACTTTGTTGGACCGGGTTATGGTGAGGTCACTCCGGGGTGCCTGGAGGCGATGGCGGTGTTGGCGCGGACCGAGGGAATCCTGGTCGATCCGTCCTACAGCGGCAAAGCCCTGGCCGGCCTGATTGATCACATTCGTACCGGCCGGTTGGACCCCGAGGAGCCAGTGGTCTTCGTGCACACCGGTGGGACCCCGGCACTGTTTGTCTACAACGAGGTGCTCGCCGAACAGATCGCGCCCCGGTCACTGTCACAGAAGAGCACCGGCTGACCAGTTGCGGCCGCTAGAGCTTCGGGAGTGCCGGTGGTTTTGGCGGTGGAGCGGGCCTTGGCGGCGGGGTGTTTTTTCTGTTCTTGTTCGCGAAGAGCACCCTCGGGCGATTGGGAGTGGCTGCCGCTCTTGGACGCCCTGGTCGCCGTTGTACAGGTGGCACGTATCGCTGGATCACCCGCAACCCGAGCGGATCCTTGAGTTCCCGGGCAGCCATCACGGCGAACGGTGTTCCCGGGGCCTCGTTGACGACCTTCTCGAGCCATCCGGTCGCCTCGCGGGCAATCTTCTTGAGCGGGGCGGCGTAGTTCAGCTTGTCGTCGGGCCGAAAGATCCAGTGATTGGACTTGCTGCCGACATCTTGTGGTGTCAGGTCGTTCTTCAACTGGGCACAGGCGTAGTTGTACTCCATGCACCGCACCTTCTGTGCCAACAGCCGCCCGTAGGCCAAGGCGAAGGCGACTCGCCAGCGTGGTGAGAGTTCGGTGTGGTAGGCCTGCTCGATTCCTCGCGGAAACGCTTGAAGAATCTGGTTGATCATCAACGCACTCTCGGCCACCGATTTTTGGGCATCGCTGGCCACCTGCTTGAAGTTGCCCGGTGTGACCCGGATGTCCAACCGGGGTGTGCTATTGGCCTGGAATTGTCGGCTGGCCATCGAGGCGTTGTAGACGGCCATTCGCAACGGATGTTTTGCAATGTCCTTGAGACAGTCGGCTGGTGAGGAGTACTTGTAATCCGGTTCGAAGGGCCGCATGGACGCGGCGTCGAAGTGTCCGATCGGAGCCAGTCCGGCCATCGTTGTCATGTTGGACATGAAGTAGATGCCGCCGGTCTCGGTGACCATCCGGGCCAGAGCGTAGGGCGCAAATCCGGAGGAGAGTGGGGGACGATTGTACTGTGGACCACCGAACCAGAAGGGCAGTCGGACCTGGGTGGGGATCGCGGCGTCGGGACCCAGGTCGACGGGCAACTGGTAGGTCTTGCCGTTTTCCGGTGCGACATAGGGCACGTATCCCTTGCGGGCGCCGAACGGGGCCGAGGGACCGATCACGTAGGCCTTGGCGCCCTTCCGACGGCAGCGGGCGATGGCCGCTTCCAACGGGGCACCATGATCGTCCCCAGCTTCATCGGTGATCGCCACCAGCATGATTTGCCGGCCCTGCTTGTTGCGGAAATGGCCCCACATGCCCATCACCTGGAAGATTGCCGTGAAGACGTTCTCCTGCCCACTGGTGTCCGGCTTGAGTGCCGCGAATGCTTTCTCGATCTTGGAGAACTGGTCGGTGGGGGCCTTGGTCAGGTAGTTGGTTTTTTGGCCGTAGGAGACGACAGCCGAAAGCAGCGGCTGGTCCCGCATTGGCAACTGCCCGGAGCGTTCCAGCGCATCCAGTTCGCCGTAGATTCGCTTCAGTCGCTTCTGGACCAGCTTGCGCTGGTTGGCCAGGCTGCCCGAGGCATCGAGCATCCATACGACCATCACCTTGCGTTCTTTCAGGTTGTTGGCGATCTCCCATGTGACCAGGTCGAGCGCCGATTCGAGTTGCACGATGGCCTCGCCGACGGTGCCCTTGACCACCATGCGGTCATCGACCTCGATCCCCTCGGGGATGTCGTAGGCGGCCTGCTGCAACTCGGTCGGCGGCCGTTCGAGTTCGGGAGTCGGTGGTGCCTGGGGTTTCGGGTTGTCGTTCTGGGCGATGCCGACGCTGGTCGAATTGATCACCTCGCGGACTTCCAGTTCCCGCTCGTCCGGGTTGGCCAGTTCGTAGTCGATTTGCTCCTCGATCTCCTCAAGATCTTCCGGCTCGTTCATCACCGTCTCGATCGGGGGAACGCTGGGCGCGGTGTCGTTGGGTTCAACAAACAATCCCGACAGGTTGAAGATGACCCAGGCGTGAAGCAGGAGGCTGACAGCCGTACCGGCGACTCCCAGCCGACTGCCAATGCCGTCGGTCTCCAACTCGTCGGCCAATTCGAGCTCGACCACGTCGCCGTCATCAATCGCAACGATCGGTGAAGACGTGCCCTCGGGGTTCCAATCCCGGAACGGGTTCTCGGTCCCTTCGCCGAACATTTCCGGCGCGTTTTCCATCTCGAGATCGTGGTCCGGACCGGTCAAGACCGTCCCCGGCACGGCCGGGCCGTCTTCGTCGAGTGGGTTGTGAGAGTCAGGGAGCATCGGACGGTTCCGTGGAGATTCAAGCCCGCGTCCGGTTGTAGTCTATCACAGGAGATCGGCCGCTTGAATAGTCCAAGATGACTTCAATGGGGGGGCCTGGTGGAGATGGTGTTCTTCCGGTTCCGAGTCAGTGCTGCCGGTTTCAATCCAATGGAACGTCGTGGTACTCCAGTGCCCATTCTTTCATGTAACGAACGCTCTGGGGCACCACGCGGTAGACGATCAGTTCAGGATTGTCGAGCGATCCGAGGTAGCCTCTCAACAGGGGATTGTCGTTCCAGATCTCCTCGAGGATGTTTCGATCTGTCACTATCTCGGCCTGGCCGGCGATTCGGACCTGGTCATGACCCTCGTCGACGTAACACAGTTCGACGTTCGCGTTGACCTGGATCTGGTTCGTCTTGGCGTAGCTGCGGAGATTGGCGACGTAGATGGTGAATCCGTCGGTGCGGACCGGGGAGACGGGGCGCAACCGCGGCCGCTGGCCATCGACGGTGGCCAGGCATGGAAAGCGGTCGGCAGCGATGACTCCGCGTGCCAGTTCGGGGAGGGTGGCCGGGTCGATTGGATCAGGAATCGGCTGGTTCATGGAGCGATCCGTGAATCAGGAGCCGGTGGTTGTGGTTTCAGCCTTCAGGCAGCGGTCGATCTGGCGGACGGCCTGCCGAAGTCGTTGCGAATTCTCGACGATGGCGAGTCTCAGGTACCCTTCTCCCTCCTCGCCAAAACCGCGGCCCGGGCTGCAGGCGACACCGGCTTCGTCGAGCAGTTTCAGGGCGAACTCGATCGATCCCATCTCGGCCCACGGTTCCGGAATCGGTGTCCAGACGAACATGCTCCCCTGTGGCCGGGTCAGTTTCCAGTCGAGGCGTTCCAGTCCATCGCACAGCGCATCGCGTCGCAACTGGTATTCGGTCGTGATGCTCTCGACCGCCGCGTCACAGTGCCGCATGGCGATGATCGCTGCGATCTGGACCGGCTGGAAAATGCCGTAGTCGTAGTAGCCCTTGATCGTTGCCAGGGCGCGGATCATCTCGGCGTTGCCCGTGCAGAACCCGATCCGCCACCCGGCCATGCTGTAGCCCTTGCTCATGGTGGTGAACTCGACGCCGACATCCAGTGCGCCGGGGGCCGACAGGAAACTGGGGGCCTGGTAACCGTCGAAGCAGATGTCGGCGTAGGCGAAGTCGCTGATCACCAGGAAACCGAATCGCTTGGCCAGGCGGACCAGGTCGACGTAGAAGTCGGACTCGACACAGGTCGTTGTCGGGTTGTGTGGGAAATTGACGATGACGACCTTGGGCTTGGGTTCGAGGTGCTCGCACGCGTAGGAGATGTTGGAAAGAAAAGCGTCGGGGTCACGGCAATCCAGGGAGATGACGTTGCCGCTGGCGAGCATCACCGAGTAGACGTGAATCGGAAAGGACGGGGCGGGAACGATCGCGGTGTCGCCTGGACCCATCAGGCCCAGGCACATGTGGCTGAAGCCCTCCTTGGATCCGATGCACGCGATCACCTCGTCGTCGGGATCGAGTCGCACCCCGTACCGTTTCCAGTAACGCGCGGCGACCTCGCGACGCAGGTTGGCGATGCCTGCTGAGACGCTGTAGCGGTGGTTGCGTGGTTCCTCGACCGCCTCGGCGAGCTTGGTGCGGATCAGCGGGTCGGGTGGATCGGTTGGATTGCCCATGCCCAGGTCGATCACGTCGACACCCTCGGCCCGCTTTTTCTGTTTCAGGTCGTTGATGCGTCCGAAGAGATACGGCGGCAGTCGACGGACCCGTTCGGCCACTGGGATCGTGAACTCCCCATCGTGGAACGGAGTTTCCGATTCGCTGCGCATGGGTTGGACCCGGCGGGGTGATTGTGAGAACGAGATGGGCCGATGTTGGATCGACCCGGCCAACCTCCATCTTACCAGTGGTGTGAGACAGGAGAAGGTCCGGTGACCGGAGGTCGCCGGGAGTCGGGTCCGGCTGTAACGGCTGTGACGGCAACAAGCCGAGAACTGATGGAAAAGAGGTCAGAAACGGCCTAGGATGGCCGTTGTCACCTGTCCTGACGGGCGCTTGTTCACCGAACCGATCGACCATGTCCAGCCTCTCGATCGCCTGTCCGGGTTGCCAAAGGCAACTGGTTTTTCCTGACCACTCGGTCGTGGGCAAGACCGCCCGTTGTCCTGAATGTGGCCAGAGGTTTCCCATCGAGGTTCCTGCTGAGGCCGGGCTTCCCACCATCGAGGTGTCCGAGTCACCGGTGGTGGCGCGGAGTCGTGGTCGAAAATCT
>MDTE01196072.1_pt1 | contig 10965 bp, 9 predicted proteins | sample 811231 | NCBI WGS metagenome assembly MDTE01 (sample SAMN05326651, study PRJNA326480) | marine metagenome | isolation source: seawater | place: Indian Ocean: Red Sea | collected 2010 | reverse complement strand
TGGACTGGCTGGTTCACGCGGAAGACCGCCTAGTAGAAGCCTACGATTCACGATCGCCGTATCGGCTGACGGTGCAGTGGGCCAGGAAAGTGGCGGCTGAGATAGCTGCTGAGGAGTCCCCCGATCGTGTGGGACCGAGCGGTGACGAAGTAGACGATTGGTCTCGCCGTGCCTCGGTTGCCGCTGGTTTTCTCCTCTATGGGCACGGCTTGTTAGAGGCTCGTGAGTTGGGGTCGGCGGTGCTCGACTTGGGTCACTTCCTGTGGCTAGCCCGCGAAGCCAATGGGGTGCAGTTGGCCGAAGAAGTGGACAGTCGATTGGAGTCCACGACCTCGTGGCTCTTCCTCTGGAGGGCTGTTGGGTTGCCGAGGCGAGAGCCACCACTGAGCTTCTCGGTGAATGACGAGCCTTGCCTTGGAGCCTCGGGCCCCCTACAACCCGGTCCATGAGTCGCGATCACTCCAAGGGGCCCCCAGGGGAGGCCGGTCAACGAGGTCGCCCCCCCTCCCGAAAGAGGCGCTCCGGGAAGAAGGCCTCGGGCAATCCCGGCAGCCGGCCCAAGGGGCTGCGTCCTGGCCGTGCAAAGGGGGGGCACAAGGGCAAGGGGGTCGGCCAATCGCGTCGCTCCGGTCAGGTGGATGGCCGACGCAGGCCGCTGTCACACGTCTCGGGAACTACGCACCTCCGGGGCGACTTGGAGTGGGCCGAGCGGCTGAAGTTGGCCTTTATGGTGCCCGAGCACTGGCAGGATCTTCCAGTGCAAGAAGTGCACGGCATCCATCCGTATCCGGGGAGGCTTCACCCGGCCTGGATCCGACAGATCCTCGACCACGTGGAGCCTGGCAGTCCCATCTACGATCCGTTCTGCGGGTCGGGCACTGTCCTTGTGGAAGGCATGCTCCGCGGGCATCCCGTGCTTGGCTCGGACATTAACGGTCTTGCATTGCGGATTGCGAGGCTTCGTACAGGTGTTCGCGACGGCCCGTTTCTGGAGGCGGTGACGGCGGCTGCCGTGACCGCGCATGCCGATGCCGCGCGGAAGCGAGATACACCGTTTGCCCGATTGGCGAAGGGCGAGAAGCGCTTTCCACCCCATGTCTTGGCTCAGCTGATCTCACTGCGAGACTCGATTGAGCATGCGTCTCGAGGCGAGGTGCGGGAGGCCCTTCTCTTGGCGTTTTCGCCCCTCCTGGCGAAGTTCGGTCCCCGCGGCAAGAGACCAGCGCCCAACGTGAACCGGCGGGCAGTTCGGGATCACTTTCTCAGGCGAGTGCAGCAGATGGTGTCTGCCCTGGCTGACTTCGCCAACACGGTTCCTGCGGAGACCCCTGAAGCCCGCATCCAATGTTCTGATGCGCGCCGAACTCCCTGGAAGAAGGCCTCTGCCGGTGTGGTCATCACGTCGCCGCCTTATCCGGGAGTGTATGACTACGCTGCCGAGCAAGGCCTCCGCGAGCGTTGGATTGGTGATGGCTCTTGGGTGGACGCCGCCCGCAAGGCAGAGGTTGGGCGTCGGGGTACATCGGAGAGGGAGTGGAGCTCGGGAATGGCCCAGATCCTGGATGATCTCTGTCGGGTAGTGGCTCCAGGTGGTGTGGTCTATCTGGTCGTGGGAGATGGCTCCTTTCAGGGTCGACCCATTCGGGTGGATGAGGTGCTTGCTGACTTCGAGGACTCGGGACGATGGCCCCTTGCCATGCGTGCTGTTGCTTCGCAGGCTCGGCCTCATTTCCACGAGGATGGCAACCGGGCGTTCCGCGACCGGCCACGGCAAGAACACCTGGTCATGCTGGAGAGAGCATGAAATCGGATCTCTCCCAGCTGTCCGAACTGATTGCCCATTTCATGGATGAGCGGGACTGGGGGCAGTACCACACGCCCAAGAACTTGGCGGCTGCCATTGCTGTTGAGGCGGCCGAGCTCCAAGAGATCTATCTGTGGCGAGCTGGTGATGATCCATGTGCTGATAAGCGGGAGGCGATCGAGGCCGAGGTCGCTGACATTGCCATTTGTTTGCTGAATTTCTGTAATCGCACCCAGATTGATCTGGATGCTGCTGTTCGTTCGAAGTTGGCGATCGCGGCGCAGAAGTATCCCGCGGAGCGAGTTCGAGGCAGACGCGAGAAGTACGACGAGTATCCGGAGTTCGACACGGGCTCGGGCGGGTCGGAAGATCCCGTTGGGGGTGGCTCTTGACCCGTCATCATCAGGAGAGCCTGCTGTTGAGGCCTGACGGTCCTGGCTTGTACGACTTCACGCGAGAGGCGCAGGCGGTGGTGGCACGCTCGGGGGTCGCCGTTGGACTCGCCACCTGTTTTGTGCGGCACACCTCGGCATCTCTCGTTATCCAGGAAAACGCTGATCCGGATGTTCAGACGGATCTCATGGCTTTCTTTCGTCGACTGGTTCCCGAAGGAGATCCTCTCTATCGCCACACGGATGAAGGCCCCGATGACATGCCGGCGCACGTGAAGGCTGCATTGACCTCGGTGTCCTTGGGCATTCCAGTGGGGGAGGGTCAGTTGGTGTTAGGAACCTGGCAGGGCATCTACCTCTTTGAGCACCGTCGTCGTCCTTCGGGTCGAGAGGTGGTCATTCATGTGACCGGTGAGGAAATCGAGCATGGCGATTGAGCTCAAGGGGCCGGCCGCCGATGTACTTCGGGCCAGGCGGCAGCGTCTTTCCAAGATGATGAGCGGGGAGCCCATCTTGCTCGTGGGCCACGGCTCCCTTCCTCGCAATTTCCTCGCCAACACGCACCCGTTCCGGCAGGACTCGACCTTCTTGTATTTCTTGGGTGTGGACCAGCCTGGCGCGGCTGCCGTGATCGGTGCCGGAGGACACACCACCTTGTACATGCCCTCGCCTGCCCCAGGCGATGAGCTCTGGCATGGTCCTGGAGTCCCGTTTGAGCGGTGGGTCGCTCGCTCTGGTGTGGACGAGGTGTGTGATCGCTCCAGCCTTCAGCCGGCGTCGTATCACTGTTTGCCCGTGGCCGACCCTGTGGCCAACCAGGAGGCGTCTCGCCTCAGCGGGACTCCACTCGACCCAAGGAACGCCACGGGCTCTGAAGATCTGCGGGCGGCGGTGGTCTCGCTTCGGCTCTGTCGCGACGCTGGAGAGGTGCAGGCGATTCGAAGGGCGCTGTGCGTGACGAGTGAGGCACACCGAGTTGCCATGGAGTCTACCGCTCCGGGGGTCACAGATACCGAGGTGCACGCCCTCATCGATGCTGTCTTTGCCCTGCACGGGATGCCTCCCAGCTACACGTCCATCGTCACGGCTCGAGGTGAGGTGCTTCATGGCCACGCTCGGAACGAGCCGCTGCGTGCCGGCGAGATGCTGCTTGTGGACGCAGGAGCCGAGGACCCTTCAGGCTATGCCTCTGACGTAACGCGCACATGGCCCGTTTCGGGAACGTTCACTGCCCGCCAGGCTGAGGTGTACGACGCCGTGCTGGAGGCGAATGCGCAGGCGATTGCCTGCGTGGAGCCCGGGCGGCGTTATCGCGAGGTGCATCTGGCGGCTCTGGAGGTGCTCACGGTAGCGCTTCGAGACTTGGGCTTGCTGCGAGGATCGCTCGATGGGCTCTTGGAGCAGGGCGCGGCCTCTGTCTTTTTCCCCCACGGAGTGGGTCATCTGCTCGGCTTGGACGTGCACGACATGGAGCTGCTGGGAGATGCTGCAGGATATCCGGTGGATCGGCACCGGGACCCTGCCTTTGGGCTCAGCGCTCTCCGCCTGGATCGTGACCTGCAGCCAGGCATGGTCGTGACGATCGAACCTGGCATCTATTTGGTCCCAGGGATCTTGGAGGACGCTACTCTGCGAGCCCAGTACGGAGACAGCGTGGACTGGGCCGAGGCCGAGTGTTGGTTGCCCTTCGGTGGGGTGCGAATCGAGGATGACGTTCTCGTTACAGCCGATGGAAACGAAGTGCTCAGCGCCTCGATTCCAAGAACTCGAAGTGCGGTGGAGGCGCTGGTGGGGACAGGGCCATCGCCCCGTCAGCGATTGCTCGGTGGGTCGGCTTCCTGAGGAGTGCTTCAAGGTGTCTTTCCGGCTCAAGGAACGCTAGGCTCGCCCCCCGAGAGGACGTGCGTGTGGCTTCAGGCTCAAAGAATTCGACGGAGGGGCCCCGCATCCTTGTCGTTCAGGAAGACACGGCAGTACGACGAAGCGTGACGAAGCTTCTTCAGGCCGCCGGCTACACCGTGGACGCGATTGTTCGGTATGCCAATGCCGAGAAGTTCCTAGAGAACAATGATTTCGATGCGGTGGTCTTGGACCTCGTCTATCACGAGGGCCCGTCGGGTTTTGTGGGCCTACGCGATCTGGCCTCCCGGGGCTTGGAGAAGCCGGCGCTGGTCCTTACTGAAGTTCGGGATCCCGATGATGTGATTGCTGCTTTTCGGCTGGGTGCCAACGACTTCATCACTCTTCCCTTGCGTCCTGCTGAGTTCCTGGCGGTGCTTCGCCGAGAGGTGGGGGCGGGTGTGCCTCAGGAAGTGAGCAACGACTGATGCGGCCAGCGTTGACGGTGTTGCTCCTTCATGAAGACGAGGAGCGCCGTAGCTCTCACTTGTGCTTGATCAATCGTCTGGGCCACTTCGGTGTGGGGGTTCCTGGAGCCGAGGAGGCGCGCACCCGACCCGGCAAGGAAGCACCGGCGATTCTCCTCTTTTCGGCTCGCTGTTGGAAAGACGGTGGGCCCCAGTTGGTCGCCCGCCTGGTGGATCGTGGGCAGCAACCACGGGTCCTGGTGGTGGGCACGAAGCGGGCCCTTCGCAAGAGTGCAGAGATGGCGGAGGAGGGGGTTCAGGGGATGTTGCTCGAGCCCCTGTCCGAGGTCGAGCTGAGCCTGGCCATTGATGAGGTCATGGGCCAAGAGCCCGCCCAGGTAACTGTGGAAGATGACACCGTTCGTCGCCGGGCTCGGGGCCGAAAGGTCACCCCGGTGCAGGTGACTCCGGACAAGGACGACAGCCGAGGGGCGACAACCGTCGCCGATGCTGCGTCTTCGCAGATCAAGCACCAAGCCCGGCGTGACGACAGCCCCATTCGAGAGCAGGTGGTGGACTTGGCTCAGAAGCTGCGTCGGGGAGGAGCGCGAGTCTCCAATATTTCCCCAGTTGCCATGGAGTTGCAGGGTCTCTGTGCCGATGGCCCCCCCAATCTCCAGGCCTTGATCGAGAAGGTCGAGCAGGATCCCAACCTGGCCGCCGCCACCCTACGGTCTGCCAACTCCGTGGCCTATCGTGGCATGCCCCAGGTCTTGGACTTGCGGGCTGCAGGCCGACGGTTAGGCAGTCGTCGTCTGGGTGAGTTGGCTCAGATGGAGTCCGTGAAGAGCGCGTATACGGTCAAGGGCAAGGGCTGGAGCAAGCTCATGACCAGCATGTGGAGAAACACCGTGCTCACCGCACACGCCAGCCGGCAACTGGCTGAGTGGCTGGAGGACCCCAATGCTAGTGAAGTCTATTCCATGGCACTGCTGCACAACATTGGCGAGGTGCTGATTGTCGACCTCCACCGTCGCATGGAGAACGAACCGCCGACCGATGGCTTCGCGGACGGGAGCTTGGCCCACGACATGGAGGCGCACCACGGAGCCCTCGGAGCCTTGCTCCTCAAGTCTTGGAAATTCCCCCCTTCCTTGGTCAGTATCGCCTACTACCATCACGATCCCAGCCAGTTGCCCCATGGGACTCCACTGGCGCGACACGCCTGGATGATCGCAGGTTGCTACAAAGCCATCGTGGGAGGTGGAGCGACCTATCGCACGGAGCACAGCGATGCCCCTGACCTGCAGTTGGCGGCGATGGCTCTCGGGGCGAAGGTGGAGGACTTCCGGAAGGCCGCCAGTGCCGCGGCCGCGTGGTGGAAATCTCTGGAGGACTAGTTGCGTCGTCTTCTGCGCCTTGTGACTCTCGATCAATGGGAGGCCCTAGAACGAGACTATCCAGTCGATGCTAGTCCCACCGCCTCGCATCGAAACAAGGTCTTGGGGCTCTACCTCTTGGCGGCCTTGGTCCTGTTTTCCAATCAGTTCCTCTGGAAGGACACATGGGGCCTGTGGGTACCCGAGACGATCCGCGAGGGTCCGGATCGGAAGCTGTTCAGAAGGATGTACTGGTCCTGGTTCATCTCGTTTTGTTACGTGGTGCCGCCCCTCGTCTATGCCAAGTACGTGCTTCGGCTTGGTCTAGCTGACTTGGGCCTGTCCACGCGAGGATTTGTGAAGCACCTGTGGCTCTACGGGCTTGGTCTAGCCATCGTGCTCCCCCTGGTGTTCTTGGTGTCGGACCAGCCCCACTTCCTCAAGACGTACCCTTTCTACAAGGACGCGGCACGAGACTGGGTGACTCTCTTGAGCTGGGAGGTTTCGTATGCACTCCAGTTCATGGCTCTCGAGTTTTTCTTTCGTGGGTTCCTGTTGTTTGGAGCGGTTCGTTTGCTCGGGCCATGGGTGATCCCTGCGATGGTGCTGCCGTACATGATGATTCACTGGTCGAAGCCGGAGCTGGAGTGCCTAGGTTCCATCATTGCTGGGGTGGCGTTGGGTGTTGTTGCCCTTCGGACTCGCGCCATCTACGCCGGCATGATCGTGCATATTGGCGTGGCCTGGTCCATGGATCTGCTTGCTCTCTGGCACAAGGGGAAGATTCAGGAACTGTTGGGTTGAAGGAGGCCTGGCCTCACTGGTCACAAGGCTGACCAGTTTGGCTATTGCCCAGCGCCCAACTGGTCATTGCAGTGACCGGCTGTGCCGCAGTGCTCCTTGTCGGAGTTTGTTGCTAAAAGCCTGAAATAAAAGGACTATTTCCTGTTTGTCGCGAGCTGGTACGGTTCGTGCTCTTAGTGGAGACATGGTTCGGATCTTCCGGTTGTGTCTCGCCTCTCTTCTGCTCTTCCTCCTGGGTACGTCCTGCTACGGCAGCCTGCAGGACATCAATCCCGCTGTACGCGGGGAACCAGCGATCTCACTCTCGCCAGAGCTCCATGAGCTGAACACCGAAGAGTTGTTTCAGTATGCAGCGGAACGCTCGGCTGTTCCGCTGGACCTGCTCGTTGCTTTGTCCTGGCACGAGACTTCGTTCTCGACTCTGGATGATGACCATCCAGAGCATCGGCCGGGCTACGGTTGGATGGGCTTGACTCCGCAGCGGGTACGTTGGGGCGCTGAGCTCACAGGGCTTAGTGAAGAGCTCATCAAGCAAGACCGTGTGGCCAATGTGGTGGCGGGTGCGGAGCTCTTGGCGCAAATGCGTGATGGGTGGGCTTCGCCAGCGACGGGTTCCACGCTCGACGCCGGCTGGTGGCCTGCCGTGGTCGAGTGGGCCGACTTCGACGTGGAGTGGTTGGCTCATGACTTTGCCCGAGACGTGTTCCAGACCCTTCAGCAGGGTCTCGACGTGCAGACCTCCAACGGGGATCTTGTACGCATTGAGCCCCATCATCTCCCCGGTCTCGAAGAGGTGGCGTTCGTGAGGCCGCCAGATGCTTCCAGCGGCAGCTTCTCGGGCTCCACCGACTATCCAGCAGCAACTCGTTTCCTCGCCGCGCACAGCTCCAACTTCTCGTCCCGTACAGGAGGGCTATCGTCCATTCGCCGAGTAGTGATTCACACCACGGAAGGGAGCTACAACGGAGCGATATCCTGGTTTCGCAACGGTTCATCCGACGTCTCGGCCCACTACGTCTTGCGCAAGTCCGATGGCGAGATCACACAGATGGTTCCTGACGCGAACAAGGCGTGGCACGTCTGCGGGGGTAACAACGACACCATCGGCCTGGAGCACGAGGGCGCCGCTTCCAATCCGGCGACGTGGACCGCCGCGATGCTGGACGCCTCGGCCCGGCTGACAGCGTGGCTCGTGCGGGAATACGACATCCCGATTGATCGGCAACACATCGTTGGCCACGGGGAGATTCAGGGTCCTGGATGTGCCTACCGCTATGACCCGGGGCCCCACTTCCCATGGTCTGATTACATGGCGGCTGTGGAGGGCTATGCCTCTGCTGACTCGGCTGCGAGCACGCCGCCGCACGGCGAGCCGCCTGGTCACCTGCCGGATGGGGCGGGACCAGAGTCAGGAACGGCCGCAGACGAGGGGGGCACTTCGGGCTCATCGGGTGTGTTCGGAGCATCCATCAGCTTCCAGGCCCCTCGCAATGGCGACGTGGTGGGGACCCCGGTGCTCATGCGCGTCATCTCCACGGGGGCTCACCACGTGGATGTGTGGGCTGGACCCTATCGCCTGGCGCACGGCATGACAGCCAACCCGGTGCACGTGGCTTGGCCCGTGGACTCCGCCGGCTTACGTACCTTCAAGGCTCGTGCGCTCAGTGAGGCCGGTGCGGTGCTCGCAGTGGCTTCCATCACAGTCGATGTGCAGCGCCCCGAGGTGATGATCGAGCCTTCGGCGAGCGCTCTCGGCGGCATGGGCTGGCGCCTGACTAGCTCAGTGGCTGGGCATGCCGACTACGTGAAGTACTGGGTCGATGGGTGGTCTCTGATTGATGTGCTGTCGGGGTCCAACCGCGCGAGCGGGCCAGGATATCCGCTCCAGTACAACTTCTCGTACGCAGGCTCTGGTCGTCTACTGCAGGCCAGGGCTTACGACTCTTCAGGAAGGCTTCTTGGCGAAGGCTTCAAGTACATCGACACGTTGCCGCCTGAGGGTGTGACTGGCGTCATCATTGATGCGGAGGCTCAGGAGGCCGGCGGGACGATAATGCGGCTCACGACGCAGGCTCAGCCTTCGGTGGCCTGGGTGGAGTATCTCGTGGATGGCTATCTGATGACGGACATGGTGTCCGGAGAGATCCGGGCAACGCCGCACGAGTTCGGACTCTGGGTTGAGTTCAATCAGTGGGGGGAGCGCACGTTGACAGTGCGTGCCTACAACGCGGCTGGCCAGGTCATCGACACCGCTGAGCGCACCATTCACGTTCCCGCCCCTGAGCTGACGATGGAGTGGACGCGCATCGGTCCGCTTACCTACCGATTCGATGCTGACGCCATCGCCGCCACTAACCAGATTGTCATCGAGACCGACGGTGGCGATGTCCTCGTAGATCGACACACGGGTCACGGCTACTCCGTAGGCCCAGACTTCCTCCTAGAGCACCGCTTCGACGCTCCTGGAGAAGTCCCACTGGCTGTCTTGGCTATCGATGTGGTCGGGAACGTACTCGCGCACTGGGAGGGTGTGGTCGAAGTTCAGTAGACCTCGTTTGATTCTCACCGCTTCCTGGACCTCCCCGCCCCGGGGAAGGCTCATCAATCCCGCTCCCAATGGATTGACTGGGTCTTCTCCGGGGTCAGGTCTTCAACCTTCTTGAGAGCCGGTCTTGGGACTGGCGATGAGCCGATGTCGACGCAGAAGTTTTCTCAGATGATGTCTCGTCAGCCCCACGTCCCGCGACGTCTTGCTGAGGTTTGCTCCGTTGCGGGCAAGCGCAGCACGCAGGTACTCCCGTTCGAAGGCGATGACAGCAGCATCCTTGGCTTCCTTGTAGGGCAGCTGGAGCATGCCTTGAGTCAGGACGGTTCCTTTCCGAGGTTCCGTTCCAGCCAACAATGGAGACAGTCGAAGGTTAAGTTCGTCGAACCGTTGGGCGTTGGGGGGGGCGAGCAGAAGAGCCCGCTCAAGGACGTTGCGGAGCTCCCGAATGTTGCCCATCCACGGGTGTTGTCGGAGGTGGTCAAAGCCTTCTCCCTCGACCACCTTGATCCCGTCTCCGCCGATGCGCTCGAGCAGGACTTGCACGAGAAGGGGCAAGTCATCGAGGCGGTCACGCAAGGCAGGCAGTGTGATGCGCACTACGGCCAAGCGGAAGTAGAGGTCTCGTCGGAGCGCCCCTCGCTTGACAGCCTCTTCAGGCGAACGACCACAAGCGGCCACGAGTCGGACGTCGACAGGCCGAGTGTTCACCTCACCCAGCCGGGTGACCTCGCGGTTCTCCACGACGCGCAGAAGCTTGGGTTGCAGATCCAGCGGCAGCGAGTCCAGCTCATCGAGGAAGAGAGTGCCGCCGTGGGCGCTCTCGAAGACGCCTGCCCGGTCCTGCATGGCGCCGGTAAAGGCTCCTCGCTTGTGCCCGAACATCTGCGACTCCACCAGCTCAGGCGCCACCGCCCCGCAGTCGAGCACCACGAGCGGGCCGCTCGATCGGCCGGAGTGTTCGTGAATGGCGCGCGCAGCCAACTCCTTGCCCGTGCCCGTCTCGCCGTCCAGCAAGACGCTGATCTCGGTATCGGAGACTCGGCTCAAGATGGCGAAGACCTGGCGCATGGCGAGCGACTCGCCCCAGAGGTCGCCGAAGCGATTCTCCTCCGAGGGAGTGATCATCATGGGCGCTTCGTCGGTGCGCAGGTGGATGCGAGGGCGCCCAACCGTGATCACCGAGCCCGCAGGAACGACGCTCTCGATCAGCTGTGTCGTTCCGACGTAGGTGCCATTCGTGCTCTGAAGATCTCTGAGCCGGACCGCCGAACCCACCAGGGTCAGCTCCAAGTGCTCTTTGGACACAGCACCATCTGTCAGCACGATGTCCGCGGTTTCCGACTTACCCATTGTGATGGGCTCGTCACGAAGCGGGTAGACGAGGCCCAAGTCGGGTCCTTCGATGACCGTCGCGCTGATGTTGACCAGTGTCTCGGGCTTGCTTCCGGCAGCATCGGGACCCAGGAGGGCTGTAGGTGATGTACTACGGGACGTCCGTGTCATTAGGCTGGCAGAATAACAGTGTGTTGCAGGTCACACCCGAAACCGGTGAGGGCGACCGAGTGGGTCAAAGCTCCCTCGATGGTCGCTACCGCTTGGTCCGCTTTCTTGGCCGAGGGGGCATGGGTGAAGTCTGGGAGGCTCAAGACACGGCCTTGGGACGGTCGGTTGCCATCAAGGTGCCGCGACAAGGGGGGCCCACTCGGGACGCAGAGCGTTGGCTGGTCGCCGA
>MDTE01157298.1_pt1 | contig 10965 bp, 9 predicted proteins | sample 811231 | NCBI WGS metagenome assembly MDTE01 (sample SAMN05326651, study PRJNA326480) | marine metagenome | isolation source: seawater | place: Indian Ocean: Red Sea | collected 2010 | reverse complement strand
CAAATGGATCAAGATGGGCCGCGTCTGGGTGGGTGCCGGGTGCTGCGGGCGGGCTGAACGGCTTCTGGACCTGTCTGTGGAGTGGGCGGCCAGCCGAGAACAGTTTGGCCAGGCCATCGGCAAATTCCAGGGAACGTCATTCAAGCTGGCCGATATGGCCACCGAACTCAAAGCCGCGGACCTGTTGGTCATGCACGCGGCCCGCAAAGCCGACCAGGGTCAGATGACACCGACCGATGCCGCAATGTGCAAACTCTTCGCATCGGAGATGCTGCACCGGGTGGCGGAAAACGCAGTACAGATCTTTGGCGGTATGGGTCTGATGGAAGACCTGCCCGTGGAGCGGCTTTGGCGAGACTCCCGTCTCGAACGCATCTGGGAAGGCACTTCCGAGATCCAGCGCCACATCATAAGCCGCTCTCTCCTGCGTCCACTCGGCGCATGACACCCGCACAAACAGCAAGCCTGCAGCGCCTGCTTGCGCCCAGACATATCGCCTTTATCGGTGGGGACGAGGCTCTTTTCGCCGCCCGTCAATGCCTGGCCGGCGGCTTCAGTGGCCAGATCTGGGGCGTCAACCCGAAGCGGGACCGGTTTGACGGACGGCCCTGTTTCGCGACGGTTGCCGAACTACCGGAAGCACCGGATGCCGTATTCCTGGCAGTCCCCGCGACGGCTGTAACCGATGTCGTCAGGCAGCTCAACCAGCGTGGTGCCGGCGGAGTGGTTTGTTATAGCGCCGGATTCAGGGAACTGGGAACCGAAGGTGCCGCCTTGGAGCAGGCACTGGTTGAAGCGGCGGGTGATCTTGCTCTGGTCGGACCGAACGTCTTCGGTATGCTCAACTATGTGCAAGGCGCACATCTGTGGCCCTACAGCCACGGCGGCCAGAGTGTGGCCCGTGGACCTGCGATTATTTCCCAGTCCGGCATGCTGTCCGGCTATCTCCTCACCAACCGGAGATCGGTCAACTTTTCCTACGTGATCGGCGCGGGCAATCAGTCGGTTCTGGGTGTGGAGGACTACCTGGAAGCACTTCTTGATCGACCTGAAGTCACCGCCTTCGGCATCTACCTGGAATCGCTTCGCAACGTTCCGCAGTTTGTCGACGCGGCTCTTCGGGCACTGGATCGAAACATACCTCTGGTTGTGCTCAAGGTCGGATGCTCGGACCTTGCGGCACGGACCACACTCACCCACACCGGGTCCATGTCCGGAAACGACACCCTGTACCAGGCCCTGTTCGATCGATTGGGCGTGATCCGCGTGGGCACGCCCAGTCTGATGCTGGAAACACTCAACCTGTTGACGGTTGCGGGGGCACCGAAAGGACGGCGGCTTGCGGCCTTTACCTGCTCCGGCGGCGATGTTGCAATACTTGCAGATCGCGGTATCGAGTGCGACGTCGACTTCCAGTCTCCGTCCTCCAACGCCAGTGGGGAACTCAAAAACCTGTTGCCCCCGATTGCGACTGTCTCCAATCCACTGGACTACACCACACCGCTGTGGGGACACGAGGAGAAACTCAAACCGATCTTCAGCACCCTGATCGAAGACGGCTATGATGCCGCGCTGCTGGTCCAGGATTATCCACCGCCGCATCTGGACGCAGACCGGCACCTGTACCAGGCGGACGCACGGGCCTTCATTCAAGCGACACAACAAGCCGGAATTCCGGGTGCAGTGTGCAGCAGCCTGCCCGAAAACCTCGATTCTTCGATCCAGGCGTTTCTAATCTCCAACCAGACAGCACCCTTGCAGGGTATTGGAGAATCCGTACAGGCCCTCTCTGCCGCCGCCACCTTCGGCAGGCAGCGCGCCAGGTATCTGGCACAAAGCGGGCCCACTGCAATTCAGATTACCGGATGCCCTAAAGGCACGGTCACGCTGGATGAATGGCAGGGCAAGCAGCACCTGGCAAACGCCGGTATCGAAGTGCCTGCAGGTGAACTGATCGATGCCGCCGGGGCCGCCGATGCGGCAGGCCGGTTGGGTTATCCGGTTGTGCTGAAACTCGTCAGTACCGACCTTCCGCACAAAACTGAGGCAGGCGCGGTGCTACTGCAACTGGAATCAGCAGCTGCAGTAGCCGAGGCAGCAGCAACCCTTCAGCGCACTGCCAGGGAAACTGCCGTTTCAGTACCGGCAAGATGTCTGCTTGTTGAGCAGATGGTCACCCACCCAATCGCTGAACTGCTGGTTGGGGTGCGCAATGATCCACAGTTTGGTCACACGCTGACGCTTGCCAGCGGCGGCATCCTGGCGGAACTGGTTTCAGACAGCGCTACCTTGCTCCTTCCTGCCAGGCGGGAAGAGGTCGCTGAAGCCCTGCACTCGTTGCGGATTGCAGCGCTGATCGGTGGCTACAGGAAACGGCAGGCAGCAGACCCCGAACGAGTGCTGGATACACTGTGCGCAGTGATCTCATTTACTGCAGGACTCGGCGCCGGCCTGGACGAACTGGAAATCAATCCGCTGATGATCACCTCTTCGGGCTGTATCGCAGCCGACGTGCTGCTGCGGATCGAAGAAAATACGCTCTGACAAAGGCAGCCGCTTTCAGCCACGGTATGCAATCTTGTCGGCGGGAGGCGCGGCCCACGGAAGCCAGGCATCACAGCAGTTCGGATCTCAGGCGGTCCGACCCCAGAAGTACTTTCTGACCTCGTCACTGTTTCTCATCCCCGGCTGCTTACTGAAACACAGTACGGGCACCAGTCTTGCGCGTGAGCCCGTGACTGGGGTCACCCGGTGCAGCGTATGCTGGCCGTTGAAGATCAGCAAGGTTCCGGTGGTGAACGGGAGCTGCTGGGTTTCTCGAGAGTCGCCGTCAAGCACCCTGCTCAGCACGGCTTCCTCATCGTGGCGATGCCGGATTCCGGGCACATATTCGAATTCACCGCCTGACTCTGGTGCCTGCAGCATCAATGTGATGCTGAGCTCAGATTCATCGAAGTGCCAACCGTGTTGGCCGCCGTTTGTGTACACGTTGATGCTGCAGGCACCGAGAGGATCGACGAATCGATGCAGTTCCGCCGCACCGATGACCGACTGAATGAATTGCATCAGTGGATCCCACTCATAGAGTCTTCGCAGATGGCTTCCACGCGGCAGATGATCGTAAGCGACAGAACCGACAAAGGTCTGCTCGGCCCTCCCCGCGGGACCCTGGCCGGAAAATGTTTCCAGTTCGGTGGCGAGATACACATTGTGTGTGCTTTCGACGAAATGAGCGTGATACTCAAGTGCACGGGCTTCGGCTGCCATTTCGGCGATTGCCGTCTGGCGGAGAAATCCGTCCAGCGCCAGCAAACCGGTGTCCTCGAACGTCAGTCGACTGTGTTCTCTGAAGGCCCGGCCGTCAGTCGACTCAGGGTCGGTGATCGGATAACGGTCCAGATCGATCAGTTCAGATGGATGCATGGGTAGAGACTCTCCGGGCACCGACAGGCAAGCTACACCGGGACGGGCCCGGCAACGTAATCTAGGAGTTGCCGGTGACGACCGGGAATTGTAGTCAACCGACCCCACCATTCAAACCGGTCATCGGGAGACTGTGGCCAGTGTGCGATTAAACCCCGCCACACAGAGCGGGTAGAGGAAATCAAGCCACCGGACCGGATCCACACCCACATAAAGTTTCACCTCGAACCTCCAAGTGGTGCGACAATCCCCGGTCACCCGCCAACTGGACCGAACAGTCGGCGTCACGTTCGTGGAGAGACGTGTTGACCACTGCTCACATTTCGAAGCACAACGACCTGCTCCTGCTGGATTATGACGGTGTGGTAGCGGATTCCCTGACCGCTATTAGGGAGCACACCGCTGCGTTCTGTCGGGAACGTGGCCTGGGCCAAGGTCTGGCTTCTGCCGCCATCGCCTGTATGCGGTCCGCAACACTTGCAGGACTCATTGAGGCCGCGGGAATCACCGGCGAACATGTACGCGAATATGGGCGCTATCTTTTTAGGGAACTGAACAAGAACCCGTCCCGGGTACCGCTGTTCGATGGTATTCCGGAACTGCTCCGCGATCTCGCCACGAGCTATACCCTCTGTATCGTATCCGCAAACCACTCGACTGTTGTCCGGCAGCGGCTTGAATCGGCCGGCTTGGTCGATCTGATGGCCCATCTTTACGGTAATGAACAACCCGGCGGCAAGGCCAAACACATCCGCCAGGCGATGGCCTCCCATGGTGGAAGTACCGAATCTACCTGGATGATTGGCGACACAGTCGGTGACATCCGGGCTGCCAAGCAGGCCGGTGTGCACGCTGTCGCGGTGACCTGGGGATGGCAGTCCCTGGAAACGCTTGAAAGGGCCGGTCCAAACCTGATTTTTGACCAGCCCGAGGTCATGCACCGTTATTTTTCGGGTCAGCCTGGTGCAGTGTCGGCGACCCATCCGGACGCCACGTGAACTATCTTGCTCACCTCTACCTTTCCGGTGATTCGGAAGACCTGCTGGTCGGGAACTTCATCGGCGACTCAGTCAGGGGGGACGGTTTTGACGCCCTGTCTGCGGGCGTGCAGGACGGGGTGCGGCTGCACCGGTGTATCGACCGGTTCACCGACACTCATCCAGTTGTCAGGCGGTCCAAAAAACGCATGTGGCACCAGTTCGGTCGCTATTCGAGCGTGGTGGCCGATGTCTTCTTCGACCACTTCCTCGCCCAGGACTGGCACCGCTACCACCCCATGCCGCTCGCCAAATATTCCACCCATATCTGCGTGATTCTCAAGACCCGGCTGAACGAGTTCCCCGAACGGTCACGGCGATTTTTAAATTACATGGCGGGCAACCAGGTGCTACCCAGCTACGCATCGATATCCGGAATCGGAACGGTGCTGGCCCAGATGGCGGTGCGGGCCCGGTTCGAGTCAAAAATGGAATACGGCAGCCGGGAACTCAGGCGCTGTTACAGCAGCTACCGTAAGGACTTCCAGGAATTTTTTCCGGAATTACGCCGCCATACCGAAGACGCAATCAGAACCCTCGATCAGTCCTCGAAGCCGCCGGCGTAACCTCATGCAGAACCGGCATTGGCGTCCAGCGGAGTGTGGAAGTAGTCACTTTCTTCGGCGAACTGGCGGGATTCCCTGATCAGCTCTTGAACTCTTTTCTCAGCGGTATCGATATCTGCGCAGTTTTCGCAGTAGGGCTCACCGCACGGTTGCCGCGTGTACAACCAGAAATGCACAGCTCCGGCCAGCAGGCCTGATGCCACTTCCCAGCGATCAGAGTCCGAATCGGCCTCGAGCAGGCGATTACCCAACTCGATGATCTGCTCGGCAGCGTCGTCAAAATCCTTGGGTTCCTGTTCGAGTTCCATAAGTAACTCCGCGGACCGTGGTGAAGTCTGAGGCAACAGGAGCTGTGACCGGTCCTCGCATGAATTGTAAAGTATTCAGAGGAACCCTTCAGTTCAAACCGCGGGTGCTGACGCTAGGGGGATCGTTCATCGCTAAAAATATTTTAATCCCTATAGTCAGATCAGTTGCTGTTTCCCTATAGGCATACGCCGAATACGCTTACCCGTGGCCGCGTAGATGGCATTGGTCAGTGCCGGTGCCGCAGGCGGCACACCCGGCTCACCCGCACCTCCGCTGTCAGCATCACTCTGCATGATATGCACGTTGACCAAAGGCGACTCTTTCATTTTCATGATCCGGTAATCGTCAAAATTACTCTGCACCACGTGGCCGTTCTCGATCGTGATCTCTTCGCGCATCGCGATCGACAGACCGAAAACTATTCCACCCTCCATCTGGGACCTGACAATATCGGGATTGACGACCCGGCCACAGTCAGCCACACAGTCCACGCGATGGATTTTCAGCCGACCACGGTCAGTGACTGAAACCTCGACGACCTGGGCGATGACACTGTCGAAACACTCGGTGATCGCGATGCCCCGACCCGACCTTTCTGGCAGTGCACTGCCCCAGTTAGATTCTCGGGCGACCCGCTCCAGGACCTTTCTGTAGCGCGGATGTTCTTCCAGTAAGGCTAGGCGGTACTCGAACGGATCCGCGCCGGCCAGGTGGGCTGCTTCGTCGATGACGCTCTCCACATAGAAACCGTTGTGTAATGCGCCCACTGATCGAAGCGATCCGATCGGCACTCCGAATTCAACGCCACTGTACTCCATGTCGAAATCGGCAACAGCGTAGGGGATCGGCTTGGCCCCTTCGTAGGTGGTCGGGTCGAAGTCGAACCACGCTACAATTGGAAAAATTGTTGCAGCGACCGATGGACAGGCCAGCTGGTTAGCCCAGCGTTCCGGCTTGCCATCAGCGCCTAGACTGATCTGGAAACGGCTCATACTGGCTGGACGGTAAAAACCATGCCGGGTGTCCTCTTCACGGCTCCAGATCACCTGTACCGGCTTGCTCACGGCCTTTGATAGGGTCACTGCCTGAGTCACGAAGTCAGCTTCCAGGCGCCGACCAAAGCCGCCGCCGCTCAGCGTCGTGTGAATATTGACCTGATCCGAGGACAGCCCCGAGGCTTCAACTGCTGCCGATTCGCTTTTGTCCTGATCCTGGGTGGGCACCCAGACGTCACAGGCGGTCTCGGTCACATGGGCCGTGCAGTTCATGGGCTCGAGCGTTGCATGCATCAAAAAAGGCACCTGGTACTCCACATCAATGGTTCCGGGGCCTTCGACTTCTGCCTTGCCGATCTCGTCGAGTGTCTCCCGCAGCATTGTGTTCACTCTGGTACTGTCCAGCCCTTTGGTGATGCCGCCGGTAAAAGTGGGCGCGAGAGCTTCGAGTCCCTTTTGTGCATGCCAGGTACTATCCGCCACCACGGCGATACCGTTGGGAACGGCGACTACGGATTCGACCCCTTTGACACCCAGGGCGCTGGCTTCATCGTAGGATGCCACTTCGCCGCCGAACACCGGAGACTGACTTACTGCAGCAAAGCGCATTCCGGGTCGACGGACATCAATGCCGAATACGGCACTGCCATTGACCTTTGACGGTATATCCAGCCGGGGGACCGGCTTACCTATCAAGCGGTAAGCTTGTTCCGGTTTCAGCTTCGGCCGCCAAGGCGGGCTGAGCCTGGAAGCTGCACCGGCCAGCTGACCATAGTCGAGAGAGCGCGCAGTGGCTTCGTGGTGCACACGGCCTGCACGGGCACTACACTCCGATGCCGGCACCTGCCATCGCTGCGCGGCCGCCTTGACCAGCATTTCGCGGGTGGCGGCACCGACTTCGGACAGTTCGTCCCACCACGCTGTGACGCTGCTACTGCCGCCCGTGACCTGGTGGTTCAGGAACTTCTTGTTGCCGTACTCGGACCCGACTGGGGCGGTAACAACCTCGATGGTATCCCAGTCGGCTTCCAGCTGTTCTGCCAACAGCATCGCCTGACCCGTATGCGCGCCCTGGCCCATCTCAGAGGCCGGAACGACCAGCGTGATCCGATTGTCCGCAGCAATCCTGACCCATACTCCCAGCTGACTTTCCTCCGCCTGGGGACTGCTCAGATTTGGAGCAGAACCAAAAACGCATCCGACGGCCAACCCTGAACCGGCCACCGTTGTAACCTTAAGGAAGGTACGCCGGGTCATTGCCGTGTTGTTCATTGCCCGGTCTCCGTAAGCTTTGCGGCCCGCTTCACGGCTTTTCTGATCCGTGGATAGGTCCCGCAACGGCAAAGATTGGTCATCGCCCGGTCGATTTCCTGGTCGGTCGGGTCCGTGTTCTTATTGAGTAACGACACCGCCGACAGAATCTGCCCCGACTGGCAGTAACCACATTGCGGCACCTGCTCCGCGATCCAGGCCCGCTGTACCGGATGAGAATTGTCTGTAGACAGGCCCTCAATAGTCTGGATTTGCTTGCCGGCGACCTCGCCAACAGTAATGCCGCAAGAGCGAAACGGTGCCCCCCGGATCAGGACCACGCAGGCCCCACACTGCTCAATCCCGCATCCATACTTGGTGCCGGTCAGGCCAAGCGTGTCGCGGAGTAACCACAGCAGCGGTGTCTCGGGTTCGACATCGACCTGATGCGTTGTATCGTTAACTGTCAAAGTCAGCATTCTGGCGCTCCTGCTATACGGTCAAATGTGTGGACGACGCTTTTAACATCCGCCTGAAACTCCCGATTCGGGCCGTGCCGTTCAGGATCTGTCCGGTTTCCGGAAAATTAGTCCCCAATGATACTACTTCAATATCTGTCGCTGTCAGGTGAAAAGCACGTCGTCTGTCCGGGACGGTAGCGTGTTTTTCACCAGCACACCACCCTTCAGAATCAGTGGCATCGACGCAATGTCCGCGGGTTCCGGGGCCTCCCACCATTGTGGACAAGCCCCGAGCAGCGAAAGATCTTCCAACGGATTACCGTCAACCAGCAGCAGGTCGGCATAAGCACCGGGCTCGACAACTCCCAGTGGGCCTTTAGCATAGGGGTTGCGGGGTCCCGATAGCGCCAGAATCTCGCCCGATACCGAAGTGGCTTGTTTGAGAGCTTCGAACCGACTGCCAAACCACTCGGCCCGAAAATACATCTCGTAACGCCGGCATTTGTGGCTCACCTCGGGCGGGCCCAGCGTATCGGACCCGTAGCCGACCTTGACACCATAGTCCAGCAGCAGGCCGGGAAGATAAGAGTATTTCTCCTGCAGTATTCGAATGGCATCGTGCTTGGCGGCATCAAGATTAGGAGAGAAGAAAAGTTCCGGTGACATTCCCCACGCCTGCGGCACTACAAAAATTCCGTGTTCGGCCACCATCCTGATGGTTTTCTCATCCATAAAAAATGCGTGCTCTAGGCATTTCACACCAGCGTCTGCTGCCCGCTTGATGGCCCGTGGCGTGAAAATGTGTGATGTCACGTAGGTTCCCCAGTCCTCGGTGGCTTCAACCGCGGCGCTCCACTCATCTTCGGTGTATTGGGTGGTATCGATCGGATCGAAGGGTGATGCGCCACCACCACCGCCCATCACCTTGATCAGGTTTGCCCCGCTGCGCAGGTTCTGGCGAACGGCAGCCAGCACCTGGTCTCTCCCATCGACAATGTGGGCAAGTCCCAGTTGCTCGAATTGATCCAGAGCACCGTGACCGTGTAGATGAACGTTCGGCCGGCAAACGCAGCCGAAGTCGCCGTGGCCGGAAGTCTGTGAAATAAATGGGCCGGATGCATAAATTCTCGGCCCCGGGATCAACCCGGCATCGACCGCCCGGCGCAGGCCGAATGGAGAACCGCCGACATCACGCACGCTCGTCCATCCGTCCATCAGCAGGTCACGGGCAACAACCGCCGAGCGGATTGCCAGGTCGCTGCGGTCCGCGTGGAGGACAATATCCTGGATATCCTTATTGATATCCAGATGCACATGGGCATCGATCAAACCCGGCATCAGGGTGCGGTTACCGCCTTCAATAATGGCTGCACCCTCAGCGTGGATCGCATCAGGTGATATTTTCTCGATCAGCTCACCGCGGACGAGCACATGCGAAGGCCCGGAGAGCCCGTTATTGTGGCCGTCAAAGATACGAACGTCCCGGAAAAGAATCTGCCTCTCGGAAGTCATACTGTAGCTTGAAAAATTATTCTGCCCCTGTGACCCACCCAAGACCTGCACGTTGGCCAGGCGACCAGCTCCTCAGCAGATCGACCGTCTGTAATGCGCTGCATTGAGACCATACGCCATAGCGCTGAATTTAGAAAAATAGGGAAAGGGAAACGCCCACCGAAGTGGGCGCCGTGACTGGTCATCCCAGTGAACACTGTCACTGGACAGGGTGTTACCCTTAACTAGGGAGGTCGCTCTCAAGTTGAGAAGAAACACCAAAGCCCACTGAGAAGAAACGCATATCACTAGACATGTGATCACCTCCTTTAAAGTTGTTCATCGGATGATAGAGTGTAGGAGGAAGTTGTTGCCGCTGCAATGGCGGTGGCACAATGGGCAAACAGGGACAGAATAATATGGTCGGAAGCGGCCCCGGACACCCAACACGGAATTGTGGAGAACTGACGAATGATCGAACGCGACGTTGACATCCAGACCGATGACGGCCTTATGGCTACATTTATAACCCATCCACAATCGGGTGGCCCGTTCCCTGTGGTCCTGTTCCTGATGGATGCCCCCGGCAAGCGCGAAGAGCTTCACGACATGGCCCGCCGTATCAGTGCCACGGGTTACTACGTCATGCTGTCGAACCTCTATTACCGCGATGTCCCATCGTTTACGGTGCACCGTGAAGACCCCACCAGCTCCCAGTTCATGTTCAAGCTGATGTCAAACCTCAGTAACGCGCTGGTCGCCAAGGATGCTGCGGCAATGATCGACCACGCCCGGGCAGACTCTGCAGCCGATGCCAGCCGGGTCGGGACAACCGGTTACTGCATGAGTGGTCCTTTCGCACTGTGGATTGCTGCAGAGTTTCCGGATGTCGTGAAATCCGCTGCCTCGATCCACGGTGTGAAGCTTGCGCTCGATGCCGACGACTCACCCCATCGACGTGTGGGAGACATCTCCGGTGAGGTCCTGGTGATGGCGGCCGAACATGATCACTTTGTTGATCGGCCCCACTACGACCGGCTGGTCGCAGCCTTGGAGGCAGCGGGAACCAACGCCTACTGTGAGTGGGTGCTCGAGACCGAACACGGATTTGTTTTTCCGCAGCGAGCCAAATTTCACAAGGCGGGAGCCGAACGCCATTGGGAACTGCTCCAGGATCTGTTCGATCGAACCCTCAAAAACTGAAAAGCGAAAACCTTTCTGGCCCGGGTACACCGCACGGGCGATACAGCCATCAGGACACGCTCTGCAGAAGCGCCTTCGCCTCGCGCAAGGGCGGCTTCTCGAACCCCTCGCTGAACCGGCTGACGGTTTCGATCAGCAGGTCACGGGCTTCTTCTGAGCGCTGCCTCGAAGACCACAGACGCGCGAGTCCGCAGGCCGCGATCAGTTCGAATCCCAAAGCCTCCTGTTT
>MDTE01058870.1_pt1 | contig 10965 bp, 5 predicted proteins | sample 811231 | NCBI WGS metagenome assembly MDTE01 (sample SAMN05326651, study PRJNA326480) | marine metagenome | isolation source: seawater | place: Indian Ocean: Red Sea | collected 2010 | reverse complement strand
CAAAGCGCGTCTGGCGAATCTGACCGATTCTCCGACCGAACTGGACGAGCAGCGACGGCAATTGGCTCTGATGCGCCGCTGGAATGAACGTCATGCCGCCGGTTCCAGCGACCGCCGCCTCTCCGCCCGCATGGAGGCCTTCGAACTCGCCTTTCGCATGCAGCAGCACGCCCCGGAAGCATTTGATCTGGCGAGCGAATCGCGAGCGACGCAGAAATTGTACGGCATCGGCGAGGAGCCCACCGACGAGTACGGTCGGGAATGCCTGTTGGCGCGGCGACTGGCGGAGCGCGGCGTGCGCTTTATCCAGGTGTCGCACAGTTATCCCGTGAACTACTGGGACCAGCACGGCGGCCTCAAGAGCGGACACGAAGCCAATGCCCGCAAAGTTGACCGACCGATCGCTGGGCTGTTGACCGACCTGAAACAGCGTGGGCTGCTGGACGATACACTGGTCGTCTTCGGCACGGAATTCGGACGTTCGCCAACCGTGCAGGGCTCGGACGGCCGCGACCACAACCCGACGGGATTCACGATGTGGTTCGCCGGCGGCGGAATTCGTGGAGGCATGTCCTACGGCTCGACTGACGATTTCGGCTTATTCGCGATCGAAGACATCGTGACGATCAACGACTTCCACGCCATCATCCTTCACCTGCTGGGCCTGGATCACACGCGTCTGACGTACCGCCACGCGGGCCGCGACTTCAGGCTGACCGATGTTGGTGGTCGGGTCCCGCCTGAAATCCTCGCCTGAGCCGAATCGCTGAGCGATGCCGTGGGCCACCGGCCCCGTTGAGTGAAAGATTCATCCCAGTATTTGACGTTTTCTGGAGTCGAATTGAGTACCGACCGTGTGAATGCTGGCTGCCCAATTGTGATACGAATTAAGGAATGTTATGGCGTAATTTCTGGATCGGCTCGGACGGCCAGTGATAGATTTATTGGATGTCGGAAAAGTCGTGAATCACCTGCGCCGCCTCCGGGTGGTAATATTTGAGCACCCGCCCAGCGCCTCCGTTTCCAACTTGTTCATCACCAGTAGAGGTTTCATGTTCAGCTCCTTTGGTTGGCGTATCCAGACGCCAACAATAGAGAGGCTGGCGCGCACAGCGTGCGGCCGGCAACCGGACCCGCACCGGCGGCAGTAGGCAGGTGGTTATATGATGTGGCTGGTTTTACTCACAGTGCCGGAACAGCGCTGCGACCAGTCCGGACTGCTACTCATTCCGGCAGAGGATTACATGAAATCGAAACTACTGATTGCTGCCGTATTGGTGGCGATTCTGACCACGCCCACATCAGCGAACTGGACCCCGGGAGACGCGCCGTTCATCAACACCTGGCTTGTCCTCGGGACTTATGAAAACCGGGAAGGTGCGGGGATGAGAACCGATCTGATCGGCGAGGCCACGGTTCAACCGCGAGCCGGCGAACAGGTTGCTGGGAAAACCTGGCAATTCTTCGACGACCGGATCTTCTCGCGCAACTATGACGACTACCAGGACCTCTTCAGCTACTTCTTCGTCAGGCAGGACGAACCTCGTGATGGGCGGATGGCGTACCTGCACACGTACGTCTGGAGCCCGCGGGCACAACAGGTCGAACTCCGAGTGGGTGTGAATTACGAGTGGTCTGCCACCATCAACGGCGAAGTCGTGACGCTGCCGACACCATCAGATGTTCCGCCTGGTCCCGCCCCCGGGCCGCACAGCTCTCACGGCAAAGCCCTTTCTCGACCGGGAGTACAGTATCGATTGAAGGATGCGATGATGCGCAAAGTCTCTCTGCGCACCGGATGGAATTCGCTTCTACTCAAGATAGGGAACCGCGCCGAAGGTCTGCTCGGTTGCTACGCCCGTCTCTCCGATAGCCAGGGAAACGCGATCCCTGAGCTCGTGTATTCCGTCAACGGCCCTACCGAAAAGCTGGCTGTGACGACACATGTCCTGCCCACCGCGTGGCGAAGCTGGTCTTATGTGGAGTTTAGAGTTCCCGGCGTCGAAGCCCTCGAAAAGAGAGTGCCTGAATTGTCCCGATTCAGTTACGCCTGGGCCCAGGCTTCTGCATTTCAGGTGAACGCGGAAGGAAGAAGGGCTCCGTTTCGGTGGGATCTGTCCGAGGGAAAACTCCCGGCGGGTTTAAGCATGACACCGGACGGTCGCATCCTGGGGCGTGTCGATCGGACGGTTCAACTGGGCGAGTATCCCCTGGTGGTTCGGGTGACTGACGCGGCCGGTGCGTCTGCCGAAAAGCGGCTTGTGCTGAATGTCAGAGAGAACCCCACGCGAGCGGTTGAGCAGTCCCGAATGACGGCCTTAATTCACGGGCCGGAGAACATACCACCTGAATCGTACTCGGATCTGGCGAAGGTGATGGAACGGCAGGGCTATCGCTACGTCATGCCTATCGCCTACGGCAACGGAGACACGTTATTTCGTTGGCCGGTGCGTTTCTACCGTAAGACGCCGGCGGCGGACGTTATCCCGGGGCTGAAGAAGGCCCTTGACGCCGAGGGAATCAAATTCGGGATGTACCTTGGACAGTTTGAACACATCCCGTCTCTTTTCCAATATGACCAGGTGATCCTGATTCTAGAGGATGCGATGCGGCGATACGAACCGGCCAGTTTTTTCTTTGACTGGCGGGGGCCGACCCAGCACTATCCGGAGACAGACGCGTGGTACAGTATGATCCGCAGTTACAATCCGGAGTGCCTGCTGATTTTGAACGGCACGAACATGCCACAAAATGGAGACTGGGATCTTCTTTGCCAGGAATGTCGCGAAGCTGTATGGCACGTCTGGCCTGGGGAACACCTGAACTGGCTCTTCCCCATGCTGGCCGACTGGCCAAAGACGTGGAACGTAGATAGCTGGCTCACAGTGAACCCGACTCCCGCCCAAGAGCGGTCCTGGCCGAATTACGTGAAGGAAGTTATCAGTCTGATCGGGGAGGGATACATTGCGAACTTGGATCATACCGTGTCCAGTTCCGCAACCTGGGCACAGCAAGCCGGAAAACCGTTTCCACCAGTCTCTCTGCACGACAATTCCACCGTCCATGTCCATCGTCAGATCGCAGACTGGGCAAATCCCGACAGGCAGCCCTCTCTAAAACCGGCATTTACGAATGTTGACCCCGGACCGTTGCTTACAGCTGAGTGGGGCTACAACGTCATCTCCACTGATCGCCGAAATCTGTACCTGCACATACTGAAGAACCCTCGCGGCAAGACCGGCCTGCCATCCGAGGGCCGGTTAACTGCAAAACCTCTTGCGGCATCCCAAGTCCGGCAGGCGGTCTGGATGAACGAAAACCGGCCGCTCAAATTCTCGCAACAGGGTGACGGCCTGACCATTGACCTGACCGAGGTAAAGGAGGACGTCGCCGACACCATCATTCGCATCGAGTTGCAGCAACCGTTGCCGGAGAACGCGGTGCGGAGACTCGCTCCTTACAAGCTGACAGAGAGAGACGAAGGAAAACAGGTCCCCGGCAATCTGGCCTGGCAGAAGCCTGGCAAGCTGCTTTCCCTGGATGGCCAACAGGGTCTTGGCCCTTCGAGTGAAGTCTACTTCGCCTCGCTGGCGGTGGACGGAGATCCTGAATCCTTCGCCGTGGCAGGAGGGCATTTTGCCTGGACGCTCGAGATCGATCTGGGCGAGACACGAACCGTTTCCAGGGTGCGGATCTTCTTCGCCAAAGGCTATCCCACTGACTACGCGATCGCGGTCTCCGCTGACGGTAAGAAATGGACCGAGATTCACCGTGGGGCAGGTACCCCCCACGGAAAATACGAGCATATCTTCGCCTCCACTTCAGTCCGCTACGTGCGTGCGCTTAGCTACAAACCCAACAGACGCGGCCAGGAAGGGGGACAAATGTGCGTGGCCGAGTTGGAGGTGTATGAAAAGTGAGGGTCTGTAAAACATGGCGATCGACAGCCTTAGCAGCGCTGAGAAAGCCACCGACGGCGGGGGGGCGGCAGCTGTTTCAACTGCTGCGTCCGGCGCTGCGCACCATGGGCGGCGTGTGCGGGCCCAGGACCCGTTCCAGTGGCCCGCGCGGGCCATTTCAACTTTGGATCGAAAGCAAGGATGATCAAAAGCAAGGATATTGTTCTCACACGCCCCACCACACTTGAATTACCGCAGGATCGGCCTCCTCCAGTGGATTCCATCTTTGCTTTCAAAGTACGTGGGCCCGGCCATAACATTCGGTTCGCGATCGATCGCGTTGCACCTAGTTTGAATAGGTTTAGAGTTTGAATAGGTTTAGCTCTTCGCCCCAGGCAGAAACGCTACAGGTCTGCACGAGGTACTTTTCCCAGGGTCGCTGCGGAGTAATGACGGCTCCCGTTTTCTCGGGTTGATGCAGCGTTTTGGTGAGGTGTTTCACGCTGCTGATCGCATAGTCATCCAGGAACAACTGGCGTCTTCCCGGTTGGAATTTAACCAGCCCGGTCTCCTGTCCCAGCCCAACTTGCGGAGATGTGAATCGTGCCAACAGCAGGAGCAAGAAGAAGTGATACTGCGGCAAGTTGGGAACGGCGAAACGAATGCGAGGCATGATGGCTGACAGGAGCCTCTGAATGGAAACGAGTAACGATCGTGGTATGCGATTGATCATTTCCGCCTATCACAGCGACGTTCCGTTGTGAGACAGAATCTGTGCTGGGCATACGGCTAGACGGATCCAGATGACGTTTGACGAGCAACCGGATACGCGAATCGAAGATGTGTTCCACGGCGTCCAGAGATCTCCTCGCGTTTAACTTTGTACGGATTGACGCCCCGGATCGACCTGTAAGGCGAGCTCTACCTTTCTTCGTTCTTTGGAGAGATTTGAGACGTTGAAGCGAGTTGGTTTGCAACGCTGGTCAACACCGGGGACTGCGTCACTCCGGTTTACTGAAATCGAGTGTCAGTGGCTCGCGGATGAAGCTGTAATAATACGACGTTCCGTAGCCCATCGCCCGGCCCCGAATTCCCTTCTCAAGTACTTCCGCTTTCCGCTCGTTCCACGGACGATAGAAAGCAATCCCGGTGTCGTCGAGATTGGCGACCAGATAGCGACAGAACGTGGCGTGGCCCGGCCACCAGGCATTCGTGTACTCAGGCGGAAGGTTGACGATTTTCTCACGCCAAACTTCGAAAGTATCAACCGCGTCTTTGAGCTCTCGCCAGTTTGCGGTAGTGCGTTTTGTCTGCCACGCTCGTTCCGCAACCAGCATTTCCGTGAGTAGCCTCGCGAAATCGAACTGATCACGCGAGAGCTGTACCCAACGCTTGTTCCGCTCGGTATCGGCAGCAGCCTCCGCCTGGCAGATCAGACCGTCCAGCTTGCTTAGCACACCGGGCGGATACTGAGCGAGGTAGAGTGCCTTGGTATCGAGCCAACGGGGCAACCGCGTGTTTCGAGCGTCGGCAGAAATGTCATCGTCCGTGATTGGTGCGACCAGGGCAAGCCGCTCCTGAAGCAGCGCGAAGAACTGCATCATTGGATCGGCCGCCTTGCCAAAGACGCCGTCGCAGTATTCCCGGACCACGTCCTGGTAAACCAGATTCGGCTCGCCCATCAGCCTGCCAGCCATGTAGAAGACAGGGCCTTCTAACCCCCACGTCGCTTCGGGTCCAATGCTGAGCGCAACGAAGTTATTGCGATGCAGGTATTGAATTCGGTCCGCGACCTCCTTCGCGGTCATGTGGACGTTCAACCCCATCGGGATCTGCGTGTTGAACCAATAGGTATAGCCGGCCAGGCCGTTCGTTTTTCCCTGCCAAGCGTCGATGTATTCGGGGTTGAGATTCATCAACTCCCCAACCACGTTGTCACCGAAGTACTTGATTTCCTTGGATGGCCAAGCAGTCGGTGCATAACACATGAGCATGACGGTCTTGTCGGGATGTGATTTAGCCACGTCGTCGATGACCGCCTTATGCAGATGAAACAGGCGTTCCGGCGGCTTATCGCGGAGTTTCGCATGCTGAAACACTTCCCAGCGTGTGTAGCCCACCATGCCTCGATAGCTGTCCATCGCTTCACACTTCTCACACTGGCAACGCAGGTAACCGTCTTCCTGCCCCAGCGACATCCAGTCAGTCCCCTTGTCGAACTGCGATCTAACGAATTCCGTCAACAGTCTTTGGATATCAGGATTGGTGGAACACAGGTGATGCCCTCGCCACTGAGTCTCTAGAGTCCAAGCCGATTTGCCCCGAACTCCGTCCCTCAAGGCGAAGTATTCCGGGTGGTCCTTGCGGTACTTGATGACAGGAACAGCCGAGTAGTACGTGTGGCCGCCTGACTGTGCTCGGATACCCATGCGATAGTTATTCGCTTGCGCGGCGATCGTGTTTCCCGGGTTATCGAGAATGTTCTTGTCGTAAAGAGAACGCCCGTTGCAAAAGGCCATCGCCGGCTGGAAACGGACGTCGAGATCCGCAGACACTGCGATCCTCCTGGACTTCGGCAAGAATGCGCCCTGGGGACCGGGCAGGAACCAGCGGATGCCGCAATGGTCTTCCAAGAACTTGATGACCGCTCGGCAAGTACCACGTGCGCCGACATAGTCGTGTGTTACGGTGCCGGCGTTATCAAGCCCGACGAGATACAACACGTTGTCACGCACGAGCAGCCGGCAACCGTCCCACCGCAAACCACTGAGTTCGATTCTCTGTTTCGCGAAGAGCCGAGTGTGACCAACCGAGATGAGCGTGCCGTCAGGCGCCTTGCCTTCCGGCAGGACAGGCAACCTGGCACCGCTAACTTTCTCAATGTACTCCTGCAGCCAATCGGCCGCCTGCCGAGTCCATTTCGGCGGATCAGCCGGAATGACGATGGTCGCTGCGGGCTTTGCATTGACAACGATGTCGAGTTCTGACGCAGCAAGCGAGGTTAACGGTACGGCCCACAACAGGGTGCAGGCGAGTCGTACGGTGTGTCTAAACTTCATTGAATGGATGTTTGAAAAAGAACCTGCTAGTGATGCCAACAATGACAGTGATTCTACGCCACGACATGATCGGCTGCGAGAGCTGCGACCTGCATGCCACCACTGCATGTGACGCACTGCCCCTTCACACTGCTGATCTAGAAGTCGCATGCTTCCGCTCAGTTCGCACTGTCTGAGGATCATCTTGGTCAAAAGGAGCTGGTATAACGCGTTCACCGACCTGATTCGATTTGATGATGTCAAGCGATACGGGCTGCCGTTGATTCAGGCGTCGATTCGATTATCGATGCAGCGAACAACGCCATCGTTGAAGTCGCCCAGCTCAAGCCTGCCCAGCAGCCGACTGGAGGGTGCCGGGCGTTAACTGATTGGTGGCTTCTTTCCGCAGAAAAGAAACGAGCTCACCTTGTTTGACACGTTTCGAACTTTTCTCCGCGCGCCGACGCAGGCGTTGCGGATTCAATGTCCGGCGCTTCTGGAACGTGCCAGTGCTGCGTGATGGCACGTCCTGTTTAGAGGTATCGAATCTCGAAACTTCGCGGATGTTTTTTCAAGGGTCCTGCCATCTCGATTCCGTTTTGACGGATCATTGTTATCGTCTGGTGAAATATTCTGCCGAGACGATCGCCAAGAGAATGTCGCGCAGTCGGAAGTCGGTGTCAGCGGACTGGGCGTAGAGCAAGTCAAGGTTTCCGCGATCAAGAAAAGTAAGCTCGCGTGCCATTGCATAGGACAGCATATTCTCCACGAACGATCGGAAAAACTTATCTTGATCTTCCAGCAAGATGTTCTTCAGACCTTGCGGCCCCTCGAAGGCGCGGCCGTCCATATGAACAGTTCTCGCATCCACAGGAGAGTGCGCTGCTTCATTGCCGTTGTTCTGGCGTGTGGCGGTATAGTTGCTGACGTCAGTGTACTGGTCCCGCCAGCGTCCGATGACGTCGAAGTTCTCCAAAGCGATTCCAAGGGGATCCATCTTCCTGTGGCAACTGTTGCAACTGGTATTCTCTCGATGTGCATCGATCGTCTGTTTGATCGTCTCCGTTTTCGTCGGTGGACTTAGTGCTGCAATTTCCAGGTCTGCCGGTGTCTCCAGATGATCACCGTAGAAGCTTCTCAGTACCCATGCGCCACGATAAAACGGATTGGTGTATTCCCCGTTGTTGGTCGTCATCAGCATGAAGCCGGCCTGTGAAAGAAGGCCTCCGCGATATCGATCGTTCTCGCCCAACGTCACCCTGGAAAATTCCGAAGTAATCTCTTTGGGCCTGTAATCGACGGGTGACACTTTACTCGCTCCAGGTCTCTTGCTCGGCTTTGCGACCGGGTGTCCTTCGATCTGATAAATGTAGTTGAGCTCCGGCGTGATCATTACAAACTCGGAGTCAATAAAGTTCTGCAGGCTCAGGTTACTTGATAGCACTTCCTTGAAAAACTCCACCGGTTCTTCTTTGATCTGATCTCGGACAAGATCAAATTCATCAACCGTGAATATGCTCACGTCCGGTTCAATGATCTTCAGCTTTTCAAGATCAAGCCATTGATAAACATAGTCTTTGGCAAACCGATCGGCTCTTGCGTCCTGCAGCATTCGGAGCGTCTGCTCGCGTCGGACTTTGGGATCCTTCAGCTTTCCCTGCCTCGCCAATTCGAAAAGCGTCTCATCGGGCAAGGAGTTCCACAGGAAATACGACATACGTGCAGCGATCGCGTGCTCATCCAGCGACCCCGACGCGCCTTCCTGCTTATAAAGGAAGTTCGGGGAACATAACATTCCGCGAATGCCTGCTTGCAGACCGGAGTAGATGCTCCGACCCAGGGCGAACTCTTTCTTCGCATGGATAGAGATTTGCTGCATCTCAGCGTCGGAGACAGGCCGACGAAACAGTTTCAGTGCAAGCCGCTTCAAAATGGCCCGGCATGCTTCATTGCCAGCAGAAGCATCGATGTCTTGGCAATAGGTTGTATAGAAGGGCGTCTTCGGTGGCCACGACTCGTACACTGGCCCCGTGATGGTCGCTTTCTCAATGCAAAACATCCGCTGAGGCCCGCCTCGCTTGACCGAGTTGCATCTCAGAACAATTGTGTCATCGGACGATAGTCGCGTCGTAAACCCTTCACTGGGATCGAAGTCCTGCCAGGCAGCATTTTTTGCAATCACAGTAACAATGCTTTGTCCTACTCCAGCGTTCTTTCGAAGGAAGTAGCTCATGGAATGGCCATCTTCTGGCGTATCGTCGATATCGCTATCGGAAACGTCCTTGACGGCAGGTAATCTTTCTTCAGTACGGCTGCCCGGAACAAACTGGGCCGTGATATAGAACCCTTGTGGCACAATCTGATAGACACCGCTCGTTCTGACTGACGGATTGATTTTTATTTGGGTGGCGGGAGACGCAAAAACCAGCGGGCGCGAATCCCGTTCAAGGGACGGGGCAAACCCATTGGTATCGTCTTTGTGGCTGAGCGTATCAATGTCTGTGTTTTTCGTTGAGTAGACAACGACGCGTGGAGCAGGTTTGTCGCTGACGACACTCTCGGCAATCCGGTTTGCAACGTTGAAGTATGTCTCCATATCGACAACCGACAGATGCAGGTTGTCCGCATTGTTATCAAAACCAGCGTTAATGTTGTCGAGTGGCAACCGGCCGAGCAGCGAGAAGTCTGTGCCAAAGACATCGTTGACCGTATTTTGATACTCAATTCGGCTTAACCGCTTAAGCATTCCCGGCTTCTGCTTTTCCGCGAGAACCCGCAGCTGATTGCCTAAGGTCTTTTGCAGTGCGTTGGCCTGATGGGATTCAGGATGTTTCGCCGCCTCTTCCGGCGGCATCTTTCTACTCTCGATCGCCGTATAAATATCCTCCAGCAGGCTTGCGTCCTCCCATCGCTGCAAATCAATTTGGTCCAGGCGAAGACTGGCTTCCGCCATTTCCATTCCATGGCAGGAAACGCAGAAAGACCGGAAGAATTCCTGTGCTTGCTTACGATCATCCGCACTACAACGCGAAGCGTCAGGTAGTGCAATCAGCGACAGCAAAACAACTGTTTTGGTGATCTTGTAATTCAACATGATTTCACAGTTGGATGATCTTCTTGCTATTGCCGAAGCGGTCTCGCTGAATCCCGAATTTCTGGAGTATCGACAGGTATACGTCGCAGGTCGTCTCACCTTTGCGAATGACATGGCCGCCGTGATTTGTGAATTGTCCGCCTGCAACGAACACCGGAATTTCACTCCCGTTATGAGGCCCCCTTTTCTGACTCACACTGTTGTTGCCTGTGGCGACGGTGACCGTCTCATCCATCAGCGTCCCGCCAGACTCGACGTTTGTCCTGGCGAGTTTGTCGTAGAAGTTTGCCAGCAGCGAAAAGAACGACGAGTCATACTTCGTCAGGCTGTTGCGTGCTTCCTCGGATTTTGGCACGTTGTGCGTCGTGATGTGATGGTCGTTGTCGAGCCCCGTCATATAGAAATTGACCACGCGCGTGATGTCGAACCTGAATGCCTTGTAGATCATGTCGAATGCAATACCGCGCTGAATCTGGCGTGGGTTTTCCAGAAATCGTTTCCGGTCAACGTCTGTCCCAAGGAAGTTATTCTCAAATTGAGGTGCAACCGGGAACTCGACATCCTGCCGTGGCTTACTGAGCCACTCAATCGACTTGTTGAGTTCCTGCTCCGATTCACGCAGTGCAGCGAAGTATTCTTCCAGTCGCTGCCGGTCCCGGCCGGACACCCGCGCCATCAGAGATTTTGCCTCTTCGAGAGAACCGTCAAGAACGCTCTTCTTATGAGCCAGCAGTCGCTCCTGCGTTTTTCTGTCGGTCCTGGCGAAGAGCGTTTCAAACAGGACTCTCGTCGATTGAATCGGCATGACCGGCAGCCTGTTCCGCCAGGATGCGACGATATGGTGATGGGCATGGCTGATAAAAGTGACGACATTTCTAACGCGGGTCAAGTGGCCAATGTGGTCGGCAACAATCTGGTCCAGTGAATCCGGGTT
>MDTE01037947.1_pt1 | contig 10965 bp, 9 predicted proteins | sample 811231 | NCBI WGS metagenome assembly MDTE01 (sample SAMN05326651, study PRJNA326480) | marine metagenome | isolation source: seawater | place: Indian Ocean: Red Sea | collected 2010 | reverse complement strand
CTAATATATCTATTTTAAGTTTTTGTCCAACTTTTGCATATTCTGGTTTAACCATTCCAAGTGCAATGGATTTATTTAATCTAAAACCGTAATCGCCACCAGTTGCTCTGCCAACTACAGATCCATTTTCATAAATTGGATTGTTTCCTAAAACATCTGCGTCTGAAATTCCATGAACTTCCATTGTAACTAATTTATTGGAAAAACCTTTTGCTCTCCATTGATCCAATGCCGCACGTCCAATAAAATCACCTTTGTTGGGATGAATAAATCTGTCTAAACCTGACTCGTATGGAGCGTATTCAATAGAAAGTTCTGTACCAACTAGCTTATATGATTTCTCAACTCTTAAACTGTTCATGGCTCTTATACCGTAGGGCTTTAGATTAAATTCTTTTCCGGCTTCCATTAATTTGTCAAATATATGATTTTGATATTCAATTGGATGGTGAAGTTCCCAACCCAATTCACCAACAAAATTTACTCTCATTGCATTACACGGTGCTAATCCAATATTAATATTCTGTGCACTCAACCATTTAAATTTTTCATTAGAAAAGTCTGCTTTTGAAACTTTTTGCATAAGTTTTCGAGCTTTAGGTCCCGAAACAACAAGTACACCCATGCTATTAGTTAAATTTTCATACTGTACCGATCCATCTTTTGGCATCCATTTGTGTATCCAATCATGATCTAAACATTGAAAGGCTCCAGCAGATACTAAATAAAAGCTATCCTCTGCTTCTCTCATTATTGTAAATTCTGAATGAACACCTCCTTTGGTATTTAAAGCATGACACAAATTAATTCTTCCAATCTTCTTTGGTAGTTTGTTTGCAACTAACTTATCTAAAAATTCTTCTGCACCTGGTCCTTTAATTCTACATTTGCCAAAAGCTGACATATCTAAAAGTCCAACATTCTCTTTTACATTTTTGCATTCTTTTTCCACACTCTTAAACCAGTCTGATCTTCTAAAAGACCAATCATCTTCTTGTTTGTCTCCATCTGTTGCAAAAAAGTTTGCTCTTTCCCATCCAAATTTTTGTCCAAATACTGCGCCTAACTTTTTTAAACGATCGTAACACGGGGCTTGTCTTAATGGCCTACCAGCCTCTCTTTCCTCGTCAGGATAATGGATTGTAAACACATTAGCGTATGCTTCCTCGTTTTTTTCCATTAAATAAGATTTTGTTACGTAAGATCCGTATCTTCTTGGGTCTACTCCAAGCATATCAATTGTTGGTTCTCCATCTACTATCCATTCTGCTAATTGCCAGCCTGCACCACCTGCTGCGGTGATTCCAAAACTATGTCCATCGTTTATCCAAAAGTTTTTCAGTCCAGGTGCTGGCCCAACGATTGGATTTCCGTCAGGAGTGTAACAAATGGCACCATTATAAACTTTTTTAACTCCTACTTCTGCAAATGCAGGAACCCTTTTAATTGCTCCTTCAATATGAGGTGCTAATCTATCTAAATCTTCTTGAAATAGCTCGTATTCACTATCTTTTGAAGGTCCATTTACATAACAGCAAGGTGCGCCTTTCTCGTAAGGACCTAAAATAAATCCCCCCGCTTCCTCTCTCATATACCAAGAGTTATCGCTGTCTCTTAATACGCCCATTTCAGGTTTGCCTTCTTTTTTTCTTTTTTGAAGTTCTGGATGAGGTTCAGTGACAATGTATTGGTGTTCAACTGGAATAGCTGGGATTTCAATTCCAACCATTTCTCCAGTCTGCCTAGCAAAATTTCCACTGCACGATATTACATGCACACATGAAATATCTCCTTTGTCTGTTTTCACAGCCCAACCATCTTTTGTTTGTTTTATGCCAACGACTGTAGTGTTTCTGTAAATTTCAGCACCAAGATTTCTTGCTCCTGTAGCAAGTGCTTGTGTAAGATCAGCTGGTTGAATATATCCATCTTCCGGATGCTGTATTGCTCCTACTAATCCATCTATGTTACATAACGGCCAAATTTCTTTTACCTGTTCGGGTTTTAAAAATTTTACATTTACGCCTATAGTTTTAGCAACACCAGCGTATTGATGATATTCGTCCATACGATCTTTTGTTTGGGCTAAACGAATATTTGAAACAACACTAAATCCTACTTTTTTTCCAGTTTCCTTTTCTAGAGATTTGTATAGTTGAACGGCATACCTGTGAAGTTGTCCTACAGAATAGCTCATGTTAAAAAGTGGCAATAGGCCCGCTGCATGCCATGTTGATCCTGAAGTTAGCTCTTTTCTCTCAATTAATACAACATCGGACCACCCTTTTTTAGCTAAATGATATAATGTGCTTACACCAACAGCACCGCCACCAATAACTACAACTTTGGCTTTTGATTTCATATGACTAAAGATATGACAATTTAACGAATATTAAAATGATTAATATTTATCTGACTTTGTAGGAAAATCGAGGTCTATGCTTAAAATTCTCTTTAGCAAATGTTTTGGCTCTGGATAAATTGTCACTGAGCTTGGACACTTGATTTTCTATGCTACTTTTTACTGGGCTAATTTTTACTTTTGAAAATGCAATTTGTTTCTTTGTTGTCTCAATTATTTTCTTTTCAAATTCTGAAGCTTTGTTTGTAATTCTCTTTCTTTCCCTTTTTATCATATGTTCTAATGGAAATTTTCCAGTGCTATGTTTCACGCTCAAACTTAAAACTGGAGAAACAGAAGATTTAACAACATTGCCCTGGTAAGCCCCAACACCTGACTGTACTAAGGTCATGGACTCAGCGAAGCAACCCGCTAAAAAAAAACTGCTTAAAAATAATATTGTAATATTCTTAATCACTTAAAATACATAGTTGATTCTGTTAAAATTTTTAATGACTTATTATTACAAATTACTAATAAGATTTAGTTAAATCTAATTTTTCAACTTCAGGTATTGTGGATAAAAATAAGTCTAATTTTGAGGCTGAGAAACTTGGGAATTATTTTTATTTTTTAATATATTGTTTATAACTGCTACTCTTAAGTTTATTTTCGAACACAACTCTGGAGTTTGCTCGCAAGGATTTAATTTTGCTTTAGTTTTTTGGTAAGATTTAATTTGTTCTGGATTTAAAACATGTTCCAAAGGACTTTTGCCTGTCTTTTGTTGAATTGCAAAACTTGCTGTAGAAGTTGCAATTGATTGAATTGACTTACCTTGTGTTATTCCCGCACCGGTCCCAACGTAGGTTAGCGAAGATGTGTAGCAACCTGAAAGTAGAAAACCAGCAAAAACTAAACCAATTAACTTCCTCATCATTTATTATCTCCAAAAACGAATCAATCACAAAAGTGTGCATAAATATACAGATTTTTTTATGAAAAATACAACCTACAGTTTTCCCTAATTTATTGAGTTTTTTAATGGATTAAACTTGTTTTTATCTAAACCTTGCGGAGTTATAGGGAAGAAGGTCTAAGTTCGTTTTTTCATTCGCAAGTAAACCTGCAACTATTTTGCCTGTAATTGCACCAAGTGTCCAACCTAAATGATGATGTCCAAATGCATAAACAATATTTTTATTATTCTTTGATGGTCCTAGTACTGGAAGAAAATCTGGCAAGGTTGGTCTAAAACCAAGCCACTCATCATCATGTTTTTCTAATTGAGGTAAAAGTTCTTTCGCACAGTTAACAATATATTGAATTCTTTTTTTTGAAATAGGATTTTTTAAACCACCAAGCTCTACAGTTCCAACTGCCCTTAATCCCTGATTCATTGGAGTCATTCCAAAACCTCGATCTAAAAAAATGATCGGTCTTTTTATCAAATTTTCTTTTCCCTTAAAATGAACATGATAACCCCTTTCTGTATCTAGTGGAATATTTTCACCTAATTGATCTGTGAATTTTTTAGAAAAAGCTCCGCAAGCTATTACTGATTTCTCAAATTTATGTTCTTTTTTATCAGTTTTGATTAATGTTTCCTTCTCATTTATTTGTTTAACTGAATTGACTTCCTCCTTTAAAAACTTTCCACCTTTTTTTAAAAATAATTCAAATATTTTTTTTAAGATACCATGGGGATCTTTAGCATGATAGGCATAGTCGTAATAACACCCGCCTGAGAAAACTGGCTTTATATTTGGTTCGAGGTCCATGATCTCTTTAACTGATAATATTTTTTGTTTAACACCTAGGTCATTCCTAACTTTTATCTCAAGTTTTCGACTTTTAATATTTTTGTTAGTCCAAATATAAATAATTCCCTTTTGATCTACTAAATTAGTAATATCAATTTCCTGAAAGATCTCTTCATATGCCTCCATGGAAAGATTTAAAATCTGATGCATATACTTTGCTGTATTAAGCATTGATTTTTTATTACAATTTTTAAAGTACTGAAATATCCACGGAATCATTTTAGGGATATAATTCCATTTAAGAGCTAATGGTCCATTCGAGCTAACAAGCATTTTGGGAACATCGTATAAAATATCAGGCCTATTTAATTGTAAAACTGCATAGGGTGAAAAATGTCCGGCATTTCCATAAGACGCCATCGTGCCTGGGTCTTCACGGTCAAATATAGTTGTTGGAATTTTTCTGTTTAAAAGCTGAAGCCCTATACATACTCCTTGTATACCGGCGCCTACAATTCCAACTGATGAACAATCTTTCCCAGACATAAAAGTCCTATAAAATATTCTTACAATGATTTAAATGTGTTAGATTGTACTTCTTTTGGTTAGTTGCTAGCAACTATTTTCGGTCTGCCTTTTTTAGACTTTTCTTTATCTTTATCTTTTGACTCTCTTGCCTCAATAGAATCTAGTTTGAATTCGTTTTGGGCTGCCTCCAGGCTGGTGCTTTCTGTCTTTTTAATATAACCAGTAATATCTGCTCCCTCTTCAGTTTTTAAGCTTTCACTGAATAAAATATCTCCTTTAACAACTGCTGTACTTCCAATAACTATAGTTTTTGCAACTATCTTTCCCTCTAAATGTCCATAGATTTCAATTTTGTCTGTTTCTATTGGACCAACTACTGAACCAGTTTCTTTTATAATTAAATCATTTGTGTAAACAGGCCCTTTTATTAAGCCCGCTATATCAATAGCACCAGAAGTTCTTAAAGTTCCTTCTAATGAAAAAGTTTCACTTATTAAAGATCTACCACTATCATTTAATGGTCTCGGAGTTGTAGTTTTTTTACTTCCAAACATAATGCTGTATTTCAGCAAATTCCAAAGAGGATTGCAACTGTTAAAAAGATTATTTTGGGTTAAATTCTATAGTTTAGGTTGTGTTAACCAACGGGTTGATCTTTATGAATTTTACAACTCATAGCAATACCTAACCCCAGCATCATGGCCATCATCGAAGAACCACCATATGATAGTATTGGTAAAGGAGCTCCTACAATAGGTATTAATCCAAGAACCATGCCCATATTTACAGCAACATAAAGGAAAAATGCTGTAGCAAAACTATAACAATATAGCTTTCCGAATGCATCCCTTGTTAAATTACCAATTAAAACTAATCTCCAAGTGATAAGCACATAAAGACCCAAAATTATACTGGAGCCAAAAAAACCAAATTCTTCAGAAAATAATGTGAAAATAAAATCAGTATGTTTTTCTGGTAAATAATCTAAATAACTTTGTGATCCGTTTAAAAATCCTTTTCCAAATAACCCTCCAGAACCAATGGCTATTTTAGACTGGGTGATTTGATATCCTGCACCCAATGGATCTCTAGTTGGATCTAAAAAAGTTAAAATTCTTGCTTTCTGATAGGGTTTTAAAAAAGATATTGCTACAGGAGCTATTGATAAAAAAGCAAAACCTAAATAAGCAAAAAATTTCATTTTTACACCAGCAAGCCAAATAACAACTACCCCACCCGCTGCAATTAAAAATGCAGTCCCAAGATCAGGTTGTGTTAAAACTAGCGTGATTGGAAAAAGTAAGGCCACTAAGGGACTCAATAAATATTTTAATCTATTAACATCTGAAGCTGAAATCCTGTGATAGTACTTTGCTAAAAATAATATTAATCCAATTTTCATTAATTCTGATGGTTGAAGATTAATAAAATAAAGATTTAACCATCTTTGAGATCCAGATGAACTTAATCCAAAATATTTTACAGCTACTAAGAGAATAAGTATTGCTAAGTAAAAAAGTGTACTTGAGTTATACCAAAAATTTATTTTTAAAAAGGAAACAAAAATAAAAAGTGAAAAAAATATAAAGAATCTAATTATGTGACTCTTAGTATGATAGGCAAATTCACCTCCATCTGTAGAATACATGGCAAAAAAACTAATAATTCCTATTGCTAGAATTGAAAAAAACAAAACATAATCAAGAGAAAGTATTTTGTCTCTTAATGTTAAATGTGATTGGATTGATCCTGGTCTAAACATTAGGCAGTATCCCCCAGTTTTCTCATCGACTCTCTTAAAGGGTGTTTTTCTAAAACTTTTTTGATAACTTGTTTAGCTATCGGTGCAGCACTTTTACTTCCAGATCCTCCATGCTCAACGACTACACTAATCGCATATCTTGGATCTTTGTAAGGTGCGAAAGCAACAAACAAAGCATGGTCTCTTTGTTCATAGGGAAGATCCTCGTTTTTAATTTCAAGCTCCCTTTGTCTTTCAGTAAATCTTCTTACTTGTGATGTTCCTGTTTTGCCTGCATAAACAAATTCTTTCTTAGTAAGCCTAGAACGATAAGATGTACCCAAGGGTTCATTTGTTGCTCCAAATAAAGCATCTTTAACAAATTTAATATTTTCCTGATTTCTAAAAAGACTTTTATATTTAAATTTTACTATTCTTTCATATAAACCAACAATATCTTCGGGAGACGATTGTTTATCTTTAATAAATCCTTCTAGTCCCTCAAATTTTTTATCTTCTATATCTTTTAAAATTATTCTAGGTGTTATTCTGTAACCTCCATTTGCTATTTGAGCTGTCATTAAACATAACTGAAGAGGAGAAGTTTGCCAGTAGCCTTGTCCAATACCTGCGTGAAGTGTTTCACCCAGGTACCAATTTTTTCCAATAAATTTTTTTTTCCATTCGGTATTTGGAACAACGCCACTTCTCTCTTCGGAAAGTTCCTCAAGAACAGGTTTTCCTAGTCCAAATTTTTTTGCGGTTTCAGATAAACGATCAATACCTAATTTTCTAGAAACTTCGTAAAAGTAAATATCACATGATTGTTTAATACCTTCTCTCATATTCATAAAACCATGACCTTTTTTTTTCCAACAATGATATTTTTCTCCATAAAGTTCTATGAAGCCTTTGCATTGAATAACGGTCTTAGGGTTAAAAATATCATTCTCTAATGCGCTGATAGCTGCTAAAGTTTTAATTGTAGATCCTGGAGGATAAAGACCGGCAACAGCTTTATTTATTAAAGGTTTATCTCTATGTTTTATCAGATAGTTCCAATCTTTTTGATTAATTCCATGAACAAATTTATTTGAATCAAACACTGGAGATGACACCATTGCAACAATATCACCTCTATAAATATCCATAACACAGACGGAGCCTGATTTATTTTCCATTAACTTAGATGCAAGTTTTTGAACATCTAGATCTAAAGTGGTTCTAAAGTTTACCCCCGGTTTACCTGGATCAATTGATACTTCTTTAATTCTTTTTCCATAGGCATTAACCTCATATCTTTTATATCCAACATCACCAATTACCTGAGAGTCTAATCTATTTTCTAAACCCGTTTTGCCAACTCTTGTACCTGCAGCAATTTTATTTTGTAAATAATCTTTTGTTTTTAAATCTTTCTTGCTAGCTTTTGAAACATAACCAATCACATGTGCAGAAGAAGGCTCAGTATAAAGCCTAGCAACCGAAACTACGGGTTCAGCACCTTGAAGATCGTGTAAGAATAAATTAATTTTTGAAAATTCAGACCAGTTTAAGTTGTCTGATATAATAACTGGATCCCATGGTTTTTGTGATTTAATATTTTTTTTAATTCTAGCAACTTTTTTTTCTGGAAGTTGAAGAATAGATTTAAGCCGAAAAAGTAAAAGTTCTAAGTTTTCAGAATTCTCAGGTATGATATGTAGCTGATAAACCTGCTTATTAGATGCTATTTCTTTTTTAAAATAGTCACTAATTAAACCACGAGGAGGAGCGAACTTCCATTCTCTAAATCTATTTTTGTCAGACAAAGTTTTATATTTTTTACTCTCATTAATTTGTAGTGAAATTAATCGACCGAAAATTCCGCAAACCACGACAGCTTTTGCCAAAGAAAGGACGAACATTCTTCTTCCTAATAAAGTAACTTTACTTTCTCCTCCTGATCTAATCATAAGTTTTTAAATTTATAGCTCTTTTGTAAAGTTCAAACAAAGACCAAAAAACAGGAAATAAAATAAATGTAAAAAGAGAATTAAAAAACATTGAAGTATATTCGGTCTTCATTTCCGTAAAATTTTTAAGCAAGAAATATGTTATAAAATTTCCAATAAGCACTGCAACTACGAAAGTAAACCAATCTGTAAACAACGTGCTTCTTACAGTAGCATTTCTTACATAAGCGGCTACTAATGCTACAAATAAATAAGCCAGGGCACTAGTACAAAGCGGCAAGCTCAAAACTACATCATTAATTAAACCACATATAAAAATAAAACCATATCCCAAAATAGACGGGTCTCTTAAAACCCAATAATAAATTATTATGAATTGAAGATTAAAAGAGAAAATGTTCCAATAGTAAAACTGTGTATGAAATTCAGATATACATATATAAATTAACAAAATAAGAGGTAATAAACGAAGAAAACCGTCTTTAAATGTTTTAACATTTATCGCCATTTTACATGGCCTCACTATCTGTTGATTGTTCCAAAATCACATTCACTAAAAATATTTGGTCTGGATCTGAAAATAGTTTAACCTCAATTCGATTTTCTATTTGATCACTTAATAATTCTCCAACAGATATCCCGGCAGATAGCACTCCATCTTTTCCTGAAGTGTAGACTGTTCCACCGTCATTAGTATTAAAGTTTTCAGGCAAGTACTCCAAAACAGGTTTTTTTCTGCCTGCTCCAGTTAAAATAGCCTGATCTCCGTTAGGAGAAATAACTACCGGTATTCTGCTATTAAGATCGTTAAGCAATAAAATTCTTGATGAAAGAAAATTTACTTCAACAATCCTGCCCACTAAATGGCTTTTGCTTAAAACAGGCATGCCTAATTTAATGCCTGATCTACTGCCTTTGTTTATAATTGCAGAATTCAAGTAGGGACTATTTTTGTCTAGCATTATTCTTGCGCCTACCGTAACAAAGGAGGACTTCTTATCTAACTGTACTATCTCTTGAAGCTTTTTATTTTCTGTTTCTAAATATGAGTTTTGAAGTTTTTCTTTTTTAAGTTGTTCAATCTCAGTTTTTAATTCCTCATTTTCCCTGTAAATAAATACATGTTTGATAATAAAATCCTTGCTAGCAGAACTAAATTTTATTGGGGAAGAAGAAATTGCTGAAATTCTATAAACTCCATCATTAATTAAACTTCTGAGAACTTTTATTGGCTTTAAATTAATATTATCTAAAGAGAAAATAACTATAGAGACCAAAATTAATACAAAAAGAGAAAATTTCTGTTTGGCTCCTCTTTGTAACAGAGCCGAACGAATAGCTATTCCAAAATCATCTCGGCTTGTAGACATAATTTAACAAGCAAAAAATTAATATTCTGTAAGCATTGTAGAAAACAATTCTTCTTGTTCCAATGCTTTGCCAGTTCCTATTGCAACACAAGAGAGTGGGTCATCTGCTATTTGTACAGGCAAACCAGTTTCTCTTGAAATTAATTTATCAATATTCTTAAGTAGTGCTCCTCCACCAGTAAGAATAAGTCCCATATCAACTAGATCAGCTGATAGCTCAGGAGGAGTGTTTTCTAAGGCAGTTTTTATTCCAGCCATCATAACATCTAGAACTGGTTTTAGTGCCTCTGCTGTATCCTCTTCTTTTAAATTTATTTCTCTAGGTGTGCCAGATCTTATATCACGGCCCTTCATAAGATAAGTGTTACCAGATGTTGCTATGGCAGTTCCTATTTCTTTTTTAATTTTTTCAGCGCTAGCTTCTCCAATTAATAAATTAAATTTTGCCCTCATATAAGTAATGATAGCTTGATCCATGGCATCACCCGCTACTCTCAAAGATCTCGAATAAACTACACCACCTAAAGACATGACTGCTATCTCTGTTGTTCCGCCTCCTATGTCAACGACCATTGATCCAGTTGCTTCTGATATCGGAAGTCCAGCACCAATTGCAGCAGCAATTGGTTCTTCTATCAATTGAACTTTTCTTGCTCCAGCAGCTAAGGCTGAGTCTTGAATAGCCTTTCTCTCAACAGGAGTTGATCCTGTTGGAACACAAACTAGTATTCTTGGGTTCGCAAAAGCATTTTTTTTATGAACTTTTTTAATGAAGTGTTTTATCATTTCCTCTGTAACTACAAAATCTGCGATTACACCATCTTTTAAAGGTCTAACGGCAGAAATGTTTCCTGGAGTTCTTCCAAGCATCGTTTTTGCTTCATCCCCAACTGCTAAAACTGATTTTTTTCCTTTTTCATCTATAATTGCAACAACAGAAGGCTCATTCAAAACAACGCCTTTTCCTTTAACCACGACTAGAGTATTGGCTGTTCCCAAATCTATTGCCATATCCTGAGACCACATTTTTGAAATTTTATTTAGTCCAAACATTTTATATTCCTCTCACTTTTTCTTGCTCATACTCTTCTGGAGCAGTTTTTTTTCTTTTAATAATCATCTTATTTAATGCATTTAAATAAGCGTTGGCAGAAGCAACAAGAGTATCTGTATCAGCCGCTTGGCCAACAGTTGTTTTGCCTTTTTCCTCAATTCTTACACTCACTGTAGCTTGAGCATCTGTTCCTTCTGTTACAGCATGCACTTG
>MDTE01146179.1_pt1 | contig 10966 bp, 25 predicted proteins | sample 811231 | NCBI WGS metagenome assembly MDTE01 (sample SAMN05326651, study PRJNA326480) | marine metagenome | isolation source: seawater | place: Indian Ocean: Red Sea | collected 2010 | reverse complement strand
TATTTGTAGATATTTTAGAAAACCCCTTGACATCTTTGATAGATTTTGTTACACTATCCATGATGTTTACTTGTTTTTATTTTGCATTAATTATATTTTAAGGAGAGAGAAGTGAATAAGAAGTTGTTAGATAATTATGATAAGATGGTAGTAAAGGACACTGTTGCAGTGATACATTGTGCATTTGGTGATACACCACATACAGTTGCAATGGTATCAGTAGATAAAGGATTATTAGATACAGAGAAATGTGATAAAGCGTTCATGTTGACAAATTCAATAGACAATGCATGGTGGAAGAACAAAGAAGTTACACCCATGTTTCCTAACGATGGTTGTCGATCAACGAGTGTAGGTGACCAAGTATTAGTTGGTAATACAAAGTATGAGTGTTCACCTTATGGTTGGGAAATAGTTACTTAATGGAGATGATATGATTACAGAATATATTGCAAAACCAAACCTAAATAATAACATAGGATTAAAGACTTTCACGTTAGAGTCTGATGCGATTAAGTATCTTGAAGAATATACGGGCTACGAGATGTCGTTTGAAAAGAACAAGAAGACGGGCGAAAAGTATTCTGATTGGTATCTTATTGATAAGTTGATTAAGGTGGATAAGACAGCATGAAATCATGGGTGTTAATAACAACCATTTTATTTACGACTCCAGAGAAAGACTTTTCTGGTGTTGTTGTATATGAGTTTAAAAATCGTATAGAGTGTGATGTAAGGTTACAGAAAACACAAAATATGGAAATGAAGATTAATGATTTTATGAGTATGAAAGTAGATAATAGATGTGAGGAGAAAAAATGAAAGTATTAAGATTTTTGAGATGGGGATTTAAAGACATGGATACTTATACCATGAGAACACTAACTTTTGGTATGGTGGGTCTAGGTGGTTTACTCGTACATAGTCCTTATTGGATGTTAGGTGGTTTATTTTGTATGTGGTTAGATTTTATGTATCAGATTTTTAAAGATAGATGGGAAGAATTTACAAGGGTAGAAAATGAAAAAAGTTAGAGATATTTTAGACAAATATGGTGAGGGTACTAAGTGGGACTTAGACTATGGTAAATTAGTTATACTTGGTCTTTGTATTTACATTGCAATAAAGGTATCTTAATGTTCACGATATACACAAAACCAGATTGTAATTTTTGTGTTAAAGCAAAAGATTTACTCAACTTGAGAGGAGAACCTTTCATGGAAGTTGATATATCTAAGGATACTAGAGCAAAAGACAAACTAAAGAGTCAAGGGTTCAAAACTGTTCCCCAGATTTTTTATCCAGATGGTAAACACTTTGGTGACTATCTGAAACTGGAGAGCAATTATGTATGAGTATAAGTGTAAGGTAGTTCACATAGTAGATGGTGATACTGTTGACGTAGATATAGATTTAGGGTTTGGAGTGTGGATGCGTAAACAAAGAGTAAGACTCTATGGTATAGATACACCAGAATCAAGAACAAGTGATGCAGACGAAAAGGTATATGGTCTGGCCGCAAAGGAGTTCTTGACAAAGTGGTTGACCTCTGGTGGAGTATCAATAAGAACACACAAAGATGCGAAAGGTAAGTTTGGTCGTATACTTGGTGAGATGTGGTGTTTTGACACTAATGTAAATGAGAAGATGATTGAAGAACATCATGCAGTAAGATATCATGGACAATCTAAAGATGATATCGCAGAAGAACATTTGAAAAATAGGGAATTAGTTAAAATATGACAGAACAAATTATGACACACCCAACATCATTTGAAGTTACAAAATGGTTTGGGCCACAAACTGCGACAGTGATGTTACCAGATGATGCTTTAAGTACATTAGTTAACATGACAGATGATATCATTAATGATAAAAAATCTAAAACACATGGTCAAAGTCTTGCTGGAGTGATTGACACTGAATTAAGAATTTACAAATCTGACATGGACAAATGTGGATTTGATCAACTATTTGAATCATGTGTCAAAAGTTATGTGGTACACTGTGCAAAAACTCATGGATTTTTTAAACCAGATTACAATTTTGAAACGTCAGTAAACTCTGCATGGGTGGTATCACAATACCAAAATGAATATAATCCATTACACAATCACACTGGTTGTGAGTTAAGTGGAGTGATATATTTAAAAACACCAAGTGTAAAAGGTCGTAGAAATCTTGAGTCTAAAAAGGGTAAAATAGAGGGTGATGGTGATATAAACTTTGTTTACAATGCAGCCTCTCAGAGAAACCAAGACATATTCGAAAAAGGTCTTGTGCAGATAACACCCACGCCTGGTTTGATGTTGATGTTTCCGTCATATCTTTTACATACTGTGTATCCATTTGTCGGTGAGGGTGAAAGAAGATGTATTGCATTTAATGGAACTTATAGAATAACAGAAACACTTGATGGTGGTTCTGTTAACTTAATCGCTGGTAATATGCAAGGTGTAAAAAATAAACATTTCTATTTGGAGGAAAAACCAAGTGAGTAGAAGTCAACAAATGAATCATATAAGACATTTAGAGTTTGAGATTAAAGAATTAGAGGGTAGATTGCAACCACATGACACTGGACATATCCACACTACAATATCTGTGTTGACAGAAAGACTAGAAGAAATACAAAAAGAATTAGATGAACACAAAGTAGAAGAACCAATAGAAGCTCATGATGGTTAGACTATATGTGAAATAGGAGAGTAAAATGATGACATATATTGCACTAGGAGTAGTACTCATAGTATGTTTAGGTTTAGTAGTTTGGTATATTAATAGTATCACGAAGAAAATACCATGATCTATGGATTTATTTTAGTCGTTGTATGGATATTACCTAGTGGTGTTGTGACAGGTGATGCGTTGAATTGGTATGATAACCCAACCTCTTGTTGGGAAGATGCTATTCGTATGAAAGAGGATAGTGAATTGGGATTTAGTTATGTTTGTGTAGAGGATACAGGAGCATCATCATGAAAATAACTGAGGGAACTGCACTTGGAATCATGGTAGTAATCATGGTCACTGGAACACTTGCACTTAATATACTCGTACAAGGATTTATTGGTTGAGAGTAGATTTAGTAGATAAAATGGGTAGTGACCTTACAGTAGTCAATGCAGCCCGAGTGTCCTTTGCAAAAAAGTCTAATTGGGATGACATACCATTTGCAGAGGGAAACGTACTCAAGGACTCAGATACACGACTTATAAAGTATCTTGCAAAACATAATCACTGGAGTCCATTCGCACACGCATCATTACAGTTACACATTAAGGCACCCATATTCGTTGCACGACAGTTAGTCAAACACCAAGTCGGTCTGGTGTGGAACGAGATATCTAGAAGATATGTAGACACAGAGCCAGAGTTTTATATTCCAAAGGTCTGGAGAAAAAGACCAGCGGAGAATATCAAACAAGGGTCGGATGAGTCCGAAACTATCAAGTATGGTATTGATGGTACAATGATGTTTGTAAAAGAAACGTATCAAAATCTACTGAAAGAAGGAATTGCACCAGAGATGGCGAGGATGGTTCTACCACAGAACCTATATACAGAGTGGTATTGGAGTGGAACACTCTATGCATTTTCAAGAGTGTGTAATCTAAGATGTGCAGAAGACACACAATCGGAAACAAGAGTGATTGCAGACGGAATACAAAAGATATGTGCGAAAGAGTTTCCGATAAGTTGGAAGGAGTTATATCATGGGTAGAAAATTAATACACGAACATTGGGGTGATAGTGATAATAATCGAAGTGCAAAGATATATCATGTAGAAGATATCATGGATTTCTTTGAGGTTGATTTTTATGAAGATGAACAACTCAAAGAAAGTCGTCAGATGATAACAAACGGAGTTGCACATAGTGAGAGATACGCTGAAGATGCGGCTGAGAATTGGTGTTTGGGATATATACCTTGATGGATTTGTTTCGACATTTGAGGATACATACGCAGAAGAAACCAGAAGAAGGCCCAGAGGAGATGGACTTTCCAGAGATGTATCTAATGGGTCTGGGTGCAACAACAGAACTACCAGATAATTTTGAAAGGAAGAAAACTATGAATTGTTATCACTGTGAAACAGAGCTTACATGGGGTGGTGACCATGACATAGAAGAAGAATTTGATCATGTGGATGCACACAAGATGGTGACTAATCTCACTTGTCCGAATTGTGCGACATTTCATTTGGTCTACACACCAAAGTCATTTTTTGAAGAAGGAGAAACATAATGAACGGATTACACTTTTTATTTATAGGAATTGCACTACTGATGATGATGTCAGTAACAGGTTGTAATACACCATACATCACGAAAGATGGTGAGAGATTACTATCAAACTCAGTGGTAGGTTGTGCAGTAGGTCAAGTATTCTTTGATGATTGTGGAGCAGGAGCTGCAGTGGCGGCTGGTGCAACAATCATTGATGATCAAACAAAATGAGTTATGCAACTTGGGACTACTGGACATACAGAGATTATATCCCACATTACATATGTGATGAGTTAATAAAAAACCACAATAATTTTGATCATGGAACTTTACGAGGTGGTACGATAGATGAAGACATGAGAAGGAGTGGTGTATGTTGGATAAATTCATCATTCTGGATAAATTTATTTTTTGATATAATTCTAAGAGCAAATCAAGAATCTGAGTTGAATTATAATATAGTTGGTATGGAGGATTTACAACTCACTAGATATGTCGCACCAGATGGACATTATGATTTTCACATTGATGGAGATGGACACACAAGAAAAAATGTTGATGACAATGTAAGAAAACTATCAATGAGTTGTTTACTTACAGACCCAAAAGAATTTGAGGGTGGAAAGTTTCAGTGTCAAAATGGTGGTGAACCATATGATGTAGAACTCAACAAGGGTGATATTGTCGTATTCCCATCCTATACTTTACATAGAGTTTCCCCTGTAACAAAGGGAGAACGATATTCATTAGTCGCATGGGCCAATGGAAAGGCATTTACATGAAAACACTTGCGTGGGTATTGGTTATACTCAATCAATCACAGACAATTAGTGATGATGAGTTGATATATCCAAGTCTACAGAAGTGTGAAATGTACGAAAAACAAATCAATCGACCACTTCAAAAAATACAAACATATACATTTTCTGCGTACTGTAAACCCACAGTAATCGACAGAGTAGAAGAATAGTGAGAATAATCCACTTCAATGAGCCATGGCAGCATTTTGAGGTGTATGATTTTATATCATATAATGAACATAAAGAGATAAAAAAACTATTTAAAACTTTCCCAGATCCACGTTCAACTAATGATAGAATAAGTCACAAGATAGAAAATGAAATGTTGAGAGAAAGATTTAAAGAATTACTTAGATTATTAAACGTGGAGTGGAACGAAAATAAACACTCAATACACATGGAATTAGACAAAATATCACCTAAATTCAAGTTTCAAATACACACAGATATATGGACAAAGGTGTTGTCTCTCATCATACATATATCAGAGACAGGACATGGAACAAGGTTATATTCACCACATAAGTCATTTGATGAGTGGCGAACACTGGTTAGAACAATGAACTGGACACCAAGAGGTGGTGGTGGGTTTTTAAGAACAGATGAAACTTATCATAGTTTTGACACAATAGAGGACGATATGATGAGACAGACGATACTACTAACACTAAGACAAAATAAAAACTGGATGACAGGAGAAGACAATTGAAAAAAACTACATTATTTGACATACCAATATGGACAAACAAGATAGATAATTTCTATTCAGTGAGGAAACAATTAGAGGATGAATTTAATAAATTTCCAGACACGAAGAATGAAATCAATCAAAGTGAGTATCAAAAGTTTTATACAAACAGACAAAAAGATAGACCTGGCCTAACACAAAAATTCACAAATATAATATCAAAAGAGATACAAAATTTAGTTTCTGACATAAACAAAAACAGTGATATAAAGATAAAAGATTTGACTGTCAAAGATGTTTGGTCAGTGACTTATCAGACAGGGGATTATCAGTCTATACACAATCATGGTTCAACAGGTTTGTCTGGTTTATTATTCTTGGATAGTCCTATAGACGGCCCAAATTTGACCATAGTACAACCTTATAATAATTGGATGACGGACACTACTCGTTCTTTTTGTGCAAAGTTTGAAGAGGGTGCGATGGTTGTATTTCCTAGTTTCTTATTACACTCAAGTGACCCAAACAGATCACACAGACAAAAAAGAGTTATCAGTTGGGATATGGAGATAGTTCTCTGATGTTCTTCAGAAAGAAGAAAACTGACGATATAATTCTTGATTGTTATACCTATAATCCTTATGCGTATAACTTTGCAAAAATAAACTATGGATATCATTACATTCCAGAGTGGTGGAAAAAGACACCAAAAATTCTAGAAAAAAGAATTGCGACAATCAAAAACTGTCCAGCATTTGTTGAGTATTACACGAAAGGTATTGTCTTACCGATGTGGTGTGAACTTATAATACAGATTGAACCAAAGGGAAGTGAACAATTATTTACTTGGAAAAGTTCACATAAAAAGTTCGGTATCAATCCCCATATACAAGAACAATTTAAAGGGTTTTCAAAAGAGGATGGACATAATCTAAAAATGGTGTCGCCTTGGTATATAAAGTGTAAAGAGGAGATTTCTTTTACATATACACAACCAACTTGGAATCAGAGAGATACAATATTTGACCTTATATTACAACCAGGCGTGTTAAGTTTCAAATCAAATATGCAGACAAATCTAAATTACTTCTTTCAACAAAAAAACACACAACAGAACATACACATACAACCATTAACACCAATGGTGATTATGCATCCAATATCAGAGAGAAAAGTAAAACTCAGACATCACTTTTTGACAAGTAAAGAAGACGAAGATGGAGCTCTATCTGGAATTAACAACGGAATGTTATTTGATAATTATCCAGAAAATGTACATAAAAAGGCAAAGAAATTATTTGAAAAAATAGATGAAGTAGATGGAGGGATATACAAATAATGAAACTTGCTGTAATTGGAAAGGGAACTGTTGGTTCTTTGGCAGTTTTACATTTTCTAACATATACTGATTGGGATATAGATTGGGTATCTGACCCAAACACTCCAACCACTGCTGTTGGTGAAGGAACTACAATTCGTGTTCCGTCTGCTCTTGCAAACTCTATATTAGAATTTTCTCATGATGATTTGATTGCAATGAATGGAACTCCAAAGGTGGGTATTTGGAAAGAAAATTGGGGTGGTGGAAAAAAGTATTTACATCCATTTCCCATTGATTTAAGTGGATTACATTTCAATGCGATTGAGTTTCAGAACAAAGTATTTGAGATGTTACAAGGTAATCAAAGAATTACAATGGTCAACGAGAGAGTGACAGATCCACAATCATATTCTGCTGATTACGTCATGGTGTGTTCTGGTTCTCCTAAAGATCTAGATGAGTATAATATACTTGACTCCATTGTGGTGAACTCTGCATATGTTACTCAATGTTTCTGGGATACACCGACCTTTAATTATACACTCACACTTGCAAGGCCATGGGGTTGGGTATTCGGTATTCCTCTTCAGAACAGATGTTCAATCGGTTACGTTTATAATTCTGATTTTGTGTCTCTGAATGAAATTAAAGAGGATGTGAAGAACGTATTTCAACAGTATAACTTGACACCAAGTGATACCACAAATCATCTGGAATTTAAGAACTATGTACGAAAGAATAATTTTACTTCAAAAGTGGTCTACAATGGTAACGCATCATTCTTTTTAGAACCACTCGAAGCGACATCAACAACTACCTCTGATGACGTTTCACGTTTCGCATATGATATGTGGAATGGTAATATAAGTGTAGATGAAGCGAACAGAAAACACTTACACAATATTGAAGAAGTACTTGATATGATCGCTCTACATTATTGTAACAATATCGTCTATCGAAATGATTTCTGGGATAATGCAATACGGATTTCCTGTAACAGAATCAAAAACTCTTTAGACACTAATCCTGATTTTCAAAACCTTATTCATAATTCCATACAAGGAACAGAGAATATGTTATCTGTATTCGGATTGAGTGATCCTGTACATTATGGTACATGGTCTTGGAAATCTTGGAATATCAATGTAAAAAATCTTCAAATAAAAAGAACACTCAAATATTTAATGGGAGAGAAATAAATGGGATTATTCAGTTGGGGTGGAAAACCCATAAAAGTAGAAACATTAGAACAAACACACAGGAAACTAGAAAGAGATATACTTACGTTAGAGAAGATGAACAAGGTATCAAACGTACATGAACACGAAATCAAAGAGAAGAAAAAACAGAAACTTGCAATCAAAGACGAACTGGAACGTATGAAAAAGAACTTCAATGGTAAGACCTATGTAAAAGACGGAATAGAGAGTGACTTCTAGATACGAACTATTTAAAGGACATTACAAGATACTGAGAGAACAACGCAGACGAGAATCGATTTTTCGGACATTAGTTTCTGTATATCCATCTGGTCTATATCATCCTGTTTATTCTATGTGGAACTGTATGATATGGGCATGGAGTAATAGTGGAACACACAATTTAGATGGTAAAGGAAAGATAAGAAAGTGAACCACTATTCAACAACATCATATAGAGAGTATTTTCGTATGAAAACCCATGACGAGAGATGGGTAAAACGTATGATGGAGAAGTATAATTTATCAATACATTATCCACGATGTGTAGAGTACGTTCTTAGAAGAGAGGCTTATCTAGAGTGGTTACAAGGAGGATATCTATGAACGTGTTACCTTTATTTTCATCACCTGTCACAATGGATATGTATGAGTTAGACAGAGATGAAATAGAACTCATTAAGAGAGAACCATTTCACTCACACACATATGACCTTGATGGTTTGTCTAGTGATAATCGTAATATACTTACAAAAACACCAAACTTATTTCATGTTGTTCATTCACATATAAAGAAATCACTGTATGATAATTTAAAAATAGTGGATAATATAGGATATAAAGTAACATCTTCTTGGTTGAATAATCATCCACCAAGACATTCTGCACATGGACATTCTCATGTGAATAGTATGTTTACAGGAGTATTATATGTAGATTGTCCTCAAGACAGTGGAGAACTTATATTCGTGATGCCCTATACAACACCCACATGGAACACAGGAACAATACAACCAAACATAAAAGAACATAACATATTCAATAGTAGAGAGTGGAGATTACCAACACCAACAGGTATGTGTATATTATTTCCATCACATTTACGACATGGAGTGACTACAAATGAAAGTGACCATAATAGATATTCAATAGGATTTAATATCATGTTGGAGGGTCACATAGGTGTAAGTGATGAAACAATTAATATAAGATTACTATGACATATCCAGAAACAATCATATATACAGATAAAGAAAGAATATACTGTAATGGTGACTTTGGAAACGATCACCCAAGAGTATATTATTCAGTACCCACAGAAGGGTTTGTAGTTTGTGGTTATTGTGATACAAAGTATACTAGAGATGATAACTTTAAAGACTATACTAATACTTACGACTCTGAGTAATCTATTCATAGTAGATGACGACCTAGTGAGAACAAGACCGATAGGGGGATATCGGAAAGAATATGGTACTTGATGGGAATGTATGGTATTTTCGGACACTATTTAAAAAGGTATAAAAAAACATAGAGTTGTTGTGTTCTTACTTTGTAGTCTATCGTCAGAATTACCCCACAGTCCCCCAGATTTTACCACAGACAGACAGTAGAAACGAATCAGTTGACAGGTATCAAGTGATAGTATAGAGTATCAAGTCCTGTAAGTCTTTGATTCTAAAGGGAAATAAAACACTTGACAACCACACGAATCTCTGATACATTATAAGTGTAGTTAGTTAAAGGTTAAAGACAGACATTAGGCATGTGTTGATACTAACTTGTTGGTCACTCATTAACTGTCGTAAAAGCCCTCCTTTTTACTTTCTACACAATGGGTGTCCGATCATGAGGACTCAAACAAACACATAACAAAAACTTAACCCAGACCGATGAGCGGTGGCATAACAAGTAGGTCTGGGTTTTTTTGTGTCGAAAAGACTTGACAAGTATTACAGATTCGTGTATACTTATAGTGTAGTTAATAGAGAGGTGATTCGATATGGTGTAAAAGGAAACGGAGATAGACACCCTCAACCTTTGGGAAGTTTATCGTTTGGAGAGATTATGGAGTTCGGAGTTCCAGCCTAGGATCGTTAGTGTAAAAGGTTACAACCCCAGATGAGGTGGGTCATTCGATAAAGGAGTGATTCATAAGAGTAGTCTGGGGTTGACTTGTATCTGGGGTAGGTGATTCGTTTCGGCCTTATACCCCCCTTAAATCTGTGATTCGTTTTGTAATCTATAAATGTAATAAGTATCCAGAGAGATTTTTCAGAGTACCCCCCCCCAAAACTGAGCGGCTTTTATTTTCACTTCCCTAGATAAATACTTGACACATATACCGAATCATGTTATAGTAAGAATATGAGATTAATGACTGACGATTATATTATGAATATAACAAGTGTTCCTATATGGAGTGAGTGGACTCCGTAAGGGGCCGCAGTAGACTTGAAGTTTCTTTCATTGTTTCATATGAATAAATTATTAGGAGTATATTATGAATAAAGATAAAAGTATAATTAAGAATGTTAGGTTGGCTCTAAAAATTCTTGGTAAACCTAGTCTATCTAGTACAATAGGAAAAGTGATAAGAAAACTAGACCCTACTGATGATGGATATAGATTTAGATGGATACTATCACAATCTGGTCACTTTGATTATGATAGACAACTATCCACACCTAAAAAGTATTATTGGATTGACCCTAATGTATAATCGTAG
>MDTE01111031.1_pt1 | contig 10966 bp, 9 predicted proteins | sample 811231 | NCBI WGS metagenome assembly MDTE01 (sample SAMN05326651, study PRJNA326480) | marine metagenome | isolation source: seawater | place: Indian Ocean: Red Sea | collected 2010 | reverse complement strand
TTGTAGTTCTTCAGTAACATACATTTGATTTCTCCTTGTACTTTATATGATCAGCCTTTGTCATATTATTTATAAAATTACTTCTTTACAGACCTAGAAATGGTGTTTAAATATACAGCCATCGATCCTTGGGGTTGTTCTGTTGTTTCTTCGTCAAGATCTACGGCCTCATCATCAGCCTCAATAGGAGACGTGAGTTCCTCTGTTTCCTCACCATTGAAATATTGTTCTTTGACAATGGAAAGTTTATTTTCGTAATCTTCTGGTGCCTCAAACTCAATACCAGCCGCTAATTGACGAAGTTTTTCAACCTCAGTATCAGCGAGACCATCACTCACTTTACGAAGAATATCATCTTTAGATGATTCTGCTACAACCTTTTTAAGCTCAACATTTTTTTCGATTTCCTTGTTAAGGTTATCTTCGAGCTCTTCTACCTTAGCAGCAAGCTCTTCAACAACATCAACTTTTTCTTCTGGAACATCGACATAATGCTCAGCAAACAGGTCGTGTAGTCCGCGGAGGAAGTCTTCAGTTAATTCGGACTTGAGACCACGATCAATTGCGATCTGATTGTCTTTTGTCCATTCCTCTACGACATAATCCAGATAAGAGTCAACCTTTTCGGTCATCTCTTGATCGTAAGCAGCTTTTGCCGCCTCAATCTCTGCGTCTGTTTCTGTGGAAATTTTAGCCAACTGCTCGTTGATTTTAGAAACAACAGCTGCGCTAAAAATAGTTGCTGCCTTTTCTTTAAAGTCTTCGGAAAGATCTTCGTCACCAAACATGGCTTTTACGTCATCAGAAACATCAATGTCATCAGCTGTAATAGCTGCAACATCGCGAATATCGACTGTTTCGTCTGTAGCTTCTTCCTGCTCAACAACTTCCTCACTCATAAATGCATCGTGCATTGCAAGAAGATCTTCTTTCTTCATGCTGTGGAGTTTAGTCATCATAGCATTAATAGCAGCTACTTTTGTTTTAGGAGGAGTCGAACCGGGTGTAGTTACAGCCGCTTTTTCGCCACCATCCTTGGAACCTTTTAGCTTCTTAGCTTTTTTGTTAACGGGCTCAGGAACTTCTGAAGGATCACCCATAGAAGCCTTGAACTCATCAAGCTGCTCCTCATTCTCGTTATCCTCCGAGGCCTCAACCACATCCACAGTAGCTTCGGTTTCTTCAACCTCTGTTACTGTATCTTGAATATCTTGTTCGGACATTTGGTTATCTCCTCGCTAATACGATTGTGTTTACTATACGATTATTTATAATTTTCGCGCCTTTAGAGCCTAGAAATGAAATTCTTGAAAACATCTAATTTAGCTTGCTCTAAATCTTTCTTTGATGCTTTCGATATAACATCATGATGGCTGGCAATTATGCTTTCTTTAAAAATTCCATTTTCCCAAACCCACTCTTTACCTTCCATAACACCATTTACATATGCATCTGGTGCTGATGGATCAGCAACAATATCAGCAGCTGTTGCTAGATAAAAATCTTTTTGAACTTCTTGACTACCGTCTTTTCCGGGTCGCAATGTTCCCATACCGCGCGATGAAACACCAAGTGAAGCTCCTTCATCCATAAGATTTTTAACAATATTACCGTATGGAGTTTCCATAATTTTTGCTTTGCCGATAAAATTATTTCCATCTTCTTTTAATTCTTTAATCATATGGCTGCAGCGTTCTAGATTAATTGTAGGACCTGCAGGATGACCTAACTCGCCATATGCACGATTCTTACCAACATATTCTTGATTATATCGCGCAACTTCTTTCATAAGAACACCTTTCGGATAAATCCGACCATTCTTATTTTTCATTTCGGATTGCATAAAAACGCCTTCGATAAAATAATTCTTTTTACCGTTTTTATCTTCAACGAGATTGTATTGAAATCCCTCTTCTATGACTTCGGTTATTAGTTTCATTAGTCGGTACTCCTCGCTACTGCAAATCCACGTGCGTCAGTACCGGAATCGATGGCTATTTTATCTTTTGGCCTTTTATTAATAACTACGTATTGACCTTGTCGCAGATATACCTGTGCTTGACCAGCATCTCCTGCAACACCAAATGCAGAACCTCCATTTGTAGGTCCAGCGGTATTAGAAACCGTTATAGTGCGATCTGTTGTGCCTGTAAGGATACATGCAATCGACGTAGCCCCGTTGAAAGTGGAGCCACCCGTTACAAGGGTTTCTACATTTGAAATGGGGCGAAATGTTGTCATTACGCTGCTCCTTGTTCCATATTGAGCCAGCTACTAGTCATTTGAAAAGATGTCATATCCTTCGTGAGGTGAAGCATAAGTTGCTCCTGATGACTGTCATCCAAATCATTAGCAAACTCGTGAATTTTTTGTGCTAATTCTGCGGAAATATTTACTACTTTACCATCACCTAATTTAAGGTCCCCTTCTTTAATGGGTTTGATGACAGCAGTTTCACCGCCCTTTGACGCAGTAGCCTTACTTGTATCCCGCGACTTACTTCCGTCGTGCGTGTTTTTAACATCACTTGAGCCCTGCTTGACAGGTGCTCGCTCGCCATTCATTGGCTGCTTAGGTTTTGCATGTTTAACGTGTGATGCTACATGTTGTTTATCGTCTGCGACAGGATGATCGGTTTTCTTTACGGTATGAGAATCCCTAAAATCCTGTTCACCCTTAGCTCGAGATTTAATATCATCGACCTCGTCATCCTTATCCTTAGGAGCGACGTAATCCTGTGCTACGCTTGCTTCACGTAGTTCCCTAAACGTTTTCATCAGCTGGCTCCTCTACTGAAATTGGTTCATCTGTTTCTGGAGAAATTTCTACTTCAGGTTCTTCCTCATGGAAAAGATTCATACCAATTTCACGTTTACGAAGGTTTAAAGCATCACTAACTTTACCATACAGTGCATCTGATACAGATGTTTTAAACTGCTGGCCGTCATTGTCGCCTAGACCCTTAATTGCATTTTCAAGTTCAGACATAAAATATCTCCTGTTTATTCCCTATTATTTATAAAAATCTTTACGTAAAGTATGGTACTTTATATGCAGTACCACCTATTGTTAGTACCAAATGACCGGCCGGATTAGCTACTACCGCGGCATTTAATGGCACAGAACCCTGTGCCGTAGTAACATCTGCTGTATTACCTGACTTAACAGCTGTTGCAATAACACCATTTGCGACTTGAATTCTGTCTGATACGAGCAATCTGATAGCTGTATTAGTTGAAGTTAGATTAGTATTGAGATTACTAATTGCGCTATTAGTATTAGCTAATCCTTGGTTACTTAATAATCGTATTGCTGTGTTAGTAGCTAATAGATTAGTATTAAGGTTACTAATAGCAGAATTAGTATTAGCTAACTGTACATCTGTTGACATCGATGCGATATAGGAATTAGTATTAGCTAAAGCTGCTCTTTCTCTAGCACTAACTGTAGCAATATAGTTGTTTGTGTTAGCTAAGTTACTAGCTTGTTTTGCTTCTTGTGTATCAAGAGCAGATTGTGTATTTGTATTTAATAATCTGATTGCAGTATTAGTTGCAGTTAGGTTTGTGTTAAGATTACTAATTGCGCTATTAGTATTAGCTAATCCACTATCACCTCCGGAAGAAGCAGCAATATAAGCGTTAGTATTAGCCAATGCTGCTCTTTCTCTAGCACTAACTGTAGCGATATAAGAATTGGTATTAGCTAAAGCTGATTGATGTGCAGTATTTGCAACTAAATTTGATGTGATCCAGGATCTTCTAAAACCCCAATTACCAGTCCATTCTCTAGAAGCGAGTTGTTCAGTTGTATTTGAAAATAAACCAGTTGCATTTGCCGAAAGTGTAGTACCGCCAAGTTTAATAGTAGCACCGGATAGATATAAATCTTTCCATTGTCTAGTAGAAGAACCTAAATCAAATGTATTACCTGAAGCGGGGATAATAGCCTTTGTTTGGAGTGTAGTTGTGATATTATTGCTTGAACCACCACCACCTTCGGCGTCTGCACCAATCCATTTACCTGTTGATGCTTGAAATTGTAAATACTTACCATCAACTTTAGCTGAGTCTCTATTTACATCATCAAGAAATTCGAGTCTTACTTCACCACCACCGCTTCCACCAGTAGCTACTATTCCTCGTTGGACTTGACGTCTAATTTCAGTTTTAAATTTTTCGTGTTGTTCTATTATAGGTGTGATATCTGGAGAATTGCCAGGTTCGCCATCCATTCCAGGTCGACCGGGCTGTCCTTTTTCTCCCTTTGGTCCTACAGGACCTTGTTTACCAGGCGGCCCTTGATCACCCTTAGGGCCAACTTCTCCTCGTAGGCCAGGCACGCCGTCGTTGCCCTTTTCTCCCTGTTCCCCTCTAGGGCCGCGAATTCCTTGTTCTCCCTTACTACCCGGTAATCCTTGAACACCAATGGGGCCGCGATCACCTTTTTCTCCTTGCGGTCCTTGCTCTCCGAGTAATCCTCTTGGGCCGGGTTCTCCTTGCGATCCTTGTTCACCTTGTGGACCGGCAATACCTTCTGGCCCCTGAGGCCCGACAGGTCCAATTTCACCGATAAGTCCGTCATTACCCTTTTCTCCTTGAGGACCAATAGGTCCTTGTTCTCCTATAGGGCCTCTTTTTCCAATCTCACCTTGTATACCCCGTTCACCAGGAGTACCTTGAGGACCAATAGGTCCTTCTACAAGTGGTGGAATGATTATAGAATCTTCTATTTCCGAAAGCAACTCTTTTTTTTGCTCTTTGAGTCGTTTTTCGGTAACACCAAGAACGGTAGCTAGAAGTTTTGCCTCATCTATCGTCTTCATCGTCGCTCTCGATCTCTGCCATACTGTCCATGAAGCGGCTCATGCTTTCCAAAAGCTCTTTTTCTTCTTTGGATGGTTTAGACGGAGGCTCGAAAGGTACCGTATTCGCTGCTTCTTGAACGGGTGGCACTGGTGCATCAGGCGTCTGAGGCTGTGCTGCAGGACTTCGTGGCTCAGGCGGAGCTCCTTGGCTCTGATCCTGGCCTTGATCCTCATCGTCACCTTCATATTCACCTGCGTTTTGCTCTTTCTTTATTTCTTGATCTATTAGCTTAATATCATCGTCATTCATTCGAAGAATATTTCGTTTTACCCATGCCTTGGAGAAATAATCTTCTGTAAATTGTGCTACCTCGCCAAGCATACGTAAACGTGATTCCAAAACCTCTGTTTCTTTAAGCTCTTGGTAATGATTATCTTCAAGAAAATCGTAATAGATATGTTCTTTTATTTCTTTCCAATCTTGTTTAGTTGTAATACCTTTAAGAATTAATTGTGTTTCTAAAAGTGTATCAAATAGAATTGAAAATCGTTTTCGCAGACGATTAATAAACTTTGCAAATTTAACTTCATCTCGTGTTATCTCACTAGCACGACCTATGTTAAATTGATTATCTGCTTCCATTCGTGTTGACGGTACATTTAAAGCCTTATAAAGCTTCTTTTTAAAATATTCAACATCTTCCATTTCACCTAAATTTTGTCCACCTGGAAGTGTTGTAATTTCTGTTCCCCTACCACCTTCACGTCTCGGTAACCAAAAGTCTTCGAGCATGGTCATAAATTTTCGATCATCTCGTACTTCACCTGTAGCGGCGTCGTAGACGAGTCTATTTTTATGTTTGACCATCATATCACGAAGATATTGTTCTGCTTTAGCTTTTGGCAGATTGCCTACGTCAATATAGAATATACGCCTCTCTGGGGCTCTTGCTAATCGGTAGATGACCGTTGCGTCTTCTAACATGCGTAGCTGGTTGAGTGGTTTAATGGCTTTATGCAAGTAACCTAATACAAGTTTACTCCGTTGATCCATTTGACCACTAGTAACGTGACAAACACTGTCTTTAGATACCTTAAGGCCCTGCTGTGAAGATTGCAAGCCTTTAGGATTATAAAGAAAGTATTCGTTATATCCTAAGTGAACCTCATTCTTTTTTCCAGCAGGAGTATTTTGACCTAATTGTCCTTGCTTCTTTTTAGGTTCACGTACTTTTCTAATTTTTCGGGGATCAATATACCTTAATTCCTTGATACCGGCACGAGGTTTTTTAACATCAATCATAATATGGTAATAGAGCCTACCATCTACATACCATCTTTTAAATATATCATAGGAATTGTTATTGAAATTAAGTAGTTTGAGAATTTCCGTAAATTCACTTTGAATAGATTTTTTAATATTAGCGGGGAGTTTACTTCGATCAAGTTTAACCTGTACAGAAGGAACTTCTACATCATCGCTAAAAATAATTGCATCATTAACGATATCATCGACGGCTAATTCAGCTTCAGGCTGCATTGCCATTTCGCGATATCGAGTTACTAATTCAGCTTCGGTTTTTGCAGTACCTTCCAAATCTACGTAGGTGCCATACACACCACCTGGAGCAATTTCCATAGCTCCATCTTCTGCTGGGGGCGGTGCAAAAGAAGGGACTGCGACCGCTTCCTTGGTCTCATCCTCTTTTCTACCGATCTGAAATCCGAACAATTCAATGGCCATTTTTTCTTCCTTTATCAAATAAAAAGGGGCTACCTATATTTATGGCAACCCCTTTTAACACATTTTAAAAATACAGTGTAAAACGAATAGCGATTAAGCGCCGACCGTAAACGCTAAGTCTGCTTCAACTTGACCCTTATCGGAAAGTGCCTGAACTGTATCGCGATGCCAGTAATCTATATTAAATGTCACAGTAAACTCTTGAATTGCATCTGCTGTTGCCCAATCCAAGTCCATAGCTGCTACTTCTGTTGGGAATAATCCAACAACACGATACGTAGCTATAGCATTACCGCGTTTTCCATATTGTGTAATTTGCCCATCGGTTTTATATGCGCCTTCGGTTGTGCCACCACCGATAACTCCAGGAGCACCTGATCCAGGACCAATTGCTCTTTGGTTACCAATAGGTTTATTGACTATATCAGCCCAACCTTCTAGTACATTTCGGATTGCAAAATCTTCATCATTGATGACTGTTACCGTCCATGTATCGAACTGCTGAACACCACCGAATCTAATTGTACGGCCAAAGTATTGGGTTTCGACCGTAGTTAGAGTCTTAGGAGGCGTCTGAGTTGCCCGACACAAGAATGGAAGATCTTGCATACCGGCTGAATTAGGTGCCGTAAAGTTACATTCGAAAAGTGCTGGACGAGCACCGCCAAATTGCAACCTACCGGCGAAATCTCTAATATTAAACGACATGTTTTCTTCTCCTCGTTATATGTTTATTTATTAGAATTGTCCAACAACTTCAGAAAATTCTACACCAGTTCTTACCGCAACAAAGTTCAATTGAATAAAGTTAATTGAACGAGCAGGTTTAATGTAGATATCTCCTACAAATTCATTCCGGTCGATAATTTCGCCTGTGTTATTCGATTCATCACAAACAACCTTAAAGTCTGTAATGCCTCGGCGACCTTGTACATCCCTAAGGAAAGGCTCAACCATGTTACGGAATTGTGCACGGGTAAATGCATCGTTGAACTCGAAGAGAGTAAACTTCGCAGCTGTACTAATTGCTTTTTCGAGTACAATGAACAACCGGCGGACGTTAATCCGGTCGAATGCACTGGGTTTAGCTAACATTGTTTTATCACCGAAGAGGACTGTTCCTTGTCCTGCGAACGAGACAACTGGGTTAACACCCTTTTTATAAAGTTGATCTCGATGCGCTTTCTTTGGATTATATGCTAGTTTAACAACGTTTTTAACATTACCGCGGTTATAACCAGCTGGCGACCACCATGCATCTCGGAGAAGATCAGTAGCAACCATTAAACCGGCTGTATCACCGTTTAGCGGTACATAGCGGTACAAATCGTTATATTTGTCATATTGGTATTTCCATCCAGAATCCATTACTGCGTAAGAGCTACTTGGAAGCAGATCTCGGAAGGCAATAACATCATCTAGTTCCGCTGTTGCATATCCGCTATTGTTAACAACGTCTGCTCTGCGGGGTGAAATGCAAGCGACACAGTCTTTACGGACTTCTGCGACATTATTAATAACATCGAGAGCCAATGTCTGGTTAACTGTACCGAGAACCAGAAGCGAAACATCAACTTCTTCAGCATTTACAAACTTCTTATATCCGTTGATATAATCAGCATTGCGTGGTGTATCTCCATCTTGGCCATTTACCAATGAACCACCTTGTGGAAGGGTTGCTGAAGCACCAAATGTAGTTCCTTTAGCAACAGAACCAGCATTTGTCAGCTGTGTATCGTGGGCTGTCCACCAAAGATATTTAGACTGTTGGTTGACAACTTCTTTATAGTAATTTACAGAACCATCAGCGGTTTTTGCATCAGATGCCATAGAAAGTTTATAGTAGCGCTCAACAACTGTATTAGCTGTTCCTGTCCACTCACCATCTTCATCGGCTACAATAAGATGCATTTCGTCATTAGATCCGCCACGGTTAGATACGAAATCGGATGTGCCTGGAGCATCATCAAATTCATTGTAGAACTCCCAGCGACGCTCACCATGCCCACCGGCTGCGGCTTCGGCATTATGAGAATTGCCTGAATATGCTTCTGACAATGTTAATTGACTTGAGTTAGCAACTGCACTAACAGTTCGTACTTCTTTATCGGGTCCTAGGACAATCTGATCCCCAACCGTTACCTCTGTGTTAAATGCGGAGCTATTTAGACCTGTTACAGTTGCACTGTTTGCAGTAACAACAACATTACCTGTTAATGCTGACGACCATGCTGCTGAACTACCACACATAGAAACGCGCAATGAATTACCCAACAATCCTGGATACTTAGCCGCAAACTCACCCACACCGCTAATTCCGGTAGCGTGATTTTCATTATAATCGTCTTCATCAGTAATAAGTGTAGTAGCGTTATTTGCTGCGGCCATATGAGCATTTTTAGCTTCCTGAGCGGCAGTGCCACTACGGTTTACTACACGTACAACGTGAAGAGCGTTGCCGTAAGACAGGAAGTTTTTGGCAGTAAAAAAGTCATTTGCTGTATTAGCGTTAGGCGATTGGAATTGGGATACCAATGTATCCTCAGAATCAATGAGAACCCGCTTTTCTACAGGACCCCAGCGAAAGTGCCCGGCAATGCCGCCTTCGGTTGTAGAAACGGCAGGAACAATCGTAGTAAGATCGATTTCACTTACATTGACTCCTGGTGAAACTTGAAAAGCCATCGTTATTCTCCTCGTTCTTATAAGATAAGTTAATTATCAGCTTCTTTAGGTTATGCAATTATTTATAAAAAATGCGCTTTAACGTCAAAGATCACCAAATGTATACCATCGTTCTGTTGGTTCTAGATTCTTATCTTCTCCCGCAATATCCCATCGCTGACCGGTATTATCTACAATATGATTTTGTTGACCATCATCAATAATACCAAACGGCAGAATATCATCTTCTAACATGCGTAACTTCTCATTATATATCTTCTCACGGATGTCTATGTCGGTCATTTCCTTAAAGTACTCCTGACGGACCAACCAAGAAAACAAAACTAAACACATAACCAAATCATCATGATGTCCTTCATCGGCCTCATATGAAGAACCTTTTTGGATAAAACTAGATAATTCTGCAATAGTGTCAAAATCGTTAACAATTAACTTATCATTTTCAATAAGATCTTTAAGATTTGAACATCCAGTTGATTTAACTGATTTTGTTGTCTTAACACCCATCTGAGTGCCTTTACCGAAACCACCACCGACTTTTTGTCCGGCCCTTCCACGCATAGATGTAGAAAGAACGTTTTCATATTCTAAATCATGATGTAATATGTCAGCGACCTGCTGTCCTATATCATTTAATTCAATCATAACAAACGCCTGATTATAAGCCAATCCAACATCTTTAATAGTGCTGGGATATATCATAGGCGAAATTTCATTAGATCTAAATTTAGCCACTACTTTATATGGAAGGTTAGTAATATCAACAACAACAAAAGCACTATAATCTATTCCAACACCTCTTGATGTATCGGCAATAAGGCAGTATACCCTATCTTTAATAGGCTCTTCATATATGTCAAAACTCCCTTGCCTTCTTATAGGATTCCAGAATGCTAAGCGCCTCAATATAGTTGAATTAATTAATGTGTGTTGGCTACCTAAAAACTCACACTCAAATTCCTGAAGAAATTGTTCTTCTGATGTGTTAGCAATTGTCTGCTTTTTCCACTCTTCATCGCGATTAGGAACTTGTGTCCAATGAACTTCGATAGGAGTATATTCATTCCTACCTTCAGAAGCATCTATCCATAACTTATAAAAATGATTCATCCCATTTGGGGTTGAAACTATAATAACCTTTGATGTTTGGCCCGATGATATAGTAGGATAAACTGAACTAAAAAATTCATCCGCCATATTATTGCCAACGAATGCAAATTCGTCGAGAAAAATAAGATTATATGAACCACCTCGAATAGCACTTGATGAGGTAGCAGCAGCTACTATTTTAGATCCATTTTCGAGTTCTATATTACCTTTATTCCAAGTAACTACACCTTGCTGTAGCCACTTCGGTAAATATTCATAGGCCATCGTAATTTTAGATAATAGATCTCGTGCTAGCGCTCCCTTATTAGCCAAAATAGCAATATTTTGATTATCATGAAATAGTACCAACCATAGCATATACGCAGTAACGGTTGTACTTTTTCCTGACTGTCTCGGTAATTTACATATAGAAAATCGTTTATTGACAAAGGTTGTAACCATATTCGATTGAAAATCATATAAATCGAATGGAATTAAGCCTTGATCAACATTAACAATTTGTATATACTGTCGAATAAAATATTCACAATCATTAGCACATTTAATATATTCTTCTATCTGCTCTTGATCATATTCAACAGGAACATTAGTTCGTTTTAAATTGGGATTACCTAAGTAAT
>MDTE01012782.1_pt1 | contig 10966 bp, 10 predicted proteins | sample 811231 | NCBI WGS metagenome assembly MDTE01 (sample SAMN05326651, study PRJNA326480) | marine metagenome | isolation source: seawater | place: Indian Ocean: Red Sea | collected 2010 | reverse complement strand
GGCCCCCGAGTACTCCAATGGCAGATACTAATAAAATAGATAAAAGAGTAGAATCGATTTTTGGGATAACAGATTGTCTGTTGGCAGGTCCCATTTATTTTTATCGGCTTTCAGGATGAATAAAAGTTTTTTAAGGCATATTGAAAATGCGAAAATACTTTAAATGGGTGATGTGATCCACCAAATATGAATGGAAAATTTTATCCACTCCATACGGAAGGTCCAGATTTAATATTCGGATTCCCAACAATTTATTTTGGATTGCTTGCCATTGCTTCTATCCTTTTATTCTTAGTGCATAAACGGAATGGGACATTGCCAAAAATAGGTGAACCATATTACGATGTGATCGTTCTTGTTTTAGGACTATGGTGTCTAGGTGGGCTTCTTATTGATTCTTTTGCGCATATTGCCGGAGCGGTAGATGATACGTTTTTCACTCCATGGCATGCGATGTGGTACTCTGGTGCTACTGCATATGGAGCATATATATTTTATGCCATTTTACCAGAAGAAGGAATTGGAAGTCTTATAAGAAATCCCTTAAATGTCCTTCGAGGGGTAGCTCCGGAGCACAAACCAGGAGTGTACGGAATCGTTCTGTTTGCACTGTCTGGAATTGGAGATATGATCTGGCACGAAACGCTTGGGGTGGAATCTAGCCTTGATATTCTTCTTTCACCCACCCATATTGGTCTTTTCCTCGGACTTCTACTATCGGTTACAGCGCCGATGTGGTCGGCTTGGGCTAACAAAGAAAGCGGAAGAGATGGTGTGAGGTCACAGATATTGATTGTATTTGGGCTTGGTGCAGCATGGGCCATTTTTCTTCTTCCTTTTCTTTATGCAAATCTTTGGTTCGAATCTCTGGAAGCGTTCTGCTACGACGGTGGGAGGGGATTTTGTATATATCGCAATTATGATTTTGCACTGATGCAAGGTATGTATAGTTTAATAATTCAAGCTGGTCTTACTTCTGCAATTCTCTTACTTTTCATTCGCCGGTGGACACCTGCTAGAGGAAGTCTGTTTGTTCTCTTAGTATTCCCTGCAATTGGGGGTTGGTTCTATGGAGAATTCAATAACACAATATTGTTCTTAGGCATTGCCTGGGCAATTGTAGTTGAATTTATGTTGCCAGTTCTCTGGAAAGGTTGGAAACGTCTATTTGTAGCATTGGTTGTTGGAAGTCAAGTGGTAGTGTTTATGGCTTCGTGGTGGTTGCGTTCTGTTCAACTCCCCGGTGGGTTATATTGGATAGAGGGAACCAACTTGCATGTATTGCCATTTGGATGGAGCATTCATGCTACAATTGGTTCCATAATATTTTGTGCAATACTTGGTTGGCTTGCAAGTTGTGTCGTGTTTCCCCCTGCAATTCCAGATCTCGATGATAAATAAAACCATATGGGAGTAGCGTTAGGGTAAATACGTAATGGGACGTATTGGCAGGTAATGAAAGGTTGTGCTAGAGCTCCGGGTGCCGGGACCATACTAAATGCATTGGCAAATGGGTATGGATCTGCATTTGCCATTGATATCTACACTACAGCAGAGGTAGTATTGCAAGATGTAGAAAAAGTGACGGGGGAAATAGAAGGTGTTCCAAATGCAGATACGGCCCTTATTGAGAAATGTGTAGAGATTGTAGTAGATAGATTTGGGAATGGAGAAGGGGGAAGCGTTCTTACGAGGAGTGAGATACCAATTGCTTCCGGATTGAAAAGTTCTAGTGCCGCTGCCAATGCCACTGTATTGGCTAGCTTGAGTGCATTGTCAGTGGGGGTTGGAGAAAATGAGGAAATCACTATGCTTGATGCGGCATTAATTGGAGTCCAAGCTGCCCGGGAAGTGGGAGTCACAATAACAGGCGCATTTGATGACTCAAGTGCATCTATGGTAGGAGGGCTAACGCTAACAAATAATAATAAAGATGAATTGCTAAAACATGAAGAAAGTATAGAGTGGGATGTTTTAGTATGGACACCAGAACAAAAAGCCTACAGTGCAGAAGCGGATGTAGATCGATGTTCGTTTGTAAGTGGAGTTGCAGACATAATAGTAGAAATGGTAAAAGACGGAAGGTATTTAGAAGCAATGACGGTGAATGGACTTGCATTTTGTGCCGCTCTAGAATATTCGGTAGATCCCATTCTAGAAGCACTTCCGACCGTAGATGGAGTTTCGTTGTCGGGGACAGGACCTAGTATGACCGCGGTTGGTAGCGAGGAGGTCCTAAAGGAGTTAGAAAATGTATGGGAGATAAGAGGAGGGAATGTAATACATACTAAAACACAAATTGGAGGTGCTTCAATAATATGAGTTTGGATGAAATGCGATCGAAGATTGAAGAGATTGATAGGAGGATTATGGAGTTGATTGCAGAGAGAACGGACATAGCAATTTTGATTGCAGAGATAAAAGAGAGAGAGGGACTTCCAATTACGGATAAAGACCAGGAAAAAAAAGTGATGCAGAGGGTATCTAAGAACGCGGATTTATTTGGAGTAGATAAAGAAGGTGTTGAGAGAATCTTTCAGATGTTAATTGAATTGAATAAAAGCAAACAGCGCCGAAAATTCTAAAGAGGTTGGTAAGAAGAAAGAACACTCGAGAGGGCAGCACTGTTTACGGGCTTTTCTATTGAAGATAGATGAGATATGCTGATATTTCCATCAATTACCGTTTGGCGGTCGGTTCCAGGAGAATCACTGATCTTTGAATCTCTCATTTTTGCCCATACTTCGTCGTTGACTCTTGCAGAGTGTTCGTTGATTCTATGGGCGTCCATTTCGCATAAAATAGAAGGGGTGGTCAAAAGCATATTTGGAGAAGCGTTGGTGGTCATTGGTAAGTTGACATTTAGATATTCCATCTCTTTTAGAAGTTTTGATTCAACGACGTTCTGTGCTAGATACGCAATTGCATTTGCTGCATGTGTATATTCATCTGGAGAGGGTGTATAAGGATATTCGCCGAGGGGTATGAAAAGGGAAGAGGAGATAGATGGAAAACCTAAAAAGGTGGACTCTATGGCGGCACTGATTGTTCCAGATCTCCCTAAGGAGTAGTAGCCAACATTTGCCCCGCGATTGCAGCCAGAAATTACTATATCAGGTTTGAGTTCGAGTGCCTTGAGCCCAATGATAACACAATCGGCAGGGGTTCCGGAGATAACATACCCTTCTTCAATGGATTCTATTTGAATGTCTTGATCATAAGATGTCATCCTCCCGATTCCACTCATATCAGACTTCGGTGCAACGATAGTAACGTCTGCGAAGTTGCTGAGGGAATGGTACAAAGCCCAGATACCATGTCCTTTAATTCCATCGTCATTTGTAAGTAAAATATCCATATGTGAATGATAGACTGTTTAGATTATATTATCATTTCCAAAGAGTTGCGAGTAGGTGGGCGAATATTTGTATTAGGGGGAGCGGTGTTAATTCCTAAAGATCATGCTTATCAAGGTATAGACACTGCGTGTAAATGTGAGTGAAGAAGAATTACCGATAGAGAAATTCTTTACAGAGGATACGATAAGTGTTCATTTAAAGGCAGGTGCACCTCCGATGGCAAAGCGAGGGTACATAACAGAAGTGAAATTTGAACAAGTAGGAGACGAAATTTTAACAGAACGGCAAGTGAAGGAATGGGCCAAGGCGATAGAAGAGAAAGGAAGAGGATCAGATAAGGGGTTTTTTGAATTTGATGAGAGAGATATGAAAATTATCCAATTGGGAAACTACAGAATAACAATTGCACAACCACCTTTTTCAGATGGTTGGGAGATAACTGCAGTAAGGCCAACGGTTAAAACTACAATAGAAGATTATGAAGGGGTAGAAGAGTTGACAGAGCGGTTATTAACGCGGCAAAGGGGCATACTCATAGCAGGTGCACCAGGAATGGGGAAAACGACCTTTGCGCAAGCGGTGGCAGAGTTTCTTTCGGGGAATGGTTTTTGTGTCAAGACTATGGAGCGACCTCGAGATTTGCAAGTTGGGCCTGAAATTACACAATATACGGCCCTATCTGGAGACATGGCAAAAACGGCAGATGTTTTGTTATTGGTCAGGCCTGATTATGTTATTTATGATGAAATTAGAAAAACGGAGGATTTCATCGTTTTTGGAGATCTGAGACTTTCAGGAGTGGGGATGATAGGAGTTGTGCATGCAACGAGGGCGGTTGATGCGTTGCAGCGATTAGTAGGGAGAGTGGAATTGGGATTGATTCCACAAGTGACGGATACGGTCGTGTATTTAAAGGAAGGAAGAATTGAGACGATATATGATGTGACTATGGAAATAAAAGTCCCCACAGGGTTGATAGAAGAAGATTTAGCACGACCAGTGGTCATGATAAGAAATTTTGTAACGGGAGAACTAGAGTATGAGATATACACATTTAGTAGTCAAATAGTGACAATACCAGTTAGTGGAAAGCAAGAAACGAGTGGCATGGAAAAGCTAGCTATCCAGGAAATTGAAAAGGAAATAAAATCATTTGTAAAAGGAGATATTCTAATTGAATTGACTGGGAAAAATAGAGCCACTGCGTATGTAAGTGAGAAAAATGTAGGGGCATTAATAGGCAAAAAGGGAGAGAGAATTAATAGTATAGAAAAACGGTTAGGCGTGGGGATTGATGTGAGGCCATATGAAAATGGAAAAAACGAAGTTAAACAAATTCAATGGTCAGAAAACCAAGATTTCGTCGAGGTTAAAATTTCGAAAAGGCACATCATCATTCCGTCTGAAAGCTACATAGGGAATGCTATTGAAATTCACGCAGATGGGAAATATCTTTTCACGGCCACAGTGGGGGGAAAGGGGGCAATTCAACTAGCTAGAGGTAGTGCCATAGCGGAAGAATTAGAAGACGTAATAGATAGAAAAGGAAAGATATCGATAGTTCCGGTGGTTTGAATAAATTAGTTAATTTTGAGATGATGAGAATAACGTATCCAGGTAGTTAACATAAGTACGTGCGGGATAAAGTGATCCTATGTCAGAATTAAATGACGCTAAGAAGGAAGTTTCTGATGCATGTAACGTGGTGGCAAATGCAGGTTTGACCGAGTTATATGCAGGGCATGTTTCATCTAGAGTCGGAGATATTGCTCTGATTCCTGCACATCTTCATCATGATGGGAGGGGGATGGAATCGATGACGCCTGAGCAGATAATTTCAGTTAATTTGAAAACGGGAGAGCAAGACCCAAAGGAGTTAGAGCTACCAGAAGAAGACACAATTCATACTAGTATATTTGCTGTTCGGGAAGATGTCAAAAGTTGTGTACACGCACACCCGGTTCATGCCACTGCTCTGAGCATGACGAATTCGTCGATCATACCAGCTTCGATACGAGCGGTTCGACTTGGAGAAGTACCCGTGCACGATGCAGGCCCAATGTTGATTGAATCAAATGCACCAGTTGAGATTGCACGAGGGGAAGCCGTGGCAGAAAGTCTTGGGGATGCATCGTGTTTACTTATACGAGGACATGGGGTGGTAACGGTGGGGCGAACAGTTGCAGAGGCAGTGAGTAGATTGTTCATATTAGAAAGAGCAGCCCACCTTCAAATGCTCGCAAGTTTAGGAGGAGGTGCGGTTGCATATGAAGGGGAGCCATATAAAATTGCGAACCACCCAGAGATACAAGAACATGCAGAAAAGCCGAGTGAGGATACATACAAATTCTTGAGGAATCAATATTTAAAGTAGAGATAAAAGTTGGCGGAAGTGCAGGTTTGGTTTTCCCATTTCAAAACAGTACCCTTTTGAATCCTCCGATTTCAATAAACAACCAATGGGAAGACGTAAAAAAATTGTTGAACAATGCGAGAAATTAATGGACAAGCCCGAGCAGATTCGGAATATGGCAATAGCGGCACATATTGACCATGGAAAAACTACTCTGTCAGATAACCTTCTAGCAGGGGCAGGGATGATCTCTAAAGATCTCGCTGGGAAACAACTAGCAATGGATACTCATGAAGATGAGCAAGAACGGGGGATAACAATAAATGCTGCAAATGTTTCCATGACGCATGATTACAAAGGCACTGATTACTTAATAAATCTAATTGACACTCCAGGACATGTTGATTTTGGAGGAGATGTTACACGGGCGATGAGAGCTGTTGATGGGGCACTTGTTGTCGTCGACGCGGTTGAGGGTGCAATGCCTCAGACTGAAACGGTTCTTAGGCAAGCCTTGAGAGAAGGGGTAAAACCGGCCCTATTTGTGAATAAAGTTGATCGTCTAATAAACGAACTTCGAGAAGGTCCTCAAGAAATGCAAGAGCGTCTTGGGGTGGTGATCAACTCGGTAAATGAGATCATACGAGGTATAGCTCCAGAAAAATATGCTAATGAAGGATGGAGAGTTTCGGTTGAAGATGGAACTGTTGCGTTTGGGTCCGCACTATATAATTGGGCAGTTTCGTTGCCTTCGATGCAGGAAACGGGAATAAAATTCGCAGATATAATTGAAGCCAATAAGAGCGGGGATTTGTCTATATTAAAAGATAAATCGCCTCTGTCGGACGTTGTGCTCAACATGGTTGCGCAACACTTCCCAAGTCCTCTGGACGCACAACCTAGTCGGATACCTAGGATCTGGAGAGGGGAAGAGGACAGCACCGCAGCTATTCAGATGAGAGGTGTAGATCGCGAAGGGGATGTAGTCCTCATGGTCACGGATATTAGTATTGACCCCCATGCAGGTGAAATTGCTACTGGTCGCCTGTTCTCAGGGACCATTGAGCGTGGGCAGGAACTCTACGTTTCGGGGACTGCGGGAGCCAATAGAGTTCAGTCAGTAGGCATATTCATGGGCGGGGATCGAGAAGAGGTTTCGATAGTTCCTGCAGGAAATATAGCTGCAGTTACGGGTTTGAAAGATGCAATTGCAGGGTCAACAGTTTCTGCGTTAGAGATGTTAGCTTTCGAATCTATTGATCATATTTCAGAACCAGTTATTACTCAGTCGATAGAGGCAAATTCTATGGATGACCTTCCTAAATTGATCCGGGTGTTACAACAAGTTTCCAAAGAAGATCCTACTTTAAAAGTGACGATAAACGAAGCTACTGGAGAACATTTAATTTCAGGGCAGGGGGAACTTCATTTAGAAGTAATCACAGATAGAATCGCGCGAAATCATGGCGTTAAGGTCAATACAGGACAACCAATTGTTGTGTATCGCGAGTCTCCCAGGAGACTCTCAAGAGAGGTTGAAGGAGTATCTCCAAATCGCCATAATAAATTCTACATAACTGTCGAATTGCTATCAGATGTAATTACTGATAAAATAAAACAAAATGAAATAACAATGGACTCTCCAGAATTAGAGCGGAGAGAACTTCTCATGGAATTGGGTATGGACAAGGCTTCAGCACAAAATGTTAAAACGATCATCGGTCCCAACATTATTATTGACCAAACGAAGGGTATCCAATATCTGAATGAAACAATGGAATTAGTATTGGAAGGATTTGAAGAGGCCCTTGTTGAAGGGTCTTTGGCTCGTGAACCAGTACAAGGTGCATTGATACGCTTACTAGATGTCAAACTTCATGAAGATGCAATACACAGAGGTCCTGCCCAAGTGATACCTGCTGTTCGAGATGCCCTGCAAAAGGCCCTTATAGCATCTCATGCTCGATTACTTGAACCGGTACAAAATGTTCGTATAGATGTCCCCTCAGAGCATATGGGGCCTGCATCGGGAGAGATTCAGGGGCGCAGGGGGAGAATTGACGATATGTACCAAGAAGGTAATCGTATGATTGTAGAGGGTGTCGCTCCGGTTTTTGAAATGTTAGGGTTCTCTTCGGATATCCGATCTGCTACGGAGGGGCGTGCGGCGTGGAACACTGAGAATGCCGGGTTTGAACCGTTAGCCGATAATCTGCAAACTGAAACAATCCTCAGCATACGTAAAAGAAAGGGGCTCAAAGTTGAACTTCCCGCAGGGGTCAATTATTTCTAACAAGAGTTGTAAACGAGATGTTTATACTCTATTTTGCCTAGCAATTACGAATTAGTCAAGTATTTAATCCAACCGAGTTTTATTCAAGTGACTAATGGGTAATAAACTTCGAAATGGTCCTAGGGCTTATGTGGTCCGACTTGAATTGGCAGATCGGCCGGGGGAGCTCCTTCGTGTGTTGGAGCCAATATCATCAAGTGGGGGAAATCTATTATCAATATTCCATGAGCGTGGTGATATTACTCCTCGGGGGAAGATTCCTGTGGAAATAGATCTTGAATGTTCTCAAGAGCAGTTTGAAGCTATATTGTCCTCATATTCAGATCTAGATATCCAGGTTACGCAATCGGGAGAAGAGCTATATCGAGGAGAACTGGTTGTTCTCTTGATTGGGGATGCAATTGCTAATGATTTGTCCAGTGTGATCGCGGCCATTGATGCATCTGGTTCTGTTGCAGTTATTGAATCTTCGGTGAATCGTTCTATTGAATCTCCGGCAGACGCTAGTTCTATCCTTCGTCTGGCGATTAAAGATGGGGATCAGCTACAAGCGGTTGATTCTGTGAAATCAATTGTATCGAAATATGATCTTCATTTCATGACAACCACTGATCACGAGGTTTCTCAATGAAACTCGCCATCTTGGGTGTTGGAAGTGTGGGGAAGGCAGTGGCGCAACTATCAAAAGAATACGGCCATACGGTGGTTGCACTGGCAGATTCTAAGAATGCCATTGTGAATCCAAAAGGGATCAAAGTCGACGATGCATTAGAGCGAAAATCGAATCAAATGCCATTGGGAGATGCTTCTTTAGAAGATATATTTGACTCAGATTATGAAGTTCTGATCGAAGCGACTCCAACTACCCTTGAATCCGCAGAACCAGCGTTTTCGAATATTAAAGCGGCGTTGGAAGCGGATCGGCATGTTGTTTTGGCAAATAAGGGTCCTGTTGCGGAGAGATTTGGGGAGCTCCAGTCTATTGCTGATGGAAGTAAAGGCGCTCTGCGATTCGAAGCTACTGTGGGTGGCTCGATACCGATACTCTCTACAATTGAGGATGTAGATTCTAAGAACATCACTTCGGTGAGAGGGATTCTAAATGGTACCTCTAACTTCATTCTTACTCGAATGGCTGCGAAAAATCTGAGTTACAGTCATGTTTTATCAGAAGCGCAGGATCTGGGTGTTGCAGAAGCGGATCCTACATTTGATGTGGGCGGGATTGATACTGCACTTAAATGTGTGATATTGTCTAATGTCTTATCAGGAGGGGGTTTCTGTTTGTCAGACGCGAATGTGGAGGGAATTCAACATATATCCAATCACGCTCTTAATCTGGCAGACAAGTCTGGATTGACAATACGATTGATAGGAGAAGCCACGAGAGAAGGGGTGAATGTAGCTCCCATGTTAGTTCCAAAAGCAGGGGACTTGGCTGTTGAAGGTACTCAAAATATAGTTCAAATTACTACAAAACATGGGGGAGTTCTAAACCTCGCGGGTGCAGGTGCAGGTGGTGGTCCGACTGCCTCTGCGATATTCTTGGATCTTCAGCGCCTAATAGTGTGACTATGTCTAACACGAAAAACGTAGTACGTGGGCGATTTTAGCTGTAAACAGTATCGAAATCGTTTTAGCCGCACTCTGTCAATCGACCTCAGAAGTTACCATGAGTGACAAACCACATCAAAATTTGGCTGTGATAGGTCATGTGGACCACGGGAAGAGCACTCTCGTGGGGAGACTCCTCTATGAAACAGGGGCTGTAGAACAACACGTGATTGATCAGTATAAGAAAGAAGCAGAAGAATTAGGAAAAGGCGGATTTGAATTCGCATATGTCATGGACAACCTAAAAGAGGAACGGGAACGGGGTGTGACAATTGATATTGCCCATCAAGATTTCCATACGGATAATCATTATTTCACAATTGTAGATTGTCCAGGTCACCGTGATTTTGTTAAAAATATGATCACAGGTGCAAGTCAGGCTGACAGTGCAATTCTTGTTGTAGCTGTTGATGACGGGATTGCACCTCAGACTCAAGAGCATGTCTTCTTAGCCCGGACACTTGGTATTGCAGAACTCATTGTAGTCATAAACAAAATGGACAAAGAGAATTACGATGAGGGCAAATTTAATGCGGTTAAAGAAGAAGTACAAAAACTACTTGGATCGGTTGGGTACAAAGATAATCTTTTCATCCCGCTTTCCGCTTTTGAAGGAGATAATATCAAAGAGAATTCTAGTAATACTTCATGGTACGATGGTGTCACTATTCTTGATGCAATCAATGACCTTCCAGTTCCAAAAGACGCAACTGATGCGCCATTGAGGCTCCCCATACAAGATGTATATACAATCTCTGGAATTGGTACAGTTCCAGTGGGACGTGTTGAAACAGGGACCATGAAACCAGGAATGAAAGTTGTGTTTCAGCCTTCAGGGGCAGCTGGTGAATTGAAATCTATAGAAATGCACCACCAAGAAGTTCCAGAAGCAAAGGCAGGAGACAATGTTGGGTTTAATGTAAGGGGTGTCGGTAAGGAAGATGTGCGTCGCGGAGACGTTCTTGGCCCTGCGGACAATCCTCCAAAGGTTGCAAAAAGATTCAAAGCTCAAATCATAGTTATGCAGCATCCTAGTGTCATAACAGTGGGATATACCCCCGTTTTCCATGCACACACATCGCAGGTGGCATGTACGTTTGAGGAGATCACAGATACACAAGGAAAATCCCTTGATTTCATCAAAGCAGGGGATGCAGCTCTCGTTTGGGTGCGACCACAGAAGCCAGTCGTAATCGAAGTGGCAAGTGACATACCAGAATTGGGTGCCTTTGCAATACGCGACATGGGATCAACAATTGCAGCTGGGAAAGTCGTCGAAATCGAAGAGGCATAGATGCAACAGGCGCGCATACGTTTAGCAGGAACTAGCCCCACCGATCTCGACGC
>MDTE01086500.1_pt1 | contig 10967 bp, 12 predicted proteins | sample 811231 | NCBI WGS metagenome assembly MDTE01 (sample SAMN05326651, study PRJNA326480) | marine metagenome | isolation source: seawater | place: Indian Ocean: Red Sea | collected 2010 | reverse complement strand
ACGCACACAATTTCTGGTTTTATACCTCCGGTCCTTTTTAGGCAGTAATTGTGGTGGCATAACCGGGAAAAAATATGAAAATACCAAATATAACAATAGAACAATTATTAGAAGCTGGCGTTCACCTTGGCCATAAAACCTTAAGATGGAATCCAAAAATGAAAAAATTCATTTTTGGAAAAAGAGACTCCATACATATTATAGACTTAACACAGACCCTTGAATTAACAAAAGTCGCTCTAGAAAAAGTTTATTCAACAATTTCATCTGGTGGCAAAATTTTGTTTATATCTACCAAAAAGCAAGCATCTGAAGCCATTGCAGATCTTGCTAACGAAACTGATCAATATTTCGTAAATTATAGATGGTTAGGAGGTATGTTAACTAATTGGGGCACAATATCTAATTCTATAAAAAAACTTGATAAAATTGAGTCAGATCTAAAATCAGAAAATAGAGGTTTTACTAAAAAAGAATTATTAAAAATGAGCGGTCAGAGAGACAAGCTGAATAGATCACTAGGTGGAATTTCAAATATGAAGAAGGTACCAGATTTGGTATTTATAATCGATACAAATTATGAGTCATTAGCAATAAAGGAGTCAATTAAGTTAGGTATCCCAATAATTGCTATTTTAGACACTAACTCTGACCCAGATGGGATTGATTTTCCTATACCAGGAAATGATGACGCTAGAAGATCAATAGATTTATATTGTTCTCTTTTGAAAGAAACAATTAAGAACGCAAAAAAAGACATTCCACAGTCATCTAGTTCTGAAGAAGAAAATGATAAAAAAAAAATTGAAATTCCTATTTCAGAAATTGCTACAGAGACTGATATAAAGGCAAAACAAAATTAAACTAACAAAATATTTCAGGGTTAATATGAGTGATATTGAAAAAGTAAAAAATTTAAGAAAATCAACTGGCGCAGGTTTTAAAGATTGTAATGCAGCACTTAAAGAGTCAAATGGTGATTTAGAAAAAGCAGCAGAAATTCTTAGAGTAAAAGGTATAGCTAAAGCCTCAAAAAAAATGTCAAGAGAAGCAACCGAGGGTGTAGTTGTAATTTCGGGTAATGAAAAGAAAATGTCTTTGATAGAGGTAAATTGTGAAACAGATTTTGTAGCTAAAAATGATGATTTTATTGAATTCGTTAAAGAACTAAGCGAATTAAATGACAACAACTCCTCAAATCTTAATGAATTACTTAAAACTACAATGAAAAATAAAAAAACTGTTGATGAAAATTTAGTTGCTTTAATAGCAAAAATTGGTGAAAAAATTTCAATAGGAAGAGCAAAAACCATAAGTTTTGAAAGTTCAAGAAATTTCGTTTATCAACACTCAATTATTAAAGAAAATGTCTCAAAATTAGCTGTTATAGTTTCGTTAAATACAAATGAAAGAACAGACAAAGTTGATTTATTTGGAAAGCAATTGTCAATGCATATAGCAGCATCTAATCCTATAGCTTTAAATTCAAATGATATAAAGCAAGAATTGATAGACAAAGAAGTCAATTTGATTGCAGAAGAATTAAAAAATTCAGGAAAAACCGAGGAAATTGCAAAAAAAATAAGTATTGGTAAAATTAACAAATTTAAAGATGAGAATAGTTTATTAACTCAAGATTGGGTAATGGATCCAAAAATGAAAGTTAAAGATGTATTAAAAAAATTAGAGTTAACAAACTTAAAAATTAATGAGTTTATTAGACTGAAAATTGGTGAATAATGTTTGAAGAGACTAAATACAATAATAAGATGCATAAAACACATGAGGTATTTCAACAAGAACTAGCATCTTTAAGAACTGGAAGAGCAAATGCAAGCATGCTTGATATTATTAAAATTGATGTTTATGGGCAAAAAATGCCAATCAATCAATTGGGTAGCATAACAACCCCTGAACCTAGAACTATTAATATACAAGTCTGGGATGTAGGCAATGTTTCTTTAATCGACTCAGCTATTAAAAAATCAGAATTAGGCTTGAATCCTCAAATAGATGGACAATTGATTAGGTTGCCAGTTCCTGATTTAAGCGAGGAGCGAAGAATAGAGATCAAAAAAATTATAAAATCTATGGGTGAGAAATGTAAAATTTCTATTAGAAACATAAGAAGAGAAGCAAACGATGAGTTAAAAGCTTTACTAAAAAATAAAGAAATTTCTGAAGATGAAGTAAAAAAAAAAGAAAAAATTATACAGGACTATACTGATGAACAAATTAAAGCTATTGATCTGAGAGTTTCTAATAAAGAAGATGAAATAATGACGATATGACACCTAAACATGTAGCCATAATAATGGATGGAAATGGCAGATGGGGAATTAAGAAAAAAAAATCAAGAAACTTTGGTCATAAACAGGGTGTAAAAGTTGTTGAAAAAATAATAAATGAGGCAATAAAAAAAAAAATTAAGTATCTTACACTTTTTACTTTTTCAACAGAAAATTGGAAAAGACCAAAAAAAGAGGTAAATTTTTTGTTCAAGCTTTTATCTAATTATATTGATGAAGAATTGAATAAATTAATACTTAAAAAAGTTAAGTTGAAAATTATTGGTAATATAAATAAATTTCCGAATTTTTTAAAAAGAAAACTTAAGCAAGCTGAAAAATTTACAAAAGGAAAACATAAAATTCAAATTAATATTGCTCTTAATTACGGTTCAAAAGAGGAATTGATTAATACTGTGAGAAAACTAAATAAATTAAATCTACCAATAAATGAAAAAAATATTAGAGAAAACTTGTACACAAAAGGTATACCTGATCCAGAAATATTAATCAGAACTGGAAACAGAAATAGACTTAGTAATTTTTTACTATGGCAATTGTCTTATACAGAAATTTATTTTGTATCGAAACTTTGGCCTGATTTTGAAAAAAGGGATTTTAATAAAATAATATCTGAATTTTTTTTGGTGAGAAGAAATTTTGGAGGAATTAAATGAGTGAACTATCTAAAAGATTTTTTACTTCTATTGTTCTTATAATTTTATTAATTCTAACTTTTAAATACAACCTAGTTTTGCTTTTATTATTAGTATTAATTAACTTTTTAGTCTTGATAGAATTTAATATGATATTTAACAAAATTTTTAAAAACAAATATTTTCAGCATTTTTTAGCAATGTCAGCAACATTATTATACATGATTACTTTTACATTGAGTGCATGGATTTATTTAATACAAGGGAATACAAATTATAAAATGTCAATAATCTTTTTTATCTTGATATGCATAGCTACAGACATAGGAGGTTTTATATTTGGCAAAATTATTGGAGGTAAAAAATTTACTAAAATTAGTCCCAATAAAACATACTCTGGTGTTGTTGGTTCATTCATACTTTCACTAACTCTTGGATTTTTGTTTTATAAGGAATTTAATCATATCTTATCTTTTGATATAAACATTATTGTTTTGATCGTATTGATCTCTTTTATCTCACAATGTGGAGATTTATTAATTTCTTTTATTAAAAGAAAAGCAAAAATAAAAGATACCGGACAAGTATTGCCTGGTCATGGTGGAATTTTAGACAGAATTGATGGAATATTATTCGCCATTCCGTTAGGTATTTTAATTATGCTTTTTTAAAAAATGGTAAAAAATATTTTTTTATTAGGATCAACTGGCTCTATAGGAGATTCAACACTTAAAATATTAAAAAAAAATAAAAAAAAATTTAATATAAAATTATTAAGTACAAATGAAAATGTTGAAAAAATTTTTAATCAAGCAATTGAATTTAATGTTAAACAGGTAGTAATTTTTAATAAACAAAAATATTTAAAATATAACCAAAGATTTAAAAAAAAAAGAATTAAAGTTTTTTTTAACATAAAAGACGCATTAAGAAATAAAAAAAGAAAAGTTTTTTTAACTATTAATGCAATTTCTGGCATAGACGGATTAGAACCTACGCTTGATGTAATTAAATTTTCAAATAATATAGCTATCGCAAATAAAGAGTCTATTATTTGTGGTTGGAAGTTCATTAAAAAAGAATTAACAAAAAATAAAACAGATTTTATACCACTTGACTCCGAGCATTTTTCAATATGGTCACTATTAAGGAATGAGAATTATAAAAATATTAAGAAGATTTATTTAACAGCCTCTGGAGGTCCTTTCTTAAACAAAAAATTGAATGAAATTAAAAATATTAAATCCAAGTATGCTCTAAGACATCCTAATTGGAAAATGGGAAAAAAAATTTCAATTGACTCTGCAACAATGATGAATAAAATTTTTGAGATAATTGAGGCAGTAAATATATTTAATTTAAATATAAATAAATTTGAAATATTAATTCATCCTAAATCATATATTCATGCTATAGTTCATTTTAAATCAGGCCTAATTAAATTATTAGCCCATGATACTACCATGGAGATACCTATAGCTAATGCTCTTTATAAAAATCAGTTTAATTATTTATTCGAACAAACTAATTTTAAATTTGAATTATTAAATGGTGAAAATTTTATAAAGCCAAACAAAAATAATTTTCCTTTACTTAACATATTAAATTATAAATTTAACAAAACATACTTTGAAATAATTTTAGTATCTTTAAATGATGAGCTTGTTAAAAAATATTTAGAAAATAAAATCTCTTACATTTCAATACATAATATTATGCTAATTTTGTTGAAAAAACCTTATTTTAAGAAATATTATAAATCATCACCAAGCAATATTAATGATATTAAAATTATGGTAGAAAAGAGCAAAAAATTCCTAAATGAGTATCTAACAAAAAATGCAAAAAATATTAAAAGAATTTAAGTTCATAAAATACTATCTGATTTTATTTTTTGTATTTTTAAAAGTATCAAATCTAAATGCTGAAATTTACGATGAGATAAAGGTCACTGGTAACGACAGATTATCAATTGAAACAATTGTGATGTTTTCAGGTTTAAAAACCGACATAGAATTAAATAAAGATGATTTAAATGACTCAATTAAAAAGCTTTATAAAACAAATTATTTTGAGAATATAAGAATTATAAAAAAAAATAATGTTTTAGAAATTATAGTAAAAGAAAATCCTATAATACAATCAATAAACATAAAAGGAGTAAAGAATAAATCTTTATTAAAAAGTTTAAATGATGTTGTTAAAAAATATGAAAAATATCCATTTTTAAAAAGTGATATTGTAAATCAAAAAAATCTTTTACTTAATATTGTTAGAGTAAATGGTTTTTATTTTGCAACCATCGATACTAGTATATTTGATAATAAAAATAATTCAGTTAATCTTGATTTTGATTTTAATTTAGGTGATAGAGCTGTAATCAAAAAAATAAACTTTCAAGGAAATAAAGTTTTTAAAGACTCTAAGTTAAGAAATGTAATTAAATCAGAGGAAGGAAAATTTTGGAAATTTTTGACATCAGATAAATATCTCGATGAGAGAAAAATAAAAAATGATGAAAAACTACTAAAAGATTTTTTTCTTAACAAAGGTTTTTATAATGTAGATATTAAATCCTCATATGCAAAAAATATTGATGACAAATATTTTGAATTAAATTTTAATATTGAAGCTGGAAATAAATATTTTTTTAAAGATGTATCTGTAAATAATAATAATAACTTTGATAATGAGACTATCATAAAAATTAAATCTATTATCGAAGATATGAATGGAAAGAGATATTCAAAAAAATTGTTAAACCGTATTATCGAAGAAATAGATAACATATCTCTTTTAAAAGAATTTGTTTTCACAAATACCACTTACAATTTGACTATAATTGAAGATAATAAAATTAATGTAGTTTTCAATTTTGAAAATCTTAAAAAATTTTATGTTGAACAAATAAATATATTTGGAAATTTTATAACAGAGGAAAAAGTAATAAGAAATTCATTGATAGTCGATGAAGGTGATGCTTTTAATGAGGTTTTATTCATAAAATCAATCAATAAAATAAAATCAAGAAATATTTTTAAAACTGTTAACCCTAAAATTATAGACTCACCTAACGATTCTCAAAAAAAGATAATTGATATTACCGTAGAAGAGAAGCCAACAGGAGAGGTTTTTGCAGGAGCAGGAGCAGGAACGTCAGGTGCAAGTATTACAGCTGGTATTATAGAAAATAACTATTTAGGTAAGGGAATAAAATTATCAACAAATTTGATGGTTTCAGAAGATGAAATTAAGGGTAAATTTTTTGTTGTAAACCCAAATTTTAAAAATACAGATAGATCAATTAATACTATTTTAGAGAGCACAAGCTCAGATTTTTTAAGTACAGGTGGCTTTAAAACTTCTAGAACAGGCTTTGGTATTGGAACAGGTTTTGAGCAATACACAGATTTATTTGTTAACCTTGACATTTCTACTTATTATGAAAAGCTCGAAACTTCTGCAACTGCAAGTGCACATAAAAAAAAACAGGAAGGAGATTACCTTGAGAACTTGATCTCATACGATATAACCTTAAATAAATTAGACCAAAATTTCCAGCCAACTGATGGATATAAATTTAACTTTAAACAAGTATTGCCAATTTATTCTGACGATTTATCCATAAGTAACACTTTCAATGCATCTACATATCATTCTCTCTCAGACAACTTGATTATTTCTGGAAATTTTTTTGCCAAATCAGTTAATTCTATAGATGATGATGTTAGAGTATCAAGGAGGGTTTACATACCAAGTAATAGATTAAGAGGTTTTGAAGCTGGAAAAATTGGTCCAAAAGATGGTAATGAGTATGTGGGTGGAAATTTTGGTTCAGCATTAACTTTAAATACTACTTTACCAAATGTATTAAGCGGATATGAAAATATCGATCTAAATCTTTTTTTTGATGCTGCTACCTTATTAGAAGTTGATTATGATAGTTCGTTAGAGTCAAGCAACATAAGATCTTCGACCGGATTAGCAGTAAATTGGTTTACGCCTGTAGGACCATTAACATTTTCATATGCAGTCCCTATAACTAGTGAGTCGACGGATAAAAAAGAGTCTTTTAGATTTAAAATTGGAACATCCTTTTAAAATGAAAATATTTTTAGCATTTTTATTTATATTCAGTCTTAACTTTCAAACTATCCTAAAAGCTGAAACTGTATTTATAGATATAAATTTTATTTTAAATACATCAAATGTTGGAAAACTTTTAAATAACCATATTCAAAATATTAACAACGAAAATCTTGCAACTTATAAAGTCCAAGAAGATAAGTTAGTAGAAAAAGAAAAACTCTTAATTGCTCAAAAAAATATATTAGATAAAAATGAATTTGACAAAAAATTGAAAGCACTCTCTAAAGAAATTCAAAAATATCGATTGGAAAGAAAAAAATTTGCAGATGAAATTAATCAAATTAAAATTATTAATACAAAAAAAATTCTTAATTTATTAAATCCAATTATTACTAAATATGTTGAAGATAACTCGATTTCTCTTGTCATACCAAAAAAAAATATTATTGTCGGTAAGAAAAATTTAGATATAACAGATGAGATAATATTATTGTTAAACAATCAGGTAAAATCAATTGATTTTTAAAATGAAAAATCCCTTTTTTAAAAAAAAAAAATTAAAATTAATGAAATTTATGCTTCTTTAAATTTAAAAAAAGTAAAAAATAATTATCTTATTAATGATATCCAAGAGTTGAATTATGCAAATAAAAATGATGTAACATTTTTTAATTCCACAAGTTATTTAGACTCATTAAAAAAAACTAAATCAAATTTAATTTTAACAAATAAAAAATTTTCAATATATGTTCCTAAACAAAAAAAAATAATATTAGTTAAAGACGTGTTACTTTCAGTATATAAGATTGTATTATTATTTTACCCCAATGCTCTTGAGGACATATATGATACGACCGTCAAACCAATTAAAAAAAAATCATTTTATAAATTGAATGCAGGAAAAAATATTCTATTAGGAAAAAATGTAAAAATTGGTAAAAATTGTACTATTGGACATAACACAATTATAGAACAGAATGTGATAGTTAGTGACAACTGTCAAATTGGAAATAATGTAATAATAAAAAACTGTATTATAGGGAAAAATACTCGCATTCTAGACGGAGCTATTATAGGAAAAAAAGGTTTTGGTTTTTATCCTAATAATTTTAAAAATGTCAGATATCCTCATGTGGGTCATGTAATTATTGGAAATAATGTTGAAATAGGATCTAATAATACTATTGACAGGGGTTCATTATCTAACACAATTATTGGAGACGGATCTTTTTTAGACAATCAAGTGCATATAGCTCATAATGTTAAAATTGGAAAAAACTGTATTATTACTGGCCAAGTTGGTTTTGCAGGAAGTAGCACTATAGGAAATAGAGTTATGATAGGTGGGCAAGCTGGTATTTCAGGACATTTAACAATTGGTGATAATGTTCAAATAGGTGGTGGAAGTGGTGTGATTAAAAGTATACCCTCTAACTCAAAAGTAATGGGATATCCCGCAAAAAATATAAGACAATTTCTGAAAGAGAGCAAGTAAAATGAGCAATCTAAACAAAAAACAAATTATGGAACTTCTTCCTCATAGAGAGCCAATGCTACTTATTGACGAGTTAAGAGATATAAAAAAACTGTTTTCAGCAAAAGCAATAGTAAATGTTAAAAAAGATAGTTTTTTTGTAAATGGGCACTTTCCAGGCGAACCTGTAATGCCGGGAGTTTTAATAGTAGAAGCATTTGGACAAGCAGCTGCTGCATTGACTGCAAATGGATTAGATAAAGCTACATATGATAACAAATTAGTTTTCTTGATGACAATTGAAAAAGCTAGATTCAGAAATCCTGTAATACCTGATTGTGTTTTAGAACTCGATATTGAGGCAATTAGATCACATGGAAGAGTATGGAAGTATAAAGGAACAGCCTTCGTTGAAGGCAAAAAAATGGCTGATGCTCAATGGTCAGCAACTATTGTTGATAGAAAGTAATAATCAGTAGTAATAGTTGATAAGAAATAAATTTTAAATTTGTTATTTATTAAGCGTGATCCATAAAACAGCTATTGTAGATAAAAATGCAAAAATTTCAGATAATGTTGAAATAGGGCCGTATTGTATTATAGGTCCTGAGGTTGAAATAGGTTCTGACTCTGTTTTACATTCACATGTAAATGTTGTTGGTAATACAAAAATAGGAAAAAATAATAAAATCTATCCTTTTGCTTCAATTGGGACACCTCCTCAGGATTTAAAATATAAGGGTGAGAAAAATTTTCTACTGATTGGAAATAACAACAAATTTAGAGAGTATGTAAATATAAACCCTGGAACAGAACAGGGGGGAGGAATTACAATTATAGGAGATAATAATTTATTTATGGTCTATTGCCATGTTGCTCATGACTGTAAAATATCAAGTAACATTGTATTAGCAAATAATGTTCAAGTTGGGGGTCATGTTACTATTGAAAAAAATGCTATTGTTGGAGGAAGCTGTGCAATACACCAATTTTCAAGAATTGGAGAAGCCGCTATGATTGGTGGAATGACAGGCGTTTTAAGTGATGTAATTCCTTTTGGACTTTCACTGGGTAATAGAAATAACTTAATGGGATTAAATTTAATAGGACTAAGAAGATCTAAAATATCAAATGAAAATATCAAAAAAATACAAAGTGCATATGAGATAATTTTTAAAACTATTAAATTCAGAGAAAATATTGAAACTCTTGATAATGGTCTTAAAAACAATGAATACGTTCAAAAAATACTAAGTTTTATTAATACAGATAAAAAAAGACCTATATCTCTTCCACCAGACATTAAATGATAGGGTTATTTTTAGGTCAAAATGATTTACCAACCGAAATAATAAAAAAATTAGATAAAAAAAATATTAAATATTTCATTATTGATCTGACAGAAAACAATAAATTTAAAAAGAATAAAAATTCTTTCTTAATAAACATTGGAAAATTTGGTGAAATTTTAAAATTAATTAAATCAAAAAAATGTAAAAAAGTTATCTTTGCGGGAAATATAATTAAACCAATTATTTCAAAACTTAAGTTAGATTTAAAAGGTTTATTTTACATACCAAGAGTTATAAAGGCATCAAAATTAGGAGATGCAGCTATATTAAAAGTTTTAATTAAAATTTTATCTGAAAATAAAATTAAAGTTATAAAGTTAAACACTTATAATCCAGAATTAACATTAAAAAGAGGCGTATATACAAAAATCAAACCAACTTATGATGAAAAAAGTGAAATTTTAAAAGGTATTAAAGCTTTAAAAAAAATAAACTCATATAATCATACACAAGCAATAGTTGTTAGAAATAATAAGATTATTTCGCTAGAAAAAAGAAAAGGTACTAAAGAAATGATTAGATCGATTCCTAAAAGCAAAAATCATAAAGGAATTTTAATTAAATTACCAAAATTAAAGCAAGACCTGAGAGTAGATTTGCCGACAATTGGATTAGAAACATTTAAAGATTGCAAGAAAGCTGGAATTAAAGGCATAGTGATCAAATCAAATCAAAATATAATCCTAAATAAAAAAAAATGTATCGAATATGCTAACAAAAATAGTTTATTTTTAGTCTCTATATGAAAAAAATTTTTATTTTAACAGGTGAGCCTTCAGGTGATAAATTGGCATCTAAAGTAATATCAGAAATTAAAAAAAAAGGATCTAATATAGAATTTTTAAGTGTGGGAGGCTCAAATCTTCAGAAACTTGGGATTAAGACTATATATGACCAAAAGGAAATAACCCATATAGCTTTTACTGATATTTTATTTAACTTTTTTAAAATAAAACGTAAAATAAAAAAAACAGTTAACGAAGTCTTAAAATTTAACCCAGATATTTTATTTAGTGTTGATAGTCCGGATTTTACACTAAGAGTGGCAAAACTAGTAAAAGAAAAAAACCCAAAAATAAAAATAATTCATTTTATTGCTCCTAAAGTT
>MDTE01169127.1_pt1 | contig 10968 bp, 7 predicted proteins | sample 811231 | NCBI WGS metagenome assembly MDTE01 (sample SAMN05326651, study PRJNA326480) | marine metagenome | isolation source: seawater | place: Indian Ocean: Red Sea | collected 2010 | reverse complement strand
GATGGAGGTGAGCTTTTATACCATTCTGAAAGTCACATAATAAGATTTATAGTTTTTTTTATTATGATGATTTTTATTTCATTTATAAATATTAAAACCTGGCATTCTTTTGGTTATTTATTTTATTTAATTGTTCTAGCTCTTTTATTGTGGGCCACTCTATTTGGTATTACCGCACAAGGCTCTAAGAGATGGATTAATTTATATTTTATAAATTTACAACCATCTGAGCTTATGAAAATTGCAATTATTGTTTGTTTTGCAAAATATTATCACAGGATACAGGTTTCTAATGTAAATTCATTTAAAAATATAATTATTCCAATATTAATATTAATTTTACCAATTGTACTTGTAATAGGTCAACCTGATCTTGGAACAGCTATATTAATTGCTCTAAGTGGAATAATTGTTTTATGGCTTGCAGGAGTAAATATTAAATATTTTTTTTATTCATCTTTAGTTTTTATAATTTCCGCACCATTTGTAATTTCTTTTTTAAAACCTTATCAAAAACTTAGAATTCTAACTTTTTTTGATCCAGATAAAGACCCATTAGGTGCAGGATATCAGATTATACAATCTAAAATTGCTGTTGGGTCAGGTGGCCTCATGGGAAAAGGTTTTTTAAAAGGAACTCAAGGATATTTAGAATTTTTACCTGAAAAGCATACAGATTTTATTTTTACATTATTTTCAGAAGAATTTGGTTTTATAGGATCGCTTTTTTTACTTTTAATTTATGCAATTTTAATATTTAGAATTATAAGAACAGGCTCATTATCTAGAAGCTTTTTTGGAAAATTTTTTTGCTACGGTTTTGGTTCTGCAATATTTATTTATATTACTGTAAATATGGCCATGGTTTTAGGTTTATTACCTATAGTTGGCTCTCCATTGCCAATTCTTTCCTATGGTGGCTCATCTATGTTGGCTACAATGACTGGTTTAGGAATTGTAATGAGTACAAAAATATATAGTCGCCAACAAATTTCCTAATTTTATCAATATATTTTTTAACTTATACGCTAAAAGTAATGAAATTATTGACTATTTTGGTACACATATGAAGTTTTATCTTTTTAATTAATGTTTATTATCATTATTATATAAAAAAATTATGTTTGAAAAATTAGAAGAATTAGCAAAAAATAATAAAAAAATTTCAGATTTTCATATTAGATCTGGTTCACCTTTGGCTTACAGGCAAACGGGTGAAATTGTAATGATAAAAGAAGTAGTAGTAAAAGCACAAGACCTAATAGATCTAATGACTACTAATTGCAATGAACATGAAACAAAAAAATTCCAAGAAACTCATGAACTTGACTCGGCTGTAACTATCAGTGGATTAAGATTTAGAGCAAATTTTTATAAAACTTTAAATGGACCCGCTGCAGTATTAAGAAGAGTAGAAAGTAAAATTCCAGAAATGGGGCAATTCGATTTGCCTGATGTTTTATATGATATTATAGATATGCATAAAGGATTAGTTTTAGTTACAGGTCCAACTGGTTCAGGAAAGTCAACCACACTTGCAGCAATAGTGAATGAAATAAATAAAACAAGAACTGCAAATATAATTACAGTTGAAGACCCTGTTGAATTTATTCATACGGATGCAAAAAGTATTGTTTCACATAGAGAAGTAGGAAAACAAACACAAACTTTTGCTACTGCACTGAAAGCAGCATTAAGAGAAGATCCTGATGTTATTTTAGTCGGAGAAATGAGAGATTTAGAAACTGTAAGTTTAGCTTTAACTGCAGCAGAAACAGGACACTTAGTATTTGGAACACTTCATACTAGTGGTGCGCCCAATACAATAAATAGAATTATTGATGTATTTCCTCCAGAACAACAAGCACAAATTCGTGCTCAACTTTCAACTTCTTTAAAAATGGTTGTAACACAGAGATTATTAAAAACAAAAGATGGACAAGGCCGTGTAGGTGCTTTTGAAGTAATGAAATGTACAGCTCCAATTCAAAATTTAATTAGAGAAGCAAAAATTCATCAAATTCCAAGCATCATGCAAACTGCGGTTAAAGATGGAATGATAACTATGTCTAAATCATTAGAAAATCTAGCACAAGCAGGAAAGATTGATGCAAATGCAGCGAAAGAAAATTAAAGGTTTTTCATTAATAGAACTTGTAGTAGTTATAGCAATAATCGGCATAATAAGTACGCTTGGTTTTGAACCTTTTCAAAAATGGAGAACTGATAGAATAGCTAGAGCTGCAGCTGTAAAAGTTTCAGGTTTAATCCAAGATATATATTCGCAAGTTCAAAGAGGACATTATTCTTTTGCTCAGTTTAGGGTACATTTAGAAGGTTCAGAAGATGATAAAACTTGGATTATTTCTTCATATGGAATGGAAACGAAAAATTTTACAACACTTGTGAGAAATAAATATGATAGCTCAAACAATCTAACAGAATTTCATGTATTTGAAGAAAGATGCAAAACTAATTTAACATTTAATGGAGAGATTATGTGGAACGACCAAGGCTATCCCATTAATGCCGGAGGTGAAGCAAGCAAAAAATTAACTGTCTCAAGCTATGAAATTGATGATAAATTATCTATAGGTGTTCCAGGAAATGAGCTAGCGGAAGGTACAGTTTGTTTTTCAAAAGATGGTTCTTATTATGCAGCAGGCGGAATGTTTTTATCAGGTTCAGGTGGAATGGGAGGAGGCGATTCCGCAATAGTTGGTGAAGAAACTTCAGTAATAGAAGAAATGTATGTATGCCAGAGAGAAAGTGTAGCTGACTCTTGCAGTTTAAGCACAGGTCAGGAAAATTTTTATTCAATAAAATGGAGCAGATTTGGTAATATAGATATGCAAAAATTGAATTAAATGATGATTTGAGAAGCAAGATGATAAATACAAGTACAGCAAGTAAATGTTTAAAGAGATTTTCAGAAAAAGGTATTACTTTACTAGAAGCCTTAATTTCCACAGCAATTGTAGGAATAGGTTTTGTTGCAGTCTTTCAGTTAGTTAATTTCTCTGTTAATTCAATAAATGTCTCAGCCGAAAGAACAAAAATAAATTATATCACAACTATGATTGCTGAAGACATTATAGGTTCTAGGGATGCTTTAGTAGGAGTAAATCCCAAAACCAACACCTTTGCAATTGACAATTATGGAAAACCAGTAAATGCAGACGGTTCGAGAGCCACTAAAGAAAAATTTTCAGAATATTTAATGGGCGATGGGTGGAAAGCTGGAAACGCGGATAACGTTTGTAGCGGTACCAAAGGAACATTTATTAAAAAGAGCGATATAAAAAGTATTTATGAAAATTTTTCAGAAAACCAAGGCGCTCCTGAAAATAAAATGGCACGTTGGGAAAATATGATTTCACAAGATCGTTTTCTTAAGTGTAGAAACAATAAAGATATTAAGTCTGTAAAAATATATAAGATATGTGAATCTGGCGCAGGTTGTTTAGCCACAACTTCAGATCTGGTTAGAGATGAATTATATATAGGTAGAGTCCAAATAAATACTAACGGAGGAAAGAAAAGAAAATTTTTATATTTCCAAGCTGACTACATATTTCAAGAATGATGAATAAACAAAATATAAAAAATATAAAAGGCCTGACTTTAATAGAAATATTAATTGGAGTAGCGGTCACAGCATTGATGATGGGTGCTATGTTTTCAAGTTACACAGTAGTAAACAATAGCTATAACCAGGTTACTGATAGAGCGCAAGTAAGTCGATCTTCAAGGGATATAGTTGGAATGATAGTAAGAGATATAAGATTGGCTGGCTTTAAATATTATTTTGGAAAAAATGATGAAGGAATTGCAAATTTTGAAGATTTAACTCATGTGTCTGGAAATGAGGAGGATAGAACAATTGATGATAGCCATGATCCAATTATAGTTTTTAGAGATAGACTTGGTTATGCTCCTTCAGATGAAACTCTTGCAGGCACTGGTGACAGTGAATCCAAGTGGCAAGGGTTAAAAAATAAATGTTGTGACCAAATTCGTATTGTATACGGAGACTTTATTAAAGGTGAAGATCAAAATTACAAGAAATATAGAATTACATATTTTGCAAGGCCAATGCAAAAAAATGAAAACGATAAATTTTATGGTGTCTACAAAACAAAAGAAAGCTGGTTAGAAACAGAAGAATTTTCTGATGGTTCCTGGAGTAGCACTTGCTCAGAATGCTATTCAAATCAGCTAGTAAGATCACATTTAGTAGATATGGAATTTTTATTGTTCGATGAAAATGGCAAACATCTTTATAATTCAGGAACTGGTACTTACCCCCAACCTAATAATGCAAGCAGCGTAGATCTTTATAGAATAGCACAAGTAGATTTAAGATTATCATTTAGATCAAAAAAAAATTTTTATAGAACCATAGGTACTGATAAAAAACAGAGACTTGTATTGGGACTTGGAGAAGGAAGAGCGGCTGAAAATTTTAATGACAAATATTTAAGAGACTCTGTTGTTGTAAGTATTAGTACAAGAAATTTAGGACTTGATTGATGATAAAAAAAAATGAAAAAGGTTTTGCGTTAATATTATCTTTAATTCTTTTAATGGTAATGTCTCTTATGGGGGGAGCACTTGTTGTGATTTCTTCTAGTGATCACAAAGGCAATAATAGTAGCGATGAATACCAACAGGCATTTTATGTAGCAGAAACAGGACTGTTAGAAGGTGAAAAAGATTTAATAAATTATTTTATGGGAGAGTGGGTGGTACTTAAAGATGATGATGGAAATAAAATAGGCTTTGAAAGGTCACCTACCAAAGGCCTAGCACCATCAAATAGTACTTCTGCTACCACTTCAACTCCTTGTTATAAAAGTTTTAAAAATATAACTTTACACGGATCCACTGATGAAGAAAAACTTCAAGTTGTTAAACACGTAAAAGGTATAAGTTTTTACGATTTAATTGAACCTATTTTTGATGAACTTGACGCTACAGAAGCAGATAGTGATGAATTGGCAAGAGAAAAAAAAATTTTAGAAAAATATACCTATGAATATTTTATGGTGAATATTGGTAAAGCTCCTTACAGAGAGTCTGGATCTAGTATAGCTAGCACTTCTGTTGATACTATTCAGGAAGGAACAGCGTTTAGGATTTATGCTTGTGGGATATATAATGAAGATGATGTTATAATTCCATTAGAAAGTGTGATGGTTTTACCAGGTTAAATAACAAATATGATTAGTAGAATTTTTATAAAAAAAAATTATTTTATAGTTAAAAAAAATGAAAAAATTTAAAATTTCAATTCTAGTTATTTTACTTAATGTTTTAATGATTAAGTCCATAGAAGCTTGTGACCTCTTAAGTGTGAACATAGGTGGAGATAAATCTACATTAAATTTTATAGAAATTGAAGACGAAGATATTGATCTTGACAGTAGCGTGACTGTATTTGAAACAACAATAGATAGTTTTTGTACAGATATTGATTTTGGTAATGTAATACTCAAAACGTATATATCAGGCAATATAATTGGAGCAGTAGAAATTAAAGTTATAAATGGAACAGATAATGAAGAGAGCAAAAAAGGTTTGATCAAAGGTTATGCTGAGAGAAATTTTGGAAACTTGGACATGGAAAGCGAACTATGGAATGGTTATAAAATTTGGGATATTGGATCAAAGCAAATTTATTATTATGCATATGAAAGTAAAAATCAACCAACTGACGAGGGCATTGTTGTAACAAGTAAAAAATATTATGATGTGTTGCTTCATGATAATTATGAATAAAAAAAAAAATTTAAAAAATATGTTTAATTTTTTTAAAATAAATATTTTAATTGTTTTAGCGCTAACAATTATAATTCCAAAAGTTTATGCAAAACCTATTCCACCAGGCTCTGGTGAAGGAGATGTTCCGGCTAATATTTTATTTTTACTAGATAGCTCTCTAAGTATGCAAGCTCCCATTAGTGGTACAGATCTAGGCCTTTCAGGAGTAGATTGGGCTGTAGAACTAGCAGATGGAGATTTAATAGTTGCAGAACCTGGTAAGGGTGTAGTTAAAATTAATACAACTGATAAATTAATCGATCCTACTTTTGCAAAAAACACAAAAAACTTTAGGGGGAAAAATAATGATTCTGATTGTGTTGGTGGGACTGGCACAAAAAACTCAACAGTGAACACTACTATGTCAGGCGATGTTTCTTCAAATGGAACAATTTTCTTTGGCGCACCAAATAAAATAGTTGCAATTGATAGCACTGGAAAATGTGTAGGAGTTATACCAAAAAGCAAACATGGAATTGCAATGCCAAAATATCTTGAAATAAGATAAAATAGTGATGGTGATGATATATTATTCGTTTTAGGTAAAACATTTATGAATGGTTCTAGACAGCATAAAGGATTTATGTATGTCATGAATTTAGGGGCCGGTTCAGATCTTAAAGGCAAACAGAAAAGATGCAGCGTTCAGTCTCATCAACTTGGTCATACAACAAAAAAAGATAAAGCTATATCAATGACTTTAAGTAAAGATGGAACATATTATCACTTTTCAAGAGCAAATAAAATTTTTAGCTTTAGAACTACAACTGATGCAGATGGTTTAATTTGTCCTAAAAACGATCCTGGCAATAAGCAAATTTCAATTTTAAATGGTGATAATGGCTTAATTAAAAACCAAGAAACTGGAGCTTCTTCTACGACATCAGGTATAAATGGTATATATTCAATAAGAGCATCAAGTGATGATGACAATATAATATATGTAACAAGTAAAAGTTCACACACACTTCAAAAATTACAATTGGATATTCCGGGTGCTAGTTATCAGATATTGGTAACAGCAGGAAAACAGGGAAACAAAACTACTGGAGACGCTGGTACAGTTGCAGCTGCAGATATTAAATTTTCAGAGCCTGGACGTACAACTAATTCTAAAAATGCTCAAAATCTTTGGGTAAGTTCATCGACAATATTAGTAACTAGTAAGAATGGAGCTATTCAATTAATTGATGAAGATAAATTTAATTCAACCGATAAGGATACTGCTTGGCAAGCACAGTACGGTGGTGGAAAAACAACTAGATTTACTGGGGCTATAGACGCAATTGAAGATATAGTATCTGATAGTTCTTTACAAGCAGGAGCGAATTTTGGTTTTGGACATTGGAATGGAGGAGAACACGATCACCTTGGTGGATGGTCAGGACAGGGAGATATTTATGCTAAGCATGATGATTACAAATGGAGAAATGTTATTCCTGGTGAGGGCTACTGCCATAAACATGGTCTTCCTTTTAGTGAATCCGAACGTGACCGAGTTATTAAATATCAAAATGATGATAGTTGTTATTATTATAGACAAGATGGTGATGGAAAGGGACAAGCTTCACCAGGACCGCAGCCAGGGGGCCTTGCTTGGAAAGGAGGTGTGCACCCGGAAGGAACTTCAGGGATGTGCACTAAACACTCATGTTTAAATGTTGCTGTACATCGTGATGGTTGGAAAAAAATACCAGGTGTAATGGCAGGTCTGGGTATGGCCTTTGCTACTGACTCTGATGCTTTTGCAGATGTTGCTTACGGTTATTTTAATAACTTAGATGGATTGACGCCAATAATTGACTCTAGAAGACCATGTCAACTCCATTATGTAATAGTTATTAGTGATGGAAAGATGTTTAATGAAAGTCGTTCAATTCCAAATATTAAAAGTCTAAGACAAGATCTTGGTGTAAGAACTTTATTCGTTGCATATGGGGGTTCATACACAGGTGTTGCTGTACCTATTTTTGATAGATTTGCTAAAGCAGGATCATGTGATGTTGACGGTTCCATAGAGTGCGAAGACACAATTGTAGCTAGCACACCTCAAAAATTAAAAGAAGAGATTGATAGTAAAATTCGACAGATTATAGCAGATAGATTGTCATTTAGCGCACCATCAATTACAGCAACACTCCAAGAAGGAGGATCGATTTACCAGGCCCAGTTTAATTATGAGCAAAATGGTGAATGGAGAGGAAGACTTTTAAGAAAACAAATTAAACCAGCGAGCGACCCTGTAGATCCTGGAGGTATTGCCGATGCAATGGACCCACCTTATTGTAGCGCAGAGCATGGCTGTAACTGGGATGCCGGTAAAGTATTGGCAGAAAGACCAGGAGGATCAGAAACAAGAAATATTTGGAGTGTAATGGATGCAGATGAGAGTCCTAAATTAAACTATTTTGGTAATTGGAATAATTGGAGAGCAGAAAATTATTTAGATATAAATTCACTTTTTGAACGAACAGGCAATGTAGTCCTAGACTATCACACTGCATCTTCAACTTGTAAAGATGAAGATGGCGTGGCTGACGGTAATACTGATGACATAAAAGGACTTATTGATTTTGTAAGAGGAAAAGATTATTTTGATTACAACGGTGGGTGTGTTCTTGATGAAGATAGAGCTTCTATATTAGCAGATATCTATCATTCACAGCTTGTAGAGGTTGGTCCACCTGGCGCAAATACATTATTTACTTCAAATAACCAAGAAGCTTATTGGAGAGCATCGCAAGGATATTCTCAATTTCAAAGAGAACATAAAGATAGACCAAGAATTATTTATGCAGGTTCAAACGGAGGTATGCTTCACGCTTTTAGAGCTGATACTGGTAAAGAAGAATGGGCTTTTATTCCTCCAATGATTGCATCAAGTCTACCTTTAGTTATTAATAAAAGTTATGATGGTAAATTTAAAAAATCTGCAAAAGCCGGAGGATCTAATGCAATATTTGGTGTTGATGGTTCACCCGTAATTCATGATGTTAAAATAAAAGGTTTAAATCCAGATGGTTCAGCATATGAAGATGTTAAATCTTGGAGAACAATTTTATTTATTCCTTATGGAAGAGGTGGAGCTGGTTTTTCAGTACTTGATGTAACTAACCCTGCGATTGTAAAAGGCGAAACTGACGAAGATGGCAATTTAGCACAAGATGATGAAGGCAATAAGACAGGAGGAGGCAAAGGACCATTGCATATGTTTTCAATTTTTAATGATACATATAATAAAAAAGTAATAAGAATTGATCATAATGGCATAGAGAATCACTTTCCATATGATGATGGTTCATTTGATTTAAGAGATTCTGATGAAGGAATACAAGCAAGAAATAATCAAGCCACAGCAAAATCAGCAGATAATGACAGCGATACTGATTTTACAAATAGAGATGCAATTGCTGGCTGTAAAACAGATGCTGATTTTCCCGACACAAATTTTAGAACCGAAGGTGATACAGCATGTTATAAAGGATCAACATTTACATTTTCTGATATAACATTGCCAGAAGGAGCGACTGACTCTGGTGGAAATGTTATAGAAGGAGCTTTAATAGTATCAGAAAAGATAGGCGACGATTGGTTTCCAATTCAATTTGGGGCATCAGGAGAAGTAACAGCAAAAGTTACTAATACAAAATTAATTTTAACGTTTACTTCAGATAAAATATATAACGATGGAACTGGTATAGAAGATTCCAACATTTATAAAATAGAAACTTCATGCGAAGGTGCGGGAACTACAAATAAAAAATTTGATTACAGTCAATTAGGAGAAACTTGGTCTACACCAAGAATATTAAGAGTTCCACAATTTGATGAATCAACCGGTAAATCTAGCGGAACTCTTATAAATGATAGATATATTGCTGTTATGGGAGGTGGTTATCCTAGCTCATCGAGGTGTTCAGGATCTGGAGTATATTTAGTTGATCTGGAAGGCGGCAGCGATCAAACAGATGAAATAGATGAAGAAGATAATGTATTAACACACGAAGCTGGCAAAATGTATGGAACAGAACTTCTAGGAGGTGCATTAAAAATTGTAGACAGTGATCCAGATGGTAATAAAATTGGCCTTACTGGAACTTACGCAAACGGAAGTAATGTCAAAAATGCTGTAACTGCAAACCCAGTTGTTATCACCGCAGATTCTGTTGGAAACGACGCTCCATGGAGAGGCGGCCTAGTTTACATAAATGACATGGAAGGAAAGATAACAAAAATAAATTTAACTTCTGACAAATTCTTATTTGATCAACAAACTATTATGAATTTAAAAGCTAATGATAAAAACAAAAGACTAAGTTATTTTGAAATGGATGCAGCGATGGGAACAAGTACTGGTAATTTTTGGCTGTTTGGAGGAACAGGAGATTTTAACAGAATTGGAGAAATTGATGATAATCAAAGTCTCATGGATAATATAGTTTATGGTATTCGTGATTATGATTTTCCATATTTTATACCTCACGATCAATACGCATTACCATTAAGTGGATCTGATGACTTTATTAGCAAGTCAATGGAAGCCTTGGATGCAGTAGGTGGAGTACCAACCATTGAAAGTCTAAGTGAATGTGTCGATGTAACTGGTGAAAACTTTCCTACGTGTAGCGTTGCTCCTGGAAAAATTGGTTGGAGATATCATTTAGGTGTTGCAGATGGTTTGCCTACTGGAGAAACAGAAAATATGTTTAGAAAAACTTCAGCTGCTCCTACCATTTATCGTGGAAAAGTTTACTTCCCAGTTTATCAGCCTGATAAAGAAAATAACTGTAATTTAGGTTTAGCTTTTGTTTGTGCACATGATGATGAGTGTGGATCATTAGATTCAATGCATATTGATAGCAGTGTTGCACAAGGAAAATGTTTTGAGGTTGGAACAGGTATTTTATCAAAACTTGTAGTTTTTGGTTCAAGAATGTTTGCAAACCTTGCTGGTCCTACACTAGATAAAGATACATTGGTTGAAATTCTTGCGAGTGAAAAACAGTTTAGAACATATAGAAAATCTTGGAGAGAGAATTTTTAGAATAAGATTTATGTATGAAAAAGAAATTTTTAATTTTATTATTTTTCTTAATTTTTTCTAATAAATTATATGCTGCCAATGTCAATGTATCTAGTGATAAT
>MDTE01168407.1_pt1 | contig 10968 bp, 11 predicted proteins | sample 811231 | NCBI WGS metagenome assembly MDTE01 (sample SAMN05326651, study PRJNA326480) | marine metagenome | isolation source: seawater | place: Indian Ocean: Red Sea | collected 2010 | reverse complement strand
TTGGTTGGTCTTTCCCTATTGATCAAAGCAGTTCCGATTGGTGCAGAGGGCAGGATTCGAACCTGCGAAGCACTACGCACTGGGACCTCATCCCAGCCCCTTTGACCGCTCGGGTACCTCTGCCTGTAGAACTACGGGCTTATGCAGTCTATATCAGAGGTATCATGTTAATGTGCTTGAAGGCCGGGCCTCAGAAGGTAATTCCTACCTTTGCAGCCATTGGGGGAGCTTGGCCAGTCTTGGCATAGTAGAACAGAGATGCTCGATTCACAGCTTCCACAGTCGAGAAGAACAGTGCAGTAAGTAGTAACCCTACGGCAAGGATTACAATTCCCAGGACAAAGCCAAATTCGCCTAGCATCATTAGGGGCATCGTAATTCCGAACAGTAGTAAAATGGCTAGGAAGGAGAGGAGCCCGGTTCCAATGTGTGATGTCACATCTTCTCCCCAGGTCTTTTTGAATAGTTCAGTACTCCTTCCCATGCTGTCGATAACTCCCGCTCTCTCTAGAACTATCAGGGGTATCATGAAGAATGTTACAATCCACCAGGCCACGCCAAGAATAATGCTAGCCAAACCGGCTATGATCCTTACAGGTGGAGGAGCTTCGGGGTCATGTGAAATCCCTTCCAGAATCTGAATAAACAGCCCTACAGTACCAGCAATTATACCCCACACAACAATCTGAGGTAGGCACTTCATCGCCTGACGGATCCCATATGAGAAGCTGGGATTTGTTCCTGCAGTGAGCCGCTCGTATGCGCTGGCCACAATAGCCGCGTTCCAGAAGACCGTAATCACCGAGACAGCCAAGTAGAAAACGAACCAAATTCCTAGGTGAGCTAGGACCAATTCGCTTCCACACTCTTCATCGACACAGTCGGAGTTTGGCGATACGGCCTCTAGACCAATAGATCCGGATATTGCTGCCCCTATTGCCAAAAGAGAAAAAGCCGCTGACATGAGAGTGTATACCATTAGCTCGGGATCAGCTCGGACCACCGCGATACCTAGCTTCGTCATTTTCCAGCCTCTAGAAATTCTTCCAAAGAAACCCACCCGAGATCCAGTCCTGTTCATCATCAGGGGTAGATGAAGCTGTCACGTATTAAACGATATTCACTAGGTCCCCTTCAGAAACCACTCCTTCTTCCACTACTCTGGCCAGCCACCTAGACCATCCCTCTTCCGTTTCATGGTCCACCCTCAAGAATCCCCCTTCAATGAACGAACTACCAATTTTTCCACAGGGCGCGCAAGGCTCGCTTAGCTCAATTAAGGCGGAACCAACCTCTAATCTCGTACCAACCTCTAGAGAATCCCAATCTACTCCCCGTATAGTCAAGTTCTCTCCAGTAGAGCCCACCTCGATTGGGTGTCCCTCTGCCTTCAGGCTCTCGATTCTCTCAAGTGAAAAGATACACACAGCTCTATCGATATCACCTAGACGACTCTCCATTCGGAATCTGTTGAAATCACCCTCAAATCCGTGGATTCCTAGAGTCGAATCCCTTACTGGAAGCTTAGGAACACCTCCATTGCTGATGTTTATCGAATGCACGGAACCTGTCATTCAATGTACCCCCTGAAGTCTATCTCAACCTCTAGCCTGTCAACCATTTCAAGATGCCTCAAGGATAGGTCTTCATCTGGAACGCTAATATTGTGTTTCCAAAACCTCCAGCATGCGATTGCCATAGTAGCATATCTATGCATGAATTGAAGCTCCGAAAGCTCTTCTTCTGAGATCGTCCTAACTCTCTGGTAACCTTCAGCTAGGGCCCTCCAACGGGACGCATTTGGTTTTCCATTCTCCCATCCGAATCCTACGAACGCCATCATTAAGTCAAAAGCCATGGGGCCTATCCAAGCCTCTTCAAGATCCAGAATTGCCGTAACAGCCCCATCTCTTCCCAAGACATTATCTGGAAACAAATCTCCATGAAGTACACCCAGAGGCAGACAACTTGGATATGCATTCAATAAGATAGAAGACTCCCTTTCCAATATGTCCACAAACTCATCCTCTATGCCATTCTCCTTTGAAATCTGAACTACCTTATCGAATAGTTTGAACCCCATCCTATAATCTTCAGGAAAGAACTCAGAATGTGGTATGGCATGCATCTTTCCCATTACCTCCCCTAGGCTCCTAAGAGAAACAGTGTCCTTTCCCAACATTCCACCTTTTACGTAAGGAAGCAAAGTCCAAGCTACCCCCTCTTTCTCTGCAAACAGGCTACCGTTATCCAGAGATATTGGGATTGTTGTCGGTACAGAAAAAGCATGCAAGTGCAGGTGTCTAGAAATAACCCTCTTCACTTCGTCCACAGTGTTTGAGGACCATGCTTTCAGTACCACTTGATTACCGTCAGATAGTCTCAGGAGCACGATCGTGTTGTCCCATCCACCTTGAAGGGGGGTGATAGAAACAGCTTCCGGCATAGAAGAAAGTGAAAGCATCCAGGACGCGTCTTGGGGTGTAACCTCATATGGCATTTCTACAAGCCGAGAATTAGTTGTATAAAACAAAACCCAATTTTTCCACCTAGAAGTGAAAAAAACTCATGCCATTATAACAAAATGAGCCTTTATCTAGCATACTTTTCATACAGACCATCAGACGGCGAGCCCAGCTCACTGCTATAATTCGAAACGAGGCCACCATATGCAATTATCACTTAGGAACATTTATCATTTCTTTAGGGATGCAGGAAGGACAATCATCAGAAGGGAATTAGACTCTCCCGATCTAATCATTCTCGATGAAAAACAAGCCGTATATGCCAGCGTTGCCAAATCAGCTTGCTCTTCGATAAAGACAGCGATAACAGAGCCACCACCGGATGGTATTGCTATTCACGATCATATCAGCCACCTTTCTCGGCGAAGGATTCCAAAGAACAAGAGATCTTACTACGTATTCACCTTTGTCAGGAATCCCTATGACAGACTCTCTTCATGCTATAGGAGTAAATTCAATATGGAGGACGAGTCCAAATTCATCTACTCGAATTACCTCTTTGGATATCTTAGGAATGATGATACGTTTGATCAATTTGTAAAAAAGGTCTGTAGAATCCCCGACTTTCTAAGCGATCGACATTTCAAATCTCAGAACAATATCGTCTTCTCTCCAGGGACTAATGTCGAATACATCGGGAAGGTCGAGAACCTACCTGGAGACTTTGATGATTTGAAAGAAAAGTTTGGATTCCTGGATTTGACTCATAGGTACAAAACTTCCGGAAAAACATCCGAGGAGTTATACACCGATGAGACGAGAGAAATGGTATACAAGAGATTCAGGAAAGACTTCGAAGTATTCAACTATGAAAAATAATAGTGGAGAAATCGACTACTTATTCTATGACCAAATCACTAATCCTCTTGGAGATTTCAGGCCATTGGTGCGCAACCCGCATCTCTGAGATATTCTTCTTCGAGTCCTCAAGGTCGCTTGTTTGCAATCTAGAAAGGGAAGAAAACATCTCTTCTATAGAACAACCATCCATGATAATCGCCCCTTCAACGTCAGCGAAAATCTCCAAAGGGGTTACAGCTATTGCCGACCCAGCAGCTACAGCCATTCGAATCGCAGCACTTGCGCTTTCCTTGGTATTCTGATATGGGAAAACGACCAAATCTAACTCTGAGAGTGTGGAAATGGCTACGTCTTGATCGAGGAACTCTGTATTCAGAATTACACGCCCATCGAGACCAAGACTCTTGACTCGCTCTTCGCATTCAATTAGCGTATCAGCAGATTCTTCCCTTTCCGAACATAACATCACCAAGTAGTCCCATTCATCCATCATTGAGAATGATTGAATCAACTCAGGGAAACCCTTGTGGGGAAGCAAAAATCCGAATGTTCCGAGGACCCTTCCTTCAGGAATAGGAATCCCAGAGGTTCCAGAAGGAGGGGGATATACACCAAGAGGTACGAGCCTGACGTTTTCAGTTACGCCCATTCTATGCAGCCTATCCACATCTCCAGTCTGATGAACTATCACGTTCTTGCATAGTTTCATTCCTGGAACAGCTCTGTCAATCCTGTTTGACCTGAATACCCGAGGCCTTTCTCTGGTGTTGTGCAAAGCTAGGGTGACTTCTACCTCAAAATCAGCCAATTTGAGGATTATCGAATTGAGATCTCTGAACAGCATATATCCTGGATGATGCTGAACTACTAGCTTTGTGACTCCTCCTTCTCTGATTCGATCAATCAGATCGCCGAATGACTTCGAATTCTTGCTCCAACATCTTCTAACGAATCCCTCATCTTCCCTAACCAACGACTCTTCATATGGGGCAAAAACAAGAAAGTCTTGTTTTAGATTCTTCAGAATATTCTCAGAGTGTACAGCAATACCGCATTTTTCATTCCAAGTTGAAACCCATCCAATCGCTATGTCCCCACCTCTCATTATTCATATCCTAGAGTTGTGTGTGCTTCTCCAAACAGCTCATTGTATTTCTGGAGCACTTCATCATCGAAGTATCTTCTCCATTTTGTGACATCTGGGCTAGAAATATGACTATCGGCGCTGATCTCTTCTTTCGTCATTTTTGAGATGTCGTGCTCTTTGGCATAATCAAGCTCTCTCTCAATAAATCTCTCGTCTAAACCTACCCATTTCATGATTTCAATGACCTTATTTTCAAAATCAATCGCCAAGTCCTCAATTCGAACATTTAGAATCTGCTCAGAGTCTTCCCAAGAACACATAGATTCGATGGTAATCTTAGCATAGCCTTTCATTTCGAATATCAGACCCTCATTCTGACTCATCTCCAACAAGTTCTGCTGGTAAGATCTCTCTTCAAGATGGTCAACCCACTCCCTTTTCTCTACATCTCCAAGATGCTGAAGAGGCCACGGAACGTGGGGGTATGTCATAGACGAATAACCCGCAGGCTCGTTAATGCACCATTTCTCTGAGCATCTCTTGTGGTACAGAAACCCGGAAACAATCACATCCCTCGGGTCGCGAACAAATCTAACTGCACGAAACTCTCTGGTTGGAAACTCGTCCCCTACTATTCCATGCATTAGCTGAACAACGTCGATATTTGGCGGTGCACGCTCCGCTATACCGTGAATATTCCCAATCGTCCAGCCGATTCTTAGGCACATAGGCTCGAAAATCTTCCAGATTAGAGCCGAGCCTACTTTGTGGTGGTTAATGAGAAGAATTTTCTCCTCCGGTCTTGTAGAGAATATACTTCGCCTCATCCTAGCGCCCATCTTCCTAAGTGTCCACACGCCAGGAATCTCCACGCCCCCTCGAGAAAATGCAACGTATTAGATAACTGGGCATATAGTCTCCAGCGGAAACCCCTTTTCAGATAGAAACTAGAGTTCTATTCCTAATCCTCATAATTTTGCGCTTAGTTGAAAAATCCACCACCATACCATCCTTTTGTGTTTGACTTGGCGTCAATGGTTCTGGGAAGCTTCCAAGACGATTTGGTCACTGTATTTGGTGACTCTCTAGGTTGGGCAATCGGTCACGCAATTTTACTTTCAGCGCTGTACTTGATTGTCCTAGCTATTGGTGGCAGGGAACATGCTTTGAAACACTCAGGTATTGGTTGGAAGCAAGCCAAGCAAGGACTCACATTACTCTCACTCACTGTCTTCCTGTTCTATATATTCACCTCTGTATTTGGATTCCAGAATATTGCCTCAGTGGCTTTGGCGGGTTCGACTTCAGTATTTATTGGCTGGATGGTCACAGTTCTAGGATGATGCTCTAGCTTTCTTTACGGCCCCTTCTCTTTGAGAGAAACACTAGCACGGCAGCTAGAATGAATAAGGAAACAACTCCAGTTACCAAGAGAGCCCCTTCTTCCCCAGATCCAAGATCATCCAGAATGCTTCCATTTACTCCCAAACCAACAGATGGAACCAAACTGTCCTTCTCGTTAACTGTTAGAGGAAAGGCGAAGCTGCTCGAACAGGACCATTCAGGATCAGTGGAAACATCTACTACAATGAGGCAACCCTCCCACTTGCTCTCTAGGTTTGGAGGGGTTGTGAGAACAAACTCACAAACAGCCGATCCCATCGGATTCTCGACCTTACAATCTCCATCAGACATATCGTTGAAACCGGAAGGCCACATCCTTTCCTCGGTGCTCCCCTCCTCTAGGAGATGTAGAGAAACCTCGAGAACATTTTCTTCATTGCTTTCGCATTCGTAAGTTGCCGAGAATACCAGATCTTCTCCCGAATCTACGGTCATAGGCCCTGGCCCATTTAAGCTGCAGACGGTGAAAGGAAGGATCTCGACAATTTCCTCCTCCTCATCAGAGCTTCCAAGAAAACTCACTGGAATTCCATTCCATTGAGTGACTAAAGCGGTGATGTTTACTTGATAGTCTCCAACATCTTCCCCCTCTTCTGCCCTCAAAGACAGTTGGAACTCGGTTTCAGACTCAGCTCCGACAGTCACACTCCCAGGGCCAGCTCCAGCTAGAACACCAGTTTGGTAGGTCAGCTCAACATTCTCGACAAATGTGGTTGGGTTGGTTAGTGTACAGTATACTATTGTAGTTCTACTCGATCCAGGGTAAACTTCGATTGCAGAGGGGTCTAGACATTCCAACTCAACTTGTGGGGTAACCTGCGCAGATGCAGTAGGGGCAATGCCGCATAAAGACAGCATCACAGCCAAGAGAAAACCAATAAACGCCCCTCTACTCATGAAAAAGCCTAATTCAGCTATGTCATAGATATTATCCTCTCGGGGATAAAATACTCCTAATTTTCGCTCAAAGCATTCATGTCGGGATATCTCGCCCAGGGAACAATGGCAGAAGACTCAGAGAAGCCAAAGGTTTCCATCAGCCCCTCAAGTACTAGTGTTACAAGTGGAACAGAGGTCCAAGAGAAGCTTATTGAAGCAGCAAGGGTGTTTTCGGACCTCTTGAAGCCAACTTTTGGCCCTCGTGGCCTCGACAAGATGCTATACAAGACAGACGGAAATACCGCAGTGACAAACGATGGAGCAAAGATAGTAGCAGAGCTTCTTGTTAAGCATCCAGCTGCAAAGATGATGGTCTCGATGGCCGAGTCTCAGGAGGAAGACTGTGGTGACGGGGTTACTACAACCATGCTCCTGTGCGGCTCTTTTTTGATCGAAGCAAATAATCTATTCAGGAAGGGAATCCACCCACTTACTCTTGTAGAGGGTTACGCGGTTTCTCTTGAAGCTTGCAGGTCTCAGATTGAATCAGACTCCATACAAACAGATGAAAGTAAGCTATCGTTTGTCGTAGAAACGGCACTTAGTGGAAAGATAGCAGAATCGGCAGTGGGCTCTCTCTCTCCTATAATCGTAGAAGCACTGAACACAGTGGAAAAGAATCGAGGGCATGCCTCAGCCGAAAACGTCTCCATGTTCAAGTCACGTAAGGGATCAATCAGAGATTCTAGATTGGTAAAGGGAGTGTGTCTTAGAAGAAGAATCCTAATTGAGGGTCTCCCAAATAACATCAAAGATGCTAGAGTAGTATGCTTAGATGGGGACATAAAGATTCGGGAAATGACTAGGGATGCAGAACTAAAGATCTCCAGTGCCGATGATTACGAGGCTTTCCTCCAAGCAGAGAATGATCGCAAGGAGCAAATCTCCGGCAGCATCGTTGAATCAGGTGCCAACCTCGTATTATGCTCCGGCGAAATAGACAAGGACATCTTACACCTTCTGAATGACAACGGAATCTTAGCCATAGGGGATCTTGACTCATCCGAGCTAAGGAACTGCTCCGATGCCACCGGAGCAAGAATATTAGAAACAGCTCTAGATATATGCGAAGAGAACCTTGGGATTTGCGGATCAGTGGTTTGGGAACGAGGACAGGATTCCGATGAGGTTGAGGACGTGATTAGGATTCTTGACTGCCCCTCTCCTTCGGTTGTTACGATTGAGGTAGGAGGGGCAGGAGAGGCCGGAACAGAGGAGGTAATTAGAGGACTGCACGATTCCCTAAGAGCAGCCTCTCTGGCAATTAGGGAAGAAGTTCTTCCAGGTGCTGGCTCCATTCACAGCAGAATGGCAAGAGCAGTACGAGAGTCCTCTGAGGCACAATCAGGAAGAGAGAGGCTTGCAATGGAGGCCTTCGCTAGGGCTCTAGAAACGATTCCCGCGACCCTAGTCGAGAATGCCGGAGGAGAGTCACTTGACAGGGTCTTAGAACTCCGGGCTTCATCGAAAAATGACTCTGTCTTGGGGATATCCTCTGATGGTAAATTAGAGGAAATCAGTCGGATATGGCACCCTAGGTCAGTAATCGCTAACTCTCTGGAGTCTGCCGCTGAAACCGCAATGGGGATGTTAAGGATCGATCAAGTCATCTCTGCTAGAGGTGAATAGTCGACCACGAACCTTCAAGCCTCTTGCACTCACGCATTCCCATGGAACGACCCAGAGCGCTGATTAGCGTATGGGACAAAACCGGAATCGAAGAATTCGCAGAATCTTTGCAATCCATGGGGTGGGCCATTCTTTCGACTGGAGGCACTGCAACCAGACTCAGAGATTCCGGAATAGAAGTAACTGACGTATCCGATACGACCGGCCACCCGGAGATATTCGATGGCAGGGTCAAGACCCTACATCCCGCGATTCACGGGGGGATTATGGCTAGGAGGGACTCGAAACAGGATATGGAAAAACTGGCGGATATGGGCTACGGTACAATCGACATGGTCTGTGTAAACCTATACCCATTCGAAGAAACAGCTTCCCGAGAACCCCCAGTAAGCGATCAGGAACTGATAGAGATGATTGACATAGGAGGTCCTACAATGGTTAGATCCGCAGCAAAGAACCACGCAGACGTAATCGTAATCACAAAACCAGAACAGCATGAATCGATATTAGAAGCCCTCTCAAAATCACAAGGAAACCCTTCTGGGATTGATTTGACGATGAGGAAGGAACTGGCCATTTCGGCCTTCCAATCTACAGCAGCATACGATAGCGCGGTTTCTAACGAGCTATGGGGTAGATTCACAGAAAGCAGGATTCCGAACAGGATTCTAGCTTCTTCAGAGAAGGGCATAGAACTGAGGTATGGGGAGAATCCACACCAACCAGCGTCGTTCTTCCCCTCTACTGGAAAGCCAAGAGGGCTCTCGAGAGCAGTGCAACACGGGGGGAAGCCCCTTTCCTACAACAACTATCTCGATCTCGATGCTGCACTGAGGCTATCCAGGTCTCTATTGCACACCTGTGCTTTCGGAAACCACTCCTGTGTGCTGATCAAGCACACCAATCCCTGTGGAGCCTCAGTCTCCGATAATCAGGTTTCAGCGTGGGAAAACGCACTGGCTAGTGATCCTGAGAGCGCATTCGGGTGTGTGATTGCATTCGATAGGGTGGTAGTGAAAGAAACCGCTGAATCGATTGGCAAGCACTTCTTCGAATGCATGATTGCCCCGGGTTACGAAACAGATGCCTTGGAGATACTCTCCAATAGCAAGAATAGGAGAATGCTGACTCTTGATCCATTCGGAGAACTCATCGATGAACTCAAGATCAGTCAGGTGCAGGGGGGCTGGCTATCCCAGGTCCAAGGCCCCCCTCGCATAGACTGGGAGAATGCACGACTCGTCACCAAAATGACCCTTGACGAAGAGGAGCTAAACCTAGCTCGGTTCGGAACCTCCGTAATTGCCGAAACCCAGTCCAACGCAATCATCCTGGTGCGCAAATCAGAGACAGGATACTCTACTGTAGGTGTAGGGCCGGGGCAGACTAGCCGTGTAGAGGCTGTTCGCATTGCCGCGAGGAGAGCCGGAGAAAGAGCGCAGGGAGCCATGATGATATCCGACGCCTTTTTCCCGTTTCGCGACGGGATTGACCAATCAAAAGAAATTGGGATTACGAGTGTAGTGCAGCCAGGTGGCTCAATTCGCGACGATGAGGTAATAGATGCCGCGAACGAGTTCGGGATGGCAATGCTATTTACAGGAACCCGACTCTTCAGGCACTAGGTTGGATGATGGACTGGAAACAAACTTTGGCCGCGGGTTGTGGAACTGGAGTAGTATTGGCCGCGTTAGTATCACTGATTATGGTCAAGATCGGGTTTGAACCACCTTCGCCTGGAGCGGCTATCGTCGTCTTCGTCGGGATGATTTTTCTTTCTGCATTCGCAGTCAAGAAAATCTCACAATCCATGGGTTGGTTTGACCCGAGTCTTAAGACCTTGATTCCAGTATCTATTATGACATTCATTTTCCCACTCCTGGGCGCATCTTTCGGAGCACCAAACTCAGATCTAACAACACTTGCAACATTGGTTTTACTAGGATTTCTAGGAGGCGGGCTCTGGATTGTCCCCATTGCTGGCTGGGTCTACCACAGCTCCACACGAAACCCTCAGTGAAAACCATCATACAGCGAGGTTCGATGCACCACTGTGACCAACCCACCAAAACCTCGTTCCAATACCTATGAGGACTTGGTCTCAGCCATAGGCAACACTCCTCTAATTCGTTTGAATAGAATTACCGAGGGACTGGGCGGGTCCTCCGTCTGGGTCAAGCTAGAGAGGTGCAACCCCGGCGGCTCGATAAAGGATAGAATCGGTTTGCAAATGGTTCTGGATGCAGAGGAGAAGGGACTCCTGAAACCAGGGGGGACGATTGTCGAGGGGACTTCCGGAAACACCGGAATTGGACTCGCGATGGTAGCAGCACAGAGAGGGTACCGCTGCATCTTCACTATGGCAGACAAGATGAGCAAGGAGAAGATAGACCTCCTCAGGGCCATGGGAGCCGAGGTCCACGTATGTCCCACTGCCGTAGAGAAGGAGGATCCCCGTTCATACTACGAAGTTGCGGCTAGACTGGCGAGAGAGATCCCCGGAGCATGGTATCCCGACCAATACTCGCATCAGGCAAATCCGTTGACTCACTACCTAACGACAGGACCAGAGATTTGGGAACA
>MDTE01098195.1_pt1 | contig 10968 bp, 8 predicted proteins | sample 811231 | NCBI WGS metagenome assembly MDTE01 (sample SAMN05326651, study PRJNA326480) | marine metagenome | isolation source: seawater | place: Indian Ocean: Red Sea | collected 2010 | reverse complement strand
ATGAGTACATATTTTCTGGAGTATTAAAATAAGAGATAAAATCACTTTCAGATCTATCAGATCCATCAATCTCTAAATTTTTGTAATTATAATTTCCAGATAATTTGTAACCTCCACCAACATCAACTGTAAGTCCCATTCCAAATCCCCATGATCTTACCTCAGCATCAGTATTACTATTTAATGCCCAAGTATATCCAGCAGGAATAGCTTGTCCTTTATGAGTTGAAGCAAACTTAGCGTTAACATTTTGTCCACCTTCAAAGTCTTGGTAATTTGTATTATAATAGTTCATGTCTACAAGTAATACATCACTAATAATACCCTTGTAACCAAATTCAATAGATGATAATCTTTCAGGCTTAATATAATCTACATAAGCTTCCTTTAAAAGAGCTGGATTACCACCTATAGGATCACCAGTTGCAGGATCTAATGTTCCACCTGAAAGTAAAAATGCTTGATAAGATTCATTTGTCCAAGCTCCACCTTCCATAACACCGTATCTCTCAGCATTATCTCTAGCTGTTCCTAGAAGTGTTGAGGTACCAGTTGGGAAGAATATAAACTGAGACTGAGTATCAGGACTTCTGAAACCAGTCTGATAACTAAATCTTAAATTATGATTTTCAGCAAATGTATAAACTGCTGCAATTCTTGGTGTTACCTGTCCTTCATAGTTTTGATTTTTATCATATCTTAAAGAACCGATAAATCTGAACCCGTCAAACACTTCAGTATTTACTTGAGCAAAAGCACCAAATTCTCCAATATGGATTCTTTCATTAACCCCATCACCGTCCGGGTCTTCATTAAAGACAGTTCCGTCAGTAAAAATACCATAATTTCTATAGTTAGCTCCTAATAAAAGCCAATCAGAAGCTTCGTATGTTATGTCTGCATGTGTCAGTTTAGAGTTATCATAAAAACTTGCACCAGGAGCATTAGGGTCTTGGAATCTATTCGCCATTACCTGATCTCTTACAGCCATCCACTCAGCAGATCCAACTGCAGGTATACCAGCATCAGCTTGTTGTCTAGAAACAATATGAGCAAAATGTGTGTCACCAGCAGGAACTCCAGGAACATAACCTTGCATTGCAGTAATATATGTCTGAAGATAGGTTGGAGCCCATTGTGCCGCACTAGGACTAAATACTTCATTCATTATTCCGCCAAGAGCTCCTAAGTTATAAGAGTTTCCAGCATCAGTAACAGATTGATAAATTTTGAAATTAACTTTATCGCTTTCTAAACCAAGCTTGAAGAATTGCTGGCCAAAATCTCTAAGAGCATATTTTTGAGCTCCAGTGTAGATTGTGTTTCCACCACCTTTTCTGTAGACCAAAGATGCTTCTAAGTTATCATTAAGCCTGTAGTTAATTCCAATATCGTATTTCATATTTTTAGCATCGTTATTATCAAGTAAGAATTCTTCAGGTAAACCGGTTCTTCTTAAATCTAAGACTTGCTCAGGCAATAGAGAAACCCAATTACCAACCAAAGACGCAGCTGCCATAACTGGTACAGCAACTTGAGTCTCATCTCCATGAAGGTTAAGACCATTGAAGTTAGGTCTTCCTCTCATGTCAATATTTCCAAAAGCATTTCCTGAACCATCAACATTAGTTGTATAGTCGTCAGCCACCCAATCAGTTGCCATATCATAAGAAAAGTTTACTTTGATAGCTAGCTTATCATTAAAAGCTTTAGCATATCTTAGATTATACTTAGCATATCCATTATTTGTATTTCCGTCTCTATGTGACTTAGTGTAACCTTGAAGCACTTGAGCAGAAAGACCTTGATATTCAAATGGACTCTTACTTGTCATTAACATCGTACCGTTGTAAGCATTAGGACCATATAATGCAGAAGATGCACCAGGTATAATCTCAACACTTTCTAAATCAAGAGGATTAATTCCTACTAAGTTTCCAGTTGGAAAGTTTAGTAATGGAGCTGATGTATCCATTCCATCTACTAATTGAACAAACCTTGTATTAGCATCAGTAGCGAAACCTCTTGTATTCACAGCAGCAAAGTTTAGACTTCCTCTACTAACTTTCACACCTTTAATATGTTCAAGTTGATCCATAAAGTCAGCAGTAGCTGAATTTTGGATATCAAGTAGATCCATCTTTTCAATTGTAACAGGTGCTTCTAAGATACTTTGCTCGACTCTCGAAGCAGATACTACAACCTCACTACCTAACAGAAAAGATTCTGACATGGTAATGTTAAGGTCAGACGTATTTGAGGAAACATTTACCTCTTGCGTCTCATATCCAACAATTGAAAACACTAATGTCGCTGATGATTCAGAGACATTCAAACTAAAATTACCATCCCTATCAGAGACGGTACCTAGCACTTTGCCTTTAACCAATATGTTTACACCAATCAGACCACCGCTTTCATCAGATACATTTCCTGATATAGAAATATTCTGTGAAAAAGATTGGACTGAAACTGTAGAAAAAAATAGAAAAAGGCAGATTAATTTCTTGACAAAATTATTCATACACTTTATAGTTTATGTTAAAATTTAAGTTAGTTAATCTAACAACAATAGAGTAAATTAATGAAAATTTGGGTATTTCTGTGGATTAATTTGAGTTATTTTTAATATGTTCAATAAGCTTTTCACACAGTTTATTTGTCTCTTTAGACATAAATTCGTCTCCGGTAGAGCTAAGAATACTCTGACTTAGTCCCCCAAGACAGTCAATATAAAATCTTTTCATCTCATCAGTTTTCATCTCTTTTGTCCATAAATCAATTCTTAGTGTGTTGTTTTTTTTCTCATCCCAAAGTGATAAACTGATTGATTTTGTTTCTGATAAGCCAGTATTAATACTATCTTCTGCCATCCATTCAATCTTTTCTGGAATATTTTCTTTATCTAAGGTTACAACAAATTTAATTTCCGATTTTTTCATGATTTAGTATTTTAATTGATTTAATTTCATCCTTTATAAGTTGTTCTTTTAATTTTTCTAAACTATTAAATTTAATTTCTTCTCTAATTTTAGTGATCAAGCTAATTTTTAATTTTTTACCATAAATAATGGAATTAAAATTAAATATATGTAATTCAATTCTTCTTTCTTTTCCATCTACTGTTGGTCTGTTTCCAATATTTAACATGCCATTTAGTTTTTTACCATCCATTTCAACTTTAGAAACATAGACTCCATTTCCAGGGATAAGCTTAGAATTCTCGTAAGGATTAATGTTTGCAGTGGGGTAGTTTATTTTTTTTCCTATTCCATCTCCTTTAATAATTTCACCTTTGATATAGTATTTATATCCTAACATTTTATTAGCATTATATACATTTCCTTCTCTAATTTCTTCTCTTATTGAGGAAGAGCTGATTTTTAATTTATCATCAATTTCTTTCCTCTTCACTTCTTGAATTTCAAAATTATATTTTTTTTTATTGTGTTTTAGAAATGAAAAGTTTCCTTCCCTTTTGTGACCAAAGGAATGGTTGTATCCTATAATTAGTTTATTAATATTAAGTTTTTGCATTATGAAACTTTCTATAAAAGATTGTGCGCTCATTTTTGAGAAATCAATTGTGAACTCAATAATATAAAGTATGTCAACACCAAGTCTCTCTAAATATTGATGTTTATCTGTATTACTTAGTAATAATTCTACAGATGTATTAGGATTTAAAATATTTCTTGGATGAGGCCAAAATGTAATTAAAATACTTTTACCTCCTTTACTATTTGCCTGAGTAACTAATTCATTTAATATCTTTTTATGACCTAAGTGAATACCATCAAAGTATCCTATTGTTGCAATAGTATAGCATGAATTGTTAATTGAAGATTTATCAGTTATTATTTTCAATTATTTCTTTATTTAATTTTTCAATCAAATTATTAATTGTGGTTGCATTCATGACATTGTACCCTCCAATTTTTATTCTTCGTAATTTAGAAAGAACTGCGCCACAACCTAATTTTTCTCCAAAATCACGAGCTAAAGAACGAATATAGGTCCCTTTTGTACACGTTATCTCAAATGATAAGTTTGGTAAATTTAGGTTTGTTATTTTAAAATTACTGATATTGATTTTTTTTTCTTTAATAATTATGTCTTCATTATCTCTGGCATATTTATAAGCTCTTTTTCCATTTACTTTTACCGCCGAAAATCTTGGAGGTCTCTGTAATTGTTCTCCAATGAAATCATCACAAATTAATTTTATATCATTTAATGAAATGTTTATAACATCATTTGAAGAATTAAATTCTGTTTCAAGGTCATGAGATGGAGTTGTTTTCCCAAGAATAAACTCACCGGTGTATACTTTGTCTTGATTTTGAATGCTACTTATTTTTTTTGTGTTTTTACCAGTGCATACAATAAGAAGACCAGTAGCTAATGGGTCTAAAGTTCCCGCATGACCAACCTTTTTACATTTAATCGTATTTTTTATTTTTTTAACTACATCAAATGATGTCCAGTCTAGATCTTTATCTATTAGTAAAGTTTGTCCATTATTATATTTTTCTAAAAAATTCATAAGATTTGGATAAGACTTTTTTCAGCAAATTAAAAGATTTATTTTAGTAAAGAATAAATGTATGAAAAGATATTTAACCTTAATATTACTATTTGTAAATTATATTCTTCTCTCTCAAGATTCAAAATTCTTTTCAATTAATTTGGTTGATAAGATAGATATTAATTCAAGTTTTGATATTACAGACAATACAGTTGGTAATATCATAAAGAAAAAGCTAGAGGATAAGGGTTTTAATTTTTCTGATGTAGATAGCAAATACTTTATTGCTGTTTCCTTTGGATGGAAATATAGACGATCTACAGATCTGGAAATTGATAATTTTAAGGGAACCATTATTGATAAAAGAAATTCAGAAAAAGTTATTGGATCCTTTTCTTTTTCTAAAATTAAAGACCTAGAAAAAAGCCTTGATCATTTTATAAATGAATTAATAATAAGTAATAATAGAATGGGAAAAACCGGGAAGTTTATTGATGTTCAAGATCATTTCATGAAAATGAATATGAAATCTTGGGATTTTTCCAGGCCTGATGCACATGCACCCTCTGGAGTTTTTGCTGATCATGCTCATTCCAAAGGAGGAATGATGTTAGGGTATAGATACATAAATTCAAAAGGAAAAGGAAATTATAATGGAAATCAAATTTTTGATAGAAATGAGATTATAAAATATTATGATAGACACGTAACTGAAAATACGGTTGGCACACATTCTTTTGAGTTTATGTACGGTATTTCTAATAGAATAACGCTTTTTACTAATTTTAATTTTCATAATAAAGAATACTCTTATATATCTAACCAAAATATTGTTAATTCCATTTCAAATACTGGTATTGGAGATATTGATTTTCAGGTTTTATATAACCTGTTTTCTAATTATAATCTAAAGTTTCATTCTAATATTGGACTAATCTTACCTACAGGTAGTATTGAAAAACATTTTGGAAAAGAAAAACTACCATATAATATGAAACTAGGAAGTGGTCACTTCTCATCGTTAGCTGGTTTTACTGCTTTTCTTCAATTAAAAAAAATCTCAGCAGGAATACAACCATTCTATTACGTATCTCTAGGTGATAATTCTAGAGGTTATAATTATGGTAATAGGCTTAGTATAAACTATTGGGCTGCAATTAATTTAAATAAGCCGTATAGTTTTAGTTTTAGGCAAAATTATATTAAACAATCAAGTATAAATGGAAATGATAATGATTTAGTTCCTAACATTATGGTACTTAATAATAATAATAATTCGGGTTATATTTTATTCAATTCAGCTTTTGGATTTAACCTTTCTATGAGAAAAGGATTTTTTAAAAATTCTAGAATATCTATGGAGTATGTCTTTCCAACATACATGAGTTATGAAGGTCTTCAAATTGGAAATTATAAAGGTTTTATTATAAATTTACAGTACAGTCCAGGAGGACATAAAAGTCATCATTTATGAGGTATATAATAATTATTTTGTTTTTAGTTTCTTGTGCAAATGAAAATAAGCTACATGTATCTAATGTAGAAATTTTAGATATAATTATGATTGAACATGATAGTTTAATGCTTGAAATGAAAAACATAAAAGAAATAAAAAATAATCTTTTAGAGTTAGATGAAATAGAGGAAGATAGTGAAGTGATAAAAAATTTAGATGATGCACGAATGTCAATGATGAATTTCATGAAAGATTTTAGCAATGAGTTTTCATTTGATAAATATCCAATGAATAAAAATACTTACAACAACTTGGAGGGAATTGATCTTGAGGATGTAAATACTAAACTTAATAAATACAAAAAAAATATCAATGAAGTATCAGGAAAGTTTTCGTCTAGTATGACTACCGGTCAAAAAATTTTAGATAGTATTTAGTGAGTCAAGTTCTGAAAAAGAAAGATTCATAATTCCTGAGTTACACTTATTAAAATCAAAATGCCACCACTCGTATTCATATACTGAGAAATCATGTTTTCCCATTATAATAATAAGTTTGTCTCTAATTTCTCTTTGAATTTTTGTACCTCCTTCATAATTAGGATATGCTTTTTCAGTAAACTCATCATATCCAGAAATCATCTCAATAGCTTTTCCTGTTTTTATATCATACAATCCAATATCTATAGCACACCCTCTATTATGGACTGATCCATTGTCTGGATTAGCTACAAAATGCTTTAATTCATCAGGTGTTCCTTCCCAAAACATTTTAGTCACAAACCAGGGGCGATACGCATCATAAATTATAATTCCAAATCCTAATTCTCTTAATTCATTTTTAGCATCAATTAATTTTTTAGATGCATCTTTATTTATAAATGCTCTTTCTTCTTCATAAAATTTTGATTGCATAAAGTTATTAGTTGATGCATACCTTATATCTAATTTAAACTCATTATCAAGCTTATTTAAATCTATTAGATCTCTATAGGAATCTAGGCTATCAAGCTTTGGTGGATTTGAATTTCTAGAAATTTTTCTTAACTCTTCAATTTCTTTAATTGGAGTAATAAAAAATGTATCATTTTTATTGTTACAACCGTACAAAATTCCAATAATACCTATAAAGAAACAGTACACAGAAAAATATATCAATTTGCTTTCTCTGACAATTTTTAACATCATTTTACAAGCAAATATTCCACTTAATAGTGCTGAGATAAAACCTACTATATATGAAGCATTAAAAATATCTATTTCTGATGTCTCTGAGATATTAGATATTCCTCCTATAATTTTTAAAATTAAAATTCCAAAAATTGGAATAAGAACCATAAGAAATGAAAATTTTGTAGCTTTTTCTTTATTTACATTTAAAAGTAATGCTGAAGATATTGTTGCACCTGATCTAGAAATGCCTGGAAGTATTGCTAATGCCTGTGCAAAACCAATAATTATTGCATCTGTATAAGAAACATTTTTATCTGAGTCTTTTTTTTTAAAATAGGTAAAAAATAATAGTAGCGCAGTAATTAGTAGCATATATCCAACTAGTATAATATTTCCTGTGAAAAATGATTCTACCTCTTTCTCATATAATATTCCAATAATAGCTACTGGTATACTCGAAAGAATTATTTTTAGAACAAATTCTATATTTTCTTTGTTTAAATGGATAAGTCCCTTCAATATATTTAGAATATCATTTCTAAAAACATATATTATACTTATTGCTGTTGCAATATGAACTACTACTGTAAACATCAAGTTATCTGATGGATTAGTGTTTAGAATGTATGAACCAATTTCAAGGTGGCCGCTGCTACTAATGGGTAGAAACTCGGTTAAGCCTTGTATAATTCCGAGTATAAGGGCTTCATACCATTCCATAATTTATTTTCCTTTATAAAAAATAGCAAAAAACTCAAAAATGAATCCAAATAATACAACAATTGGACCAAGGGTTAACCCTAAAAATCCATAGCCGTATTCTTCGTTATCCATAGTCATAATAAAGAATCCAGAGAATATGATTACAATGCCTATAATCATAAGTTTGTAATTATTTTTGTCAAAAGGAAGATTGGATTTATTGCTCATTAAATCTAATTGTATAAGTCATCTAAAGTAGAACCTAGGTATCTGTTAACTGAAGTAAAAGTACTTATTAATACCATTAGTATTCCAACTATTATTAGCATAATAAATATAATACTTAATTTTTCAATGCTTACTATCATAGTTGATCCATTTAATCTTTCATTAATAAATACAATTATGAAGTAAAGAAAGCTTGAAGATAAAATTCCTGATGCAAAACCATAAAGTAAACCTCTCATTAAAAACGGTTTGAGAATGTAGCCGGAAGTGGCTCCAACAAGCTGCATACTTCTTATTAAAAACCTTTGAGAAAAAAGCGCTATCCTTAGTGTATTACTGATTAAAATAATAGAGATTAAGAATAAGATTATAAAAATGCCACTAAAAATAAAGCTAATATTTCTAATATTTTTATTGATATCACTTATCATCTCCTTTGAGTAATCAACTTCAAAAACACCTGGAATTTTTAAAATATCTGATTCTATTTCTAGTAATTTTACATTATCAAAAAAATCAGAATTTATTTTTAATATTATAAGATCTCTTAGAGGGTTATTTCCTAAAAAGTTAACAAAATCTTCTCCTATTTCCTGAGAAAATTCTTTTGCAGCTTCTTCACTGGAGATATAAGAAAGTGTTGATTCATCCTTTGATAGAACATAGTTTTTTGTAAATAATGTTCTTTTAATCTGATCAACTTGGTTTGAAGAAATGTCTTTATTTAGATATATGTTAATTTCGGTATTATCCTGAATTAGATTTTTTACTTCAAGAGAAGACAATAGGAAAAAACTAAATATACCTAAAAGAAGAAGAGAAAGAGAAACACTAAAAATAACACTTATATATGGAAAATTTCCAAATGTTTTTTTAGGTATCTTCTTTCTCTTTTTATACATAATTTATTATACCAATAATGGAGCAATTACTAGTGCTACAACTGATATTAATTTTAATAAAATATTTAATGAAGGCCCTGAAGTATCCTTAAATGGATCTCCAACTGTATCTCCGACAACTGCAGCTTTGTGTGCTTCAGTACCTTTTTGACCAGCTTCTTCGATCATCTTTTTTGCATTATCCCAGGCACCTCCAGCATTAGACTGGAAAATTGCCATAAGAACACCTGATGATGTTACCCCTGCTAAAAGGCCTCCAAGCATTTCAGCTCCACCTAAGAAACCTACAACAACAGGAACTGAAATTGCCATAATTCCTGGTAATACCATTTCTCTGAGTGCAGCTTGCGTTGATATTTCTACACACTTGCTATACTCAGCAACCCCATCAGCATCATTAAAGATTTTCATTTCAGCTTTAGTTGCTTTTGATAAATCAGAGTCATATTTTCTCATAATTTCAAGAGCTGCTTTTAGTTTTGGTAATTCTTTAAATTGTCTCCTAACTTCTTCAATCATACTCATTGCTGCTTTACCAACAGCATTCATTGACAATGCAGAGAATACAAATGGAAGCATTGCTCCAAGTAACAAACCCGTCATAACTATTGGATTTGATATATCGATAGATGTGATTTTAGCTGTTTGCATAAAGGCAGCAAATAAAGCTAATGCAGTTAATGCAGCAGAAGCAATTGCAAATCCTTTACCAATTGCAGCTGTTGTATTACCTACAGCATCAAGCTTATCAGTTCTTTCTCTTACCTTAGGAGGTAGCTCAGCCATTTCTGCAATACCACCAGCATTATCTGAAATTGGTCCGTAAGCATCTACAGCTAATTGAATACCAGTATTTGCTAACATACCCACAGCAGCTATGGCTATTCCATATAGACCAGCATATTCATATGAAACTAAAATTGCTATACATATTAATATTATTGGAACTGCAGTTGACATCATACCAACTCCAAGTCCAGAGATAATAGTAGTTGCAGCTCCTGTATCAGACTGTTTTACAATTGATTTTACAGGTGCTTTTCCAGTTGCAGTATAGTATTCAGTGATTTTTCCAACACCTAAACCAGCAAGTAAACCTGCAAGCGTAGCATAAAACACTCCCATTGATGTATATTCTTCTCCGTTAAAAACCCAAACATCAGGAAGGAAAGAATTAATTAGAAAGAAAGTTGCTACACTCATTAAACCAGCTGATCCAAATTCACCTAAATTGAGAGCTGTATGAGGGCTTCCACCTTCTTTCACTCTTACAAAAAACGTTCCTATGATTGACATGATTATTCCTGTAGACGCAATAAATAGTGGTAATAATATTGCGTTGGTTTCCATGCCAGAAAACTCTTGAAGTCCAATGAATGCTGCACCAAGTACCATTGCCCCAATTATAGAACCAACAAAAGATTCAAAAAGATCTGCTCCCATACCAGCAACGTCTCCAACATTATCTCCAACATTATCCGCTATAGTAGCAGGATTTAATGGGTGATCCTCAGGAATACCCGCTTCAACTTTTCCTACTAAGTCTGCACCAACATCGGCTGCTTTAGTATAAATACCTCCACCAACTCTTGCAAATAAAGCAATAGATGAGGCGCCTAAAGAGAATCCTGAAATTACTTTAATTACAGTATCAACATCTCCGTTAAAATGACTGCTATAAAAAATAAAGAGTGATCCAAGTCCAAGAACTCCTAAACCTACAACACCAAGTCCCATTACTGCTCCACCAGAAAATGCAATTTCTAATGCTTTTCCAAGTGATTCTTGTGCGGCATTAGTTGTTCTTACATTTGCTTTTGTTGCAACTTTCATGCCTATGAATCCTGCAAGTCCAGAACATAAAGCTCCGACTACAAAAGAAACAGCAACCAAATAACTTGATCCTTCACTTTCTCCTTTAAAGCCAAGTAATACAGCAGTTATTAATACAAAAACAGAAAGTATTTTGTATTCTGCTCT
>MDTE01068688.1_pt1 | contig 10968 bp, 8 predicted proteins | sample 811231 | NCBI WGS metagenome assembly MDTE01 (sample SAMN05326651, study PRJNA326480) | marine metagenome | isolation source: seawater | place: Indian Ocean: Red Sea | collected 2010 | reverse complement strand
TGTTGTTTAGTCGTGATCGTAGAGTAACGTCGCGTCGTGTCCGGTGTGCGCCGAGGCGGACTCCTCGAGTGAAGGAGAGGGGGAAGGGAAAAACCGCGCGCGGGGTCTCACCCGCACCCGCTCGCGTGAAATTTCCCGCCTGCGCCTCGGTTGCGTCTTCCGCGCAACCCTAAGGTCCCGTGTCTTCTTCTCATATTTGCCGCGCGCGCCCTGACAGGTCCGGGTGCGTCGGGCGAGGTATCATGACGAACATGGATCCCACGGACGAAGACTACGGGTGAGTGAACCGCCATCGCCTCGCGCGTCGCACCCCGCGTCGCGTAATCCCCGAGCGTGTCGACACATTTTTCGCGAGAGGTGGTTTCTCCGGGCGCCACTCTCGATTTTGAACCCGCGCTCACCCCCGTCCTCCCACCGCGCGCGCAGGCGATGGAAGTCCCTGGTTCCCTTCCTGTACGATTGGCTCGCGCATCACCGCCTCGTGTGGCCGTCGCTGTCGTGCCGATGGGGCCAAATCCTCGAGCAGGGCGACTACAAGTTGAAGCAGCGCCTCTACCTCTCCGAGCAGACGGACGGCAGCTCCCCCACCTTCCCCAACACCCTCACCGTCGCCAACGTCGAGGTCGTCAAGCGCAGGGTCGCCGCGGCGGAGCACCTCACGTTCAACGAGGAGGAGCGCTCCGCCTTCGTCAAGCGCGTCAAGACCATCATCCACCCGGGCGAGGTGAACAAGATACGAGAGTTTGAGGCGTCCCCCGAGCTCTTTGTCACGCACACCGACGCGCCCGAGCTCTTCGTCTGGAACGCGGACTCCCAGCCGCACCGCAAGACGGGACCGAACATGGACACCGAGAAGGAGGGCGCGACGACACCCTCCACGCCGGACCTGGTGCTGGTGGGACACGAGGAGAACGCCGAGTTTGCGCTCGCCGTGCACCGCGATCGCTTCCACGTCGCATCCGGAGGTAAGGACCAGAACGTCCTAATCTGGAACATCGCCGACCACGACGGCGGCAAGCTGTGGAGCGGGCGAGTCAGCGACGGGCACGGCCGGCCGGCGAAGGGCGCGCTGTCGCCCAGGGCGCGGAGCGGGGACGGGGTGGGCGCGAGGAGCGGCGATTTTGGCGGAGCGCCCGCGCTCGCCCCGGCGCTGAAATTTTTGGGTCACGTCGACACCGTGGAGGACGTCTCGTTTCATCCGTCGTCCGCTCTGGAGCTGTGCTCCGTGGGCGACGACAGCGCGCTGATCTTCTGGGACGGGCGCGCGGGAACCGGTCCCACGCACAGGGTGGGAGAGGCGCACGAGAGCGACGTGCACTGCGTGGATTGGAGCTTACTCGACGAAAACGCAATCGTGACGGGCGGCGCGGATTCGATCGTCAGGCTCTGGGACAGGAGGAAGCTGAGCTCCAAGGGTGCCGACTGCGTGGTGTGGTCGTCCCAGGCGGGACTGCACGCCGACGGGATCACCACCGTGCAGTGGTGCCCCGACCAGGACGGGGTCTTTGCCAGCGCGGGGGAGGATGGCTACCTCAACGTCTTCGACCGGAGTCGCATCGGCGCAGAGCAGACGCCCGAGGCGAAGAAGCTCGGCCCGCCCGAGGTGCTCTTCCAGCACGCGGGTCACAGATCGTCGCTCGCGGACTTTCACTGGAACCCGTGCGAACCGTGGACGATAGCGTCGGTGTCCTCCGGCGACGGCGGGAACACCCTGCAGCTCTGGCGGATGACCGACCTGCTGTACAGGCCGGAGGCGGAGGCCCTCGCGGAGCTCGAGAAGCACAAGCACGCCATATGCGGGATGAAGAAGCCGACGGAGGATGTCGAGGGAGGGTCGGACGGGGAGGATAAGGAGAACGGGGCCGGGGACGCGATGGTGGAGTGACGGAGATTGAATAACGATTCACGCGACGCTATCTCTGATTTGGGGGGTTCCCGTGAACCCGCTCGACCAGGCTCCCGATGTTGCGCGAGAACTCCATGAAGTCTATCCGCCCGTCCCCATTCGTGTCGAGCACCTCGACGAGCCTGCGCAGGGACCCGTCGGAGAGCATCCCCGTCCCACCCTCCGTGTCAAGCGCCTGCACCGATCGCACAAACTCATCCGCCGAGATCGACCCCTTCTTCTCGACATCAAAGTACGTGTGCCAGATGTGAAACAGCTCGCGCCTGTGCGTGAAGAACAGCTGCGCCACGGCGTCCGCGAGCACGCGCTCCAACCCAGTCTTCGGTGTCTCGCACTCGATGGCCTGTTCGGGCTCGGCCTTCGTGTGCCACTGCAGGCCCACGACGTCCAGGTCGGCACCCTTTGTCGACTTTTGTATGGACCGAGCGATATGGCGCTTGAGCATGTCCGCAAACTCGTGCACGTCCACCTGCCCGCTGCCGTCCGCGTCGAACGCGTTGACCACCGCGTCCAGCTGCGCGTCGGAGAGGACCGCGAGGGACGGAAGCCTGGTGCGCACGGCAACCTTGAACTCCTCGTTGGAGATCTCCCCGCTCGCATCCGTGTCAATCTCTTTGAACGCCCTCACGAGGTCGCCCCCCGACTGCAACACCGCCGCGGATATCTTACCGACCACCTCCTCCTGCCACTCCTTGCACCCACCCTTGAGCTCAACGGTGAACCGCTGGAGCCACCTGTCGTACCGCACGCCGTCGCACGACGCGTCCATGTCATCCGCCGAGACCAGACCAGAGACCAGCTTCTGCCACGCGAGTCTCACTTGCAGGACAGTGGCGAGACCCTTTGCCCACTCAAAGAAGGACACCACGCCGGTGGCCGCGCTGTCCACCTTCCTGTAGTACTCCATCAGCGCGGTCTTGTTTTCCACGATGTATTCCGCCGCCTGCCTCACCGCGGCGAGTCGCTTCTGCTCTCGGGACTGCCGCGAGGTGATCACCTGCCCGGCTATCGACGACAGCTTGCTCTGGTCCCACTGGTATACCTGTGTCGGTTTCTCGTCGCCATGCGAGAAAACCACCGCCGCGCCTAGGTTTCCGGACGTGCCGCAGTAGTTGGACGCGGAGAAGACCGTGTACACACGCCCGTCGTGCGCCGCCTCGACGCCGTTCTGCACGCACTGATGTGATCGTACCATCGCGGCCAGACCCTCCTTGTCCAAAAATCTGTGCGTAGCATCCTTCCCCCAGAGCACGCCCGCGCCCCTGGAGCTAAGCTCGTACCCCAAAAACTCCGGGTCGTGGTGCGGATCGCTCCAGAGCACGTCCCGAATCCACTCCTCGTTGCCCATGTTATGCTTCTCGCTGCAAACGTCCGGTCCCCTCGCGATATTACGAATGTCGTTCACGGAGACAGTTTCGTCCCTGGGGAGCCCGCCGTGCAGCACAAGCGTCTTGCCGTTGACAAGGCAGGCGTAGGGCAGCCATACGAACGCGGCGTGAAACATCTGAAACACCCTGTGGTCGTACTTCGCCATGCACTCCTCCTCGAAGCCGCTGTATATGTTGATGTGCGGCTCCTCGTGGTTGCCACGGTTGATGAAGACGAACTTTGGGTGCTTGAGCTTGAGGGCGAAGATGAGCAGGACGATCTCGCAGGCGTGGTCGCCGCGGTCCACGAGGTCTCCGTTGAAGATCCATGTCAACTTCTCGCTCGGCTGCCCGAAGGTCTTGAACAGGTGAAGCAGGTCGTCCTGCGAGTTGGGTTGGGGCTGGGTCAGTTGTTGCCGGAAAGAAAAAAGTAACAAGGGGCGCTCACCAGCTGTCCGTGGAGGTCACCGACGACAATGCACTTCCCATTGGGCGGAACCGTGATATCGCACACGCTTGGCTCATCCATGAACATAACCGTCGCCGCGCCCAGGATGGTCAGCGCGTCCACCTGCGCCACCCTCTCCCCGTTGCCGAGCCCGTTCACCAGGTTGTCGATCGAGGTTATCGTGAGCGAGGGCAGGGTGCCGGTCTGTGCCTGTCGCTCCTCCTTGGCGTGCCTCCTGTCCGCGAGGGACCGAATTATGGACCCGATGCCGAAGCCCGCGCCGATGGACTCCAGGTTCTTCTCCACGCGGCTCATCACGCCGGTCCTCGCGTTTATCCGGTGCTCCTCGGCCTCCTCGAGCGAGTTGAGGATGGCCGCGAGGTCCGCCTGGTCCGAGGCTATGCGCTTCTGGGCGATGCGAAATGCCCGCTGGATGATCGTCGCCGCGGCGGCGCTATTGGAGAGGCTCGCGGGGGTCTCCATTGTGGCCGGGCGGTACGCTGGACACCCTCACCCGCGCGACGATCCCGTGTGGTGCACCGACGGAATCGAATCCGTTTTGGTTATCTGGAAAGGTGTGCTAATACCCGTTAAGCAGTCAAACTGGAAACATGTGTAAAATGCGAGTTTCCCATCATTTTATCTCACGAGCCGCAGTTAGAAACGCGAGTTAATGTGCCCTGGTCACAGGGTTAGGGTTTTTTGACCTCGAAGCGCTTCGGTGGAGTGCTGCAGCGCCTCTAATCTTTTATCCTGAAACGTCGCCGATCGCGGCGGCACTCCCTGTCAACGCGTCCCTCAGGCGCTTCACAGTCGTCGAATAATGGCTCACGTTGTCGCCTTCAGTGGCGTCGCCGCCGCCGCGCCCGCGCGCGTCTCCGCGCGCAAGTCCTGGCCCGCCAGGTCCCCGATGGTGGCCCTCCCCGCGCGACGCGTCGGCGTGGTTGTGGCGGCCAAGAAGAGCGCTCCGTCCGCGCCCCCGGCCCCGGCTCCCGTTGAGGCCCCGGCGCCCGTCCAGGCCGCCGAGGCCACCGGCGTGCCCCCGCCTCCCCAGGGCTTCGTGCCGCCTCCCCCTCCCCCGGGATTCAACCCCCCTCCACGTACGTACCGAGGTCCCGCGACGATCATCCCCGCCCGGGCTTTAACTTTTAACGTCCTGTCGTCCCGAACCAATCGCGATCCCCCGCCGTCGCGAACCCCGTCTGACGGAACCTCCCCCCTTCCCTTTCCCGCCTTCGAAACAGCCCCGCTCCCCGTGCCCCAGGCCGCGCCCGGTTCCACCCAGGCGCAACAGCAGGCCTACCCGCCCCAGGGCTACTACTACCCCCCTCCCCAGAAGAAGGGCGGCGACACCCCGGGGTGGATGCTCGTCGGCCTCGGCGTCGCGCTTGCGGTTGGCTTCGGCAAGGTGATGGAGTTCGTCGGCGGCAAGAAGGGCGACATGCAGTCCATGATGCTCCAGCAGATGATGAAGCAGATGGGTAACCAGGCGGGCGGCGCGCCCGGTATGGGCGGCATGCCCGGTATGGGCGGCATGCCCGGCATGGGCGGCATGGCGGGCGGCGCGGCGGGCGCCGGCGGCTTTCCCCCCTTCCCCCCTCCCAACTTCACCCCGCCCAAGCCCGCGGCCGCCGCGAGCCCCGGCGTCGTCGACGTGAAGCCCACGGAGGACGACGCGAAGCCCACGGAGAAGAAGGAGGCGCCCAAGCCCGCGGCCCCGGCTGCCGCGACGGCCACGGCGACGGCGACTGAGGCGAAGGAGGAGAAGAAGGAGGAGGAGAAGAAGGAGTCGGGCAGCGTCGGCTCCGGCAGCTTCTTCGCCGACGCGACGGACGAGGCGGGCCCTTCCACCAAGGCTAACCCCTTCGCCGCCGCCGAGACCGAGACCGAGACCGTGACCGGCGAGCCCGTCGGCGAAGGGGACGAGGAGGAGGATCTCGAGTACATGCAGAACATGCTCCGCAACCCCCAGATGCAGGAGATGATGTACCCGTACCTGCCGGAGATGATGCGCAACCCCGAGACTTTTGAGATGCTCCTGAGCAATCCCATGTACAAGGACCAGCTCAAGGGTATCATGAAGCAGATGAAGGAAGGCGGCGGCGGCTTCTCCCCCGGCGAGGGCATGCCGGACATGAACTCTCCCGAGGTGCAGGAGCAGTTTGCCGCCATGGGCATGACCCCGCAGGACGCCATCCAGAAGCTCATGGGCGATCCCGAGCTCGCGATGGCGTTCCAGAACCCCAAGATCCAGCAGGCGGTGATGGACTGCTCCTCCAACCCCAACAACATCGTCAAGTACCAGAGCGACCCGGAGATCATGAACGTCTTCATGAAGCTCGCAACAATGTTCCCAGGTGCCGGCGGTGGTATGCCCCCGTCCATGTAAGAGGCGGGAGGAAGGTGCTTATTTAGGTGTATAGCTCGATGCTCGCGCGATGATTCTTTTGCCTTCTTCTTCCGTTGGAAAATAATACTGCAGAGGGTCAAAAGCCTCTCATGACACTAGCACTCGCTCGGCGCCTCCACCTCGTAAAAGTTAGCTCTAGTAGTCGCAAGTTTTCGAACTAGCGAACTGCTTCATCTCCTCCATGTCCACCGCCTTGGATATCAGCCGCCTGCATCTCTCCGCCTTGGCCTTCTTCACGGCCTCGGCGTCACCATCCGCTAAGGTCCTGTCGATCGCGGCGATCGCGCTCTCGAACGTCACCTGCGGGATCTCCGCATCCGTGAACGGAGTGCCGTCGGTGACGTACTTTGACAGCACGGTGAGGTTCTTGGCTCCCACCAGGATGTCCTCCATCTGCGCGAGCCTGTCCTCCGGCAGCGATCCCGCACCTTCGCCCTCACCGCCGACCTCGCCGTAGCTCTCCCTCATCGCCGCGGGGAGCAGCGCGGTCATGACGGCCGCCTTCTCGGCAAACCTGGGGAGGAGGTTCTGCACCCGATTCCTTCGGCCGCCCTCCTCCATGCCCTGAAGCTCCATCGCGGACTGGATGGCGTCCCGCCCGTCCATGATCGCAATGTACGCGTTGGTCGCCGTGACGGGCGATCCCTTCAGCTCCTTGGCGGCTAACGCGGGGAGCGCGGGAACGGACGCGAGACCGAGGAGGAGCGCCCGTCGCGTCGGTGTCGACACGTCATCGCGGGAAACGCGCCGCCCATCGGCCCCGGCGACGGCCGCGCGGCGATCCGTTCGCCTTCTCGAGGTCCCGGACGGACCGATCGCCGCGATTCGCGCGACGGAATGCGACATCGCGGCGGACATCTCTCGCTGTATGCTCGACGACGCGCGTGGAACAAGTGGCGATCGCGCCCGATTCATCAAGTGGATATCCCGTAAAAATAAAATTCACAACCAGCCGAGGCTGATGAACCAAGACGAGCACTACGTCGCGCCCGGAATCACCTCTTCTTCGCCTTTTTCGTCCCCGCCCAGTGATCCTCCTCCTTCTTCGCCTTTCCTTTCTCCCCTTTCCCCCCGTCGCCGCCCTGCATCTGCCCGGAGGACTTACCCTCGTCCGCCGCCTGCCACATGTACATGCTCGCCAGCGTCCTGTGCGGCCTCCACCGCTCCGCGATCTCCTCAACCTTCGCCTCGCTCGGCATGTCCCTCAGCCCGTACAGCCGCATCACCCCCTTGCGCACCCCGAAGTCCTTCGTGGGAAGTACGTCCGGCCTGTTGAGGTAGAACATCTGGAACATGTGAACCGACCAAGGCCCGACGCCTCGAAGCGCGACCAACGCGGACATCACAGCCGTGTCGTCCATCGCCTCCAGGGACTCGTCGGAGAGGGGGAAGTCGCTGTGCGCCGGGTGGAACGCCCGCGCGAGGGCCACGAGGTACTCGTGTTTGCGCTGCGACAGCCCGCAGGCGCGCATGGCCGCCTCGTCGGCGTCTATGATCGCGTCTGGCGTGAGGGCCAAGACGTCGTCCTCCGCCCCGACGCATCGAAGGACCCTTCCGAAGATGGTCGCCGCGGCGGTGCCGTTGAGCTGCTGGAAGACGATCGCGCGCGCGAGGGAGCGGAACGCGCGGTTGGGCTCGTGCTTAGCGCGCCGCGCCTCCTGGCAGGCGAAGATGCGGGGCAATTCGCCGCAACGCGCGATGAGCTCGCCCAGCTTGGGATCCCTGGTGGACAACTCTCTCAGGGCGTCGGCGACGACGACGTCGCCGAAGGTGCCATCCACAGCGGCTACCGCGGCCTCGACCCTGACCGTCCTCGGGCCGGGCTTGACGGGCGAGGGGGTCGCGGGTGCGAGCGGCTTCCGTTTCGGCATTCCGAGAGATCCAAGGAACACTCCGTGACGCTTCTTCGAGTGGTCGCCGCGGGACGTTGCCGAGGCGCGGATCGGGGTCGGCGACGGGAGGGAAAGTGAGGCTCGAACGCACGTCTTCACTACGCCGGCGAGCGTCCTTCGCATGCGACGGCGGCGGCACCGCTAGTCTCGCTCTGATGGAATCTGCTATTCACTGGCCTTGTTAACCAGATCTGCGCGATTCTCGACTTCAGTGAATGGCACAGCTCGCTCATCACGCGGCCGCGTGCCCCAGGGTCTGGGTTCGTCGGCCGGGACGAGGCCCCGCGCCCTGCCGCAGCGTCGTTCCGGGCTCTGGCGCCCCCGGATCCGGCCAGCTCATTGTCGAGTTCGCCGCAGCCGGCAACGTCAAGGCGCTCACGCGTTTACTGGACATCGAGTACTCCATCCCCGATGAAGAGCTCGACTCCTCGACGAAGGCGATCAGAACCGCGCAGTTGCGCACCGCAGCGCAGCGCGCGGTGCACGCGGGCATGATATACACGCTGAGGCTCCTGCTCGAGCGAGGCGCGGATCTCGGCCTGGACATGGGGAACGGGAGGGCCATTGCTTGCGAAGCAGCCGCACGTGGTCAGCACCAGGTCCTGGCCCTCCTCCTCGCTCCGCACGATCCCCCGGAGTCGATCGGTGGGGGCGTGAGCACTGAGGTGCAGAACGGGCACGGTCGCACGGTACTCATGGAGGCGGCCATGAACGGCCACGCGGAGTGCCTGAGGGTCGCCATCGAGGCGGGCAGCGACCTCGACTTCGCGACCAAAAACTACAACGCGACGGCTGCGATTTTCGCCGCGAGGGAGGGGCACCTCAACTGCCTCAACATCCTTCGCGAGGCCGGTGCGGACATGGATATCGAGAGGAGCGACGGCAAGACGGCCATGCAAATACACAGGGAACAGGTCAGGGCGCAGATGGCCAACGTCATGATGAGGTCGATGACGAAGTCGGGGCAAGGGTTCAAGGTGTAGCCTTGAGACGTTCAATTTCTTTTTAACTTTTACACTAGCGACTTAGTACTCGTCGGCCACCTTGTCGGCACCCGCGTCCTGGTCGATGGCCCCGAGGTAGTCCTCCTTCATGGTCGCCACGCAGAAGATCTCCTGCGCGTCGATCCTCATCCCCACCACCCGCACCCGAACCTCGCCGTTTTTCTGCACGCTCACCGATTTATCCGAGCTCACGTAACGGTTCACGTTGTCGATGCTCTCGAACTTCATGTCGTCCGATATGAGCTGGTTGGACACGAAGAGATTCATCGGGCCGGCCTCGGCGAAGAACCCGAACTTGTTCACCTCCGTCACCACCGCGTCGAGCACCTGTCCCTTGAAAGGCCGGAACGCGATTGCGTCAAACTCCACGCGGAACTTGGCCCGCGCCGTGCCGTCGTCGGTGACCATGCCTTCGCTGACGTAGGTGAAGTCCGTGACCATCACGATGTACCCGTGCTTACCCGTGCAGCTGCCCTCGACCTGAATCGGTTCGCGTGGTTCGGGAGGGGCGAGAGTCAGCGAGGAGCGGGTTCGTTCGAGGGATGTCGGGTATTAGGGTTGCGGGGACGGGCGTCTCGAAGATTTCGGAGACCGACGCGGGACACGCGGTGGATGACGGGTAACGCGCACGGAGCCGCGACGTACCTCATGCTTCAGCCTCTGCATGAGCGTATCCCTCATGTTCCGCCCGAAGAATCTAGGCTCCAGGACGATGTTCCTCTCCAGCTTGATGTGCCAAAACATCGTCGCCGCTCCGTCAAAGAACCAATCCAACCGATCTGCGCGGCCGCGTCCTCTTCCGCGCGCCCGTGAACCTTCCCACCGTCTGGGCGGGCGATGCGTTCACGCCGACGCGTGTCCCTTCTCGGCGAGACGACGTCGAAGACTCCGAACCGAACGCCTCGGGACGATCGAGAGGTCCGATCAACGAGTGAAACTCAGCGGATCCTTCCCGCCGACCGAGTTCCCGGCCCGTCGATCGATTGCAGTTGCCGCATTCGGGACTCCCGCAGCGGTCTGCATTCGTAAAAGTCTATGGCGGCCAGTTAGAAAATCGTCAGAAAATTCCTTTCAAGGCGGGTTCGCTGACGCGGACTCGTAAAAAGCAACCTTTCAAACGTGCAGGGGCACTGAGTCGCGGCGCGGGCGCTGGAGTTCGGAAGGGCTTCGGACGCCATGGCGCAGCAGGCCATGTACGAGCAGATGGTGTTCCCCACCCGGTTCATGTGGGGCTACGGCGGCAAGCAGGTGCGTGCGCGACCGCGAATCTCGTCGGAATTCCACGCGTCCACGGCGTCTCCCCCGTTCTCCTCGTGTTGCACGCCCCGCGCGTGTCGCGGCAATCGCGGCGTCGCCCGACGCGATCGTCGATCTCGAACCCGCGCGGAACCCCCCAGATCTCGTCCACGACTGACCCATCCGATCGCCAACGCGCGCAGGTCCACTTGTGCGGGTCGTTCACTAACTGGCTGGAGACGGTGCCGATGGCCCCCGAGCCCGCGCCCAACGGGGGCAGCGTGTTCGCGGTGGTGTGCAACCTGCCGCCGGGGTACCACCAGTACAAGTTCATCGTGGATGGCGAGTGGAGGCACGACGAGAACCAGGCGTTCATCCAGGATCCTTTGGGTAACGTCAACAACTGGTGCGAGCATCGACCCGCGCGCGCGTCCATCCCCCGCGCGCGCCCAACGCCCCGCGGCGACAAAACCCATCCCGCAAAACCCCCCGCCCCGCGCAAACAACAACCCTCGCTTTTTTCCAGATGGCATGCCGTTTCCTCCCCTCCCGGATACTGATCCCCGATACTGACCGCGCCTTCCCTTTCTCGAACGACGCAGGCTGTTCGTGAAGAAGCCCGGGTCGGGCGGGGAGGCCACCGGCCAGGGCATTCCCATCCCCCAGGCCAGGCAAAGCGGCCACGACGGGGGCATGGACTGGATC
>MDTE01166429.1_pt1 | contig 10969 bp, 29 predicted proteins | sample 811231 | NCBI WGS metagenome assembly MDTE01 (sample SAMN05326651, study PRJNA326480) | marine metagenome | isolation source: seawater | place: Indian Ocean: Red Sea | collected 2010 | reverse complement strand
TTGGCTGTAAACGCTGTCTGGGTCCAGAGGTGTACCATTCATACGCGGACTCTAAAGCAGATGGGCTAAGTGCGTCTTGCTCAGAATGTGGATCGTCAATAATCAATAAATCCGCACCACGTCCTGTTACCGCTCCACCTACACCTGCGGCGAAATACTCGCCACCTTTATTGGTTTCCCAACGTCCCGCAGATTTGTTATCGGATTGTAGTTGCACTTCTGGAAAAATATTTTTGTAATCTTCCTGATCCATCAAGTTACGAACTTTACGACCGAATCGTACAGCTAATTCCCCCGTATGCGTTGTTTGCATAATTTTCATCTTGGGCTGGAGTCCCATAATATAAGACGGGAAAAAAGTAGATGCGAACTCAGACTTGGTATGTCTGGGTGGCATATTAACGATCAAACGTCGGCATTTACCTTCGGCTACTTCTTGGAGCTTTTCAGCAAATATTTTATGGTGGCGCCCGCAGATAAATTCAGGCCAGATATGTTCAACGTAGTTTATAAAACTACTTTGGCATTTGTCTTGGAGTGCGTAGTTGTCTAACTTTTCTTTTAACATCAGAGCTTCTTTCAGCTCTGTCTCGGTTAAACTGGATAGATTCATCAAATCATTCTTTGATCATCGTAAAGGGGCTTGTCTACTGGACCGCCTTTGGCATAACCTAAAAAATTTCTCCAAGTACGTAAATCTGGATTATTTAACGTAGTTCGTTTATAACGACCCCTATCACGTATGGGTTCGTATATTACAAATTTATTATCTCCAACCTGTTCAAAGTAAGTTGGAACATCAGGTCCGCCAACATATAAATCACCTTTTGGCGGTCTGGTAAGACCTAATGAAGCAAGATCTTCGTAACCTTGTTCTTTTATAAAATAGTACGATAAATTTTCACTTTTTTTACTCAAAGGTATGTCAGGAAAATCTCTGTCTGGTCCTACATAGCCATCAATATCAAAAAGTTCTTCACCTTTATATTCATCTATCAAATCATCTAAGGCTTCAGGGTCATCTACAAATTCAGGATTATCTTTTAATCTTTTTTTATTTTCTTTAGCAATTCTTTTATTGTAATTTACACTTGGTTCCTCAAAAATTATTTGCCTATTTTTTTGTAAAATTTTTATTGTTTCATCCGCTTTGTCAGCACCTGGCAATTTTCCAGCTTCTTCTCTACTTTGATAACCTTTTTGAAACTCCAACTGCGATTTTTCCCTTGAAATAAAATCATCAACTTGAATTTTAAGATCATTAACTTCATCGGGCGACATATCTTTTACTTTTTTTGCCAGCGCTTTTACAGGTCTCGAAGCTAATTTTGCCATAGCCGCATAAGGATTACCTCCTAATACCAAATCCAATCCACCAATAGTCATCATTGCGGGACTGCCTTTTTGTATACCTTCCTCAAAAGTTGCAACAGGATTTAACATATCTAGGATATTGGAGCCAATCGAAGCGATACCACGTTTTACGGGGTCGCGTTGTACGCTTATAGGATCTATTCTTAAAAAACGCTGTAGAGGGGTACCGAAAGCTTTACGAGCTTCGGCTTCAGTTAGGGGTTGAATTGAACCTACGTCGGGTAGTTCTTCCATCTTACATCATTTGAGATAGTTCTGATTGAATGGGATCTTGGCCCTGCATTTGTTCAGCGATCATCATCATCACTTGTTGAATGTCTTCCTCGTCCAGTCCCATTTCCATAAGCGCTTGAACAATTTGTTCTTCACTAGCGCCAGACTGAATCATCTCCATAACCATTGTCATAACCTGTTGTATGACCATTGCCTCTGGCTGTACGCTTTGTATTTCTGATAAGGCTTGATCAACTTCATTTTCAACGGGTCCACCTTCTTGGAATACGCCCCTGCCTTTTAATATATCAGCTTGAGTTACTTTACCGTCTCCTGTTAAGTCTGGGAATGAAGCTTCTCCACCTTTAGCAAACATGGACATTTCACCCATAGACCTATTTATATTAGAGACTTTGCGTTCTGCTCCAGGCATAAAAGGTTCTTCATCTTCCATTACAGGTTTAGGAGGCGGAGCTGGCATAAAAAGCTCTGGATTCATCTCAGATTCATAACCCATAACAACTCTATTTACGTAATCTGTTATCGGCTGTCCTAATTCTATAGCAACTTCAACAGCCTCATCTGCAACTTCTTGTATACTTTTTTGTATTTGAGCTGCGGCTTGACCTAATTTTTCTGGTTCAAATCCAGTTTGCCTACCTAATTCAAAAAGTCCTAACCCACCTGCTGCTATTAGCCCACCTATACCTCCTCTAGATAACATACCCATCCTAGATAAAGTTTGAGTTGGTAATATACTAGTTTTAGGAGTCGCCATAGTAGAGCGCGGGTTTTGCAAAACTCTATCTGCCATACCGCTCATACGACCTGGCATTGTTCTACCAGTAACTTTATCTGCTAGGTTTGTCATACGACCTGGTATATTGCGTTGAACATTCGGACCTGTTGAACCAGATCTCATACCAGAAGATACTTTTTCAGCTACGTTTTCAAAACGACTAGGTATTTTTCTATTAACCTCATCTCCTTTTGCATACATTTGATTAGCCATATTCATTCTGTTCATACCCTTACCTTTTTTTATATTTTATAAGTCGTTGCAGGCAGTCTAAATAACTAAATTATTGGAGAAAGCGTGAACAAAGCTCATCTACCTGCAACTCCTGTAAAAATTATATAGCCAAAAGATAGTTTTTAACAAGTGTAAAAATAGATAGTCAAATTATATTTGATCAAGTATGTAAATTATTGTCTATAGTCTACTGTCTATACACATATAAATATAGATGTACGAAGTTCATTATTGGGCGTCGCAGACCCGATTTTTCCGACCTGGAAAGAGTCCCAAATCCCAATATATATCCCGATTTACAGCTACAGCTGTAGAAATATACCCAAATATCCCCCGATTTACGTCTATTTTTGTATATTTTTGTCTATTTTTGGCCCTTTTTGGATATATTTTGATGTTTTTATATGTTTTTGCACTCCCCTACCCCGATATATGTATACCCCTTTTGCCATATTTACCCCCCCCTCTCCATATTTCAGACAAAAAAAAGGGCAAGTCCTCCAAGCTTGCCCTTCGTCTACGGAGTTAAACTTAATAATCTAATTCCTCTGATTTTAACAATTTAACAACTTTGTTTTCAGCAAGCTGAAATTTTAAGTCCAAGTCAAATAAATCTGCAGGATACATGTCTATCTCATTTACTGTAGAACCAGTATACGAACAAACTGACCAAACTCTTGGATTGTTAACCCAACAATCATACGGGTATAACGCATTGTCTTTTGCGTCAGCAATCGTATTACCTTCAACAACAACTTCTACCTCTATCGGTAGCATACCTCTTAGGGTTACTTTGTACTGGCTCATTTGTAGTCTCTCCCATTTTCGTCAGTAAAGTCAGTCTGCATATCCTCTAGTTCTCCGTACTTTCTGCAAGCAGAAATAAGACCTTCAAACTCCTTCGCTATTTTGTCTTGACTTTCAAGACCACACTTACTGACTGCTGAATGTAGCTGACTTATTGCCCTGGCTAAGTCACCGCATCTAGTATCAGCTATCCCAAGATTGAAAAGATATGCTCTGAAGTAAGCGTGTCTCTCTTGGTCATTAACAAATGGCTTACCGTTGTAAGTCTCCAATTTTTTTCCGTAATAAAAATTTTGCATTTTTTTCTCCGTAATTAACGGGGTCGCACCACGCTCCCCCTTGATACGTATTATACATATATCTTTTACAAATTGTAAAAAGAATTGAAATTTAAAAAGTCTACGAACCTGAACCATCTAGCGACCCAGGCCTGGCGGTCTGTCTTTGGTCTAGCTGTCTATATGTCTATAGGTCTATAACTACTACCTACAATCTAGCGTCTAAGGTCTAAGAACTAACCCGACAACCCGACACCCGACAATCTAAACTCTATAATTTAACCCGACACCCGACAATTTTGTTCGGCGATCCAACCTACCCTACCGATTAAAAATTCTAAGGTCTTAGGTCTATAGTCTAACCCGACACCCCAACGCCATCGCAAGGAATAACAAAACCCGACACCCGACACCCGACACCCGACCCGCTTTCGTCTGTCAGTTTCTATTTGCTAGAGATAGGAAAAGAAAAGAGACAAAGAAAATGCTATTTTTACCCCTCAACCACCTATTAAAAGAATATTTATTAATTAATTATTTACAAATGGCAGAACTATTTGAATGTACAATTTGTGAAAAATACCCTATAATTCAGTTATTGTTTATTAATTTATGGAGAAAACAATGAAAAAATTCAATATAAATATCAATCTAGAATGTGATGCGGATGATATGTCTGGCAGTTGGTACGAAGTTCATGGAGACGACGTAACAACAGAAAACATCAAAAACGAAATATCCTCTTGGCTAATGGATTTAGGATTTTCTGTATCTTTTGGTAATCAGTCTAGTAATAAAATTATTCAAGATGCGAAAGAATTTATAACCGATGAAGATATAAAAGAGGTTATGAGTTCTGAGAACTCAACAGAGTTTGACGTTGGTTATTACAAAGGGTTGCTAGATTATGAAAGTAAATGCCAATCTATCCTTTGGGAGTACATTTCTGAAAAGGACTTTGATGAAATTCAAGAGAGGTTAGACAATGAATAATCAAATAATAATTACTAAAGAGAATCTAGGGTTAGAGAACTCATCTCCTAGTTATCCTCGCAAAGTTAAAACCTACGAACATTTTTTTATAAATGGATGCAATTTGTTATTTAGTCAAAACAAATTAATCTCTTGCATAAAGGAAATAGAAATTAATTTTGCTGTTATAGATTATAAGAATAGCGAATATCTATTTACAGATGAGAATGTTTGCAAAACCCATCTAGCATGGGCAAAGGCAGACTTAAAGAAATATTGCGAACCAAACAGCAATAAATTTAATAAGAAAATAAAAAGACTTTTAAAAGATAATTTAGAGGGGGTTATATTATGAACTGTAAAAATTATAAAGATAAATTGAGGGAAAATTTAAACAACAAAGATTGGGATAAATTACCTTTTGATGAAGAAGAATTTAAAGACTTACCCACGCATTGTTATAAATGCAAAAAACCGATAGACATATTTGAAGGCTATTACGTCGTCGCAGATTGGCAATATGCTTGTTCGGAAAAATGCACCCAACAGATGTTGAGTAAAGAAGAATATGAAGAAGGACTCAAAGAATGGGAAGAAGAAGGCGATAGTAATATCTTTTATTGGACTGATTGGAGTTAATATGGAATATAAAAAAATGAAAGAAAAAACATGTGCTGAACAAGTACAAGAAAGATATCAATCAAGAGAAGATGATTTTGTAAAAGCACATGAATTTTACGATAGATATCAAGATGCTACAGAGGGAGAGAAAATCGCTCTGGAGACATTTCATGATTTAGATGATGTATGTGGATATGAAGATTTTTTCGATTATGTTAATAATTATGGTCTTTGCTTCGATTATGTAGAAAGAGGAACTTTTGAAAATCAAGAAAGAGGATATTTCCGATATCAATTATCTTGGGGGGGCCCTTCTGATGAATTTAGAATATATGTAGACTATGACAAGCAAATAACCCATATAGATTATTGGTTTTTGGATTGGTGGGATGGGGCATCTATAAGAATTGATGAAAATTCTTTATCTTATCAAGTGTGCGAACAGTTTATCGAATTTGAAACAGAGGTCGCCAGATGATACAAGCCAAAATTATCAAAGGGGATAGAGTGATTTTTCACTCTATCGCCAACACCAAAGAACAAGCAGAGTCGGATTTACTATATCAATTGATGAATAACTTTGATTTTACGATCCATATAAATCCCGACTTTGACCCGACTCAACCCCCGACTAATAACCCGACTAATAACCCGACTAAGGAGTAAAAAATGGAAATTACATTAAAAAACGTAAAACACTACGAGAGCATGAGCGAAGAAACATACTGTTTTGATGCGAGTCTTTATGTAGATGGTAAGAAGATTGGTAGAGTATCTAATAGAGGAACTGGCGGTTGCCACAACTATGACTTCGATATGAAAACCGAAAGAGAGTTAGATGAGTGGTGCAAAGCAAATTTACCTAAGTGGAAAATGTTTAATGATGAGGATCATGAAACAGATTTAGAAATGCACATAACTCAGTTAGTTTCTGACTACTTAGACAACAAGCACCTTAAAAACTTACTTAACAGGAGTAAAAAATGAAAATTACTGAAAAACAACAAAACATGTTAAACAAATACGAACTACTTGGATTTCATTCTGGGGGTGGTTGTATGCACTTTGCATACGAAATCGATAATGAAGATTTACTATGGTTGATTAATGATGTTGATGAATATGGAGAACCAAGTCAAAGATACCCTAAAAACGAAAATGAGATTTGCATATTTGGTCTTGATTTGAATTATCTTGATGATCAAAATTTAATTAATTCTATTTTAAAGATTGGGAAAAAGCACAAAATAGAAAATGATAATGGTCGTAGTTGGATTTATTTCCAAGATACTCTTAAGGATGGAGTTTTAAAAATGAAAGCCATTACTGAGGAGATCAATAATTTATGGTTAGACGTAACCAAATTAAAAATAGGCGATAGAGTTCAGTTTGCAGATAACACTTGGGCGATATGTGATGCACCGACTTTTGAAACAGATGTGTCTAACCAAAAAGGAACAGTAGTAACTTTTGATGATGATACTTTTGTTTGGATCAGATTAGATATACCAAATGAAGAATTTGAATATTGGGATAATCAAATTCAATTTAATCTCACAAATGAACAAGAGTCAGGAACTTCTATTGAATATCTAAAGAAAGCTAGATTAATACAGGAGAAAGTCTAATGATGTGGAAAGACTATTATAAACATTTACCAATACCTAGTGATTGGGAAAACGTATCTTATGGCAATGATGAATTACCTAGTTTTGCCTGCAATGGTTATCAGATTTGGATCAACTCACCAATACTTGCAGAACGACAAGAAAATTATTTGGGTATTGGTTTTAAAGACTTATCTAAATATGAAGATTGGATTTATACAATTAAATATGAAAGAGATTATGCAGAAGATAAGGATAATCTTTTATATACAAATGACTTTAGCGAAGTTATAGATTTTGTAAAAAAACCAACGCTTTATGGATTGGTTGGAGTTTTGGAATATGAATTTAACTATGGATTACCTTTTAGGGATTGGGAAGATAAAGAAGTAATCCAATTTATACAAGACTTTTTGAATGGCAAAACAGAATACAAGATAGACGATAAATTTCCAAAAGAAGTATTTACTAAATTTTTAAAGGAGAACGAAAATGGGAAATAGAGCAGTTATAACAATTAAAGAAAAAAAGGTTCCTCAAGAGGATTGGAATTCTCTTTACCTTCATTGGAATGGTGGACGTGATAGCGTTGAGCCATTTCTTCACGTAGCAAAGCTGTATGGTATTAGATGCAATGATGATCCATCGTACGCAATAGCTAGGCTTTCGCAATTGATAGGTAACTATTTTGGTGGCACGCTTTCGGTTGGCATTGGTGCTTACAAGCGCCTAGATACCAATAACTGGGATAATGGAACTTATATTATTGAAGATTGGGAGATAGTCGAAAGAGAGTTCTTTGAGGGCAAAGAGCAACAAGAGCATGACTTTGATGAATTTGTTGAACAAATCAGAAATGTTAATGATGAAGTCTTTGGCTATATTGAGGAGAACGAAGATGCCTAGACCAAAAAAGAAAATACAGAAACGTGAGAAGGTTTTTAACTTTATTAGCAAAGTTATAGATCTAATTAAATATAAATGGAGAACAGTTATTAAGACAGCAATAGTCTTAGTTGGATCATCTCTATTTATTTATGTGGTGTTCTTTTGGATCGATACAGTCCAAGAGATACGTTTTGAAATCATTTACATATAGGAGTCCGACTATGTCTTATTCAGACGAAATACAACGAGATAAAGAATTAAAAAATTCTTATACCTACGCTTACTTTAGTGGCGAGCGAGTTGAATTTGTTACTTGTAAGATTACTGATGAAACAGATACAACGATAACTGTTTATAGTGAAGTATGCGAGGAACTTCAAATTTGTAAAAATCCTCTACTTAAATTTGGCAATAATAATTATTTGGATATATCTGATAATCAGTAGGAGAATAAAACAATGAGTAAACCAACAAAAAAAGAACTACAAGGAATACTTGATGCTCACCGAGATTGGTATGGCCATACTATAAATGAATTTACCATAGACCATTTAACAAACGTAGCAATAATTAGAGACTATGTACCCGACTGTCCAGGTTGGACTGGACATATTGCTCTAGTGGTATGGGGAAGTTCATGTTTTAAAGATATTTTTTATTACGACTATGAAAGTGATAAATGGACACTAGCCGAGTCAATGAACGAAGGCTATTACAAAGCTAACAAAGAAGTTTATTAAGGAGAAAGACAATGAATAAAGAAGTTTATGTAGTAGTAAGAATGTGGAATGGATTAATAGATGATGTAAGCGTCTATAAAAAAGAACCTCAAGGAACAGAGGAGATATGCGAGAACTCCGATAATGGTGAACACGTTTATTACTTAACTGTAGAAGATAAATATATTGGGGAGTCCGACAATGAATAGAGATATAAAACAAAGTGTGATGAATGATTATTTGGCTGTAGGAATAGCAGAAGGTTTTGAGGAAGCCGAAAGTGAAGAACAAGTCTTAAAGGCTTGGCAGTATCTAGTAGATACTGGACTAGCTTATAGACTCCAAGGATGGTTTGGAAGAACTGCTCAAACATTAATTGATCAAGGTTTTATTCGTAAAAAATCTTCTACAACTGAAACAAAGGAGTCCGACAATGAGTAAATTTATAGTTTCTATAACGATAGAATTTGATAAAAAACCTAACGATCAAGACGTAAGAAGTTATTTAACTGAATGTTGTAAAAATTCAGGTGGGTTACGTTGGGATTTAGATAATGAGAATATACAGATATTTGATGCTCAAGATTTCAAGGAGTCCGACAATGACTAAACAAGAAATGATTGATGAGATTTTATTTTTGATAGAAGTCAATAAAGATTTAGATGTACCTGTATTCTTTTTAGCAGACGAAATAAAAGAAATAGTAACTAATCCCGATTTAAAGGAGTCCGACAATGAAACGTGATTACAGTTGGCTAGAATTATCTTTAATGCCCCAATGTTGTATATGTTGTGGTAGTAGAAACGTAGATTTACAAAAAGACGTATGCCTTGATTGTGGTTCGGATGAGGGATTGTGGGCAGACGAAAGAACAGATGAGGAATATGATGAGCGATAACATCGATCCACCTTATTACCAAAAAGGAATAGAAACGACTGATTATATTGTTTCTCATTCTATGAACTACTTAGAAGGCAATATCATCAAGTACATTACTCGATACAAAGACAAAGGTGGCCTTGAAGATCTAAAAAAAGCTGAGTGGTATCTAACCCGACTAATTAAACAACAGGAGAATAACAATGGCTAAAGAGTACGATATAGGAGTATGGGATATACAGTTCTATAAAGTTGATAAAAATGGTATGGAACTGCAAAACCCAGATGGATCAGTCAAACTATTTCAATTAAAAGAAGATGATAAACTTGATATTGGTTATAACTTTTTCATCAGAGATTTTGTTGAAGTTTCAAATATTAAAGAAAACGAATTAGTGGAGATACCTAATGAATCTAACTAAATCATACAAAGAATGGCAGGATAAAAGTCCTGAAGAACAAAGCGGACAAAAGATAACCCGACCTAGAAGGTGGCAATACAAAATCCAGGCCTACAAGAATAGAAAAAGAATGGAGAAAAGCTAATGGCTAAATACAGAGTACAAGGAGAATACACTTATACAGTATTCAAGATAGTAGAAGCTGATAACGAAGAACAGGCAAAAGTTATTGCTCAAGATGATGAACCTTTATGCACTTGGGAAACTGTAGATCAAGATAGCTACTTTGAATTTGTAGAAAGTGCAACAAAGGAGAAAAGCTAATGGGTGAAGAGTATTTAGAAGATTTTTATAAATGGTCTAGTGATAACTTGAGCAAATTAAATGGTTTAGACCATACAAGCGAAGAAGCAAAACAAATAAAAATTGAAATGGGATATTCTTCTGATGCAGACTTTTGGGATATTAATGATGATGTAGTAAAGATACGAGATGTTCTTGATTGGTTAGAAGAATGGAAAGAAAAGGAGAAAAGCTAATGAGTAAACCAAAATATAAAATTTATTTTGATTATAGCAAATGGGGACATCCCGAAGTTGGCATATTATATCAAGGAACTACAGATGATTTAGATGCGTGGCTAGAAGAAGGTAATAAACTTATTAGAGAAGATGATGGTTTTATGCAAGAAGAAACACTTGACGATTATATAATTGAGGAGATTATCGAATGAAAACTTATGTAATCAGAGCAGAAAGAAAAACTATTGGTTACTATCATATTAAAACTAAGTCTCTTGAGGAAGCTCAAAGACAAGCTAGTTATCAAATGGACGTTAATCCTCAAAACTGTATAGAAGAAGAAAAGTATGAGGAAGTAATAGTGCGTAGAGAACCTATGATAGTAGAACCCTACAACGAATTTATAAAGGATAAAAGCTAATAACTCCCGACTACTTACTCTCTATGGCCTTAGTATCCGACTTGTTCTCAATCGTAATACCTGTCTTAGATCCTAGTAAGTCTTGGAGTCGACGCTCAACTTCTTCCCGACTCATCTGATCTATCTTGCCATGCAATACTTCCCGACGATCGACGATAAGTCCCCCGACTTTAAGCAACAGTCCTTGAGCTTGTATAGCTGCGTTAAATGCACCCCGACCCCAGGCATCATC
>MDTE01140072.1_pt1 | contig 10969 bp, 9 predicted proteins | sample 811231 | NCBI WGS metagenome assembly MDTE01 (sample SAMN05326651, study PRJNA326480) | marine metagenome | isolation source: seawater | place: Indian Ocean: Red Sea | collected 2010 | reverse complement strand
CTCTAACTTCATCTTCTCTTTTGGAACCAAGGAGAAAAACCTTCTTTGATAGACCGTATCTTAAAATCTCTTCACTTAACTTTCCATGTAATGGTCCAGAACCTACTATTTTCATTTCAAATTCACAATTGTTCCTTTGACTCAAGTCGTGGAGGATTCTCAAAAGAAAAAAGTACCCTTTTTTCTCTACCAAGCGTCCCACACTAATTAGCTTAATAAAGGCATGCTTTTTTAGCTCAAAAGATTTTCTTGCCGGCCAATATGAAAGCCCTCTCTGAATTAAATGTATTTTTTCTTTTGGTAATCCCATTGCATGTAATCTGCGAAATGAGGATTTAGAAGAAGTTCGTATAAAAGCCGCATACTTAAATTTTTCTATAAGTAACCAGTCTCCGCCTTTTCGGAACAAATCATAGGCATGTGCTCCCATACTAAATGGAGTATCTGTGAGTCTACTTAATGCAAAGGTTGCAGTGGCAGGCATCGTAGCCCAGACTCCATGAAATAGATCATATTTTTCTTTCTTAAGTCTTTTCGCTTCTACGAGAGCGAAACCTAAACCTAAAAATGTCTCATTCCAGTTTTGTAAATTTGGACATGGACGATTCCAAAGAGCACTGAGTATTTCACGAAAAGCAGTCGAATTTTTCCATGCCCAATATGGCAACCAGTAAATCAACATACTCAGTTTCCATAAGCAAAATCTTCTAATTTTAATTTTTTGCCACTCTGCTTCACCACCCCATATCGAGAAGATTTCGGGTTGAATACCCAATTCTATAAGTGCTCTTAATTCCCTTCTAACAAAGGTCTCTGTTGGTCTGGGAAAGGTAGCGTAAAAAAAAGCTAACTTCGGCAATGTTTTCAGTTATTCGGCTTAAAATAATTCGATCTTTGGATATTTAATTTGTTAATCTGGAAGATAAATTGTTTTTCTTAGAAGCATCTTTATCATCCGAAGAGGAACCGTTTCGGCCATTCGTATTATCTGACTTCTGGTCACTGACTTGGGTTTCGCTTTGTCCGTCAATTACTGGAAAGTAGTCAAAGGCAAGTTTTATTTCTTCGGCAGTTGCAGTTCTTTGGCCTTCTACAGAAATTTCCCCCTGAAAACTTGCCAAAGGATGGCGGACTCGGTTTACTTTGACCTGCATTTCTAGTTTATCGCCAGGTTTACAAATACGACGGCACTTAACTCCATCACATGAAGTAAAAAATATAGTCGATGGATCGACTTTTTCCGTTAAAAATTCAGATTCTCCTTTGAGCAAATAAAACACGCATAATTGCCCTAGTGCTTCAATCATTATGGACGCAGGAAAAACTGGGTTTTCCTTAAAATGTCCTTCAAGAAAATATTCATTGCCAGAGATTTTGTAAGATGCACTTGCGTTATCCTCATTGATAGAAACTGTTTCAAGAAACAAAAACGGCTCACGGTGAGGCATCAGAGAGGCAATTTCCTCAATTCTGTAAGTCTTTGATCTCTTGGGAGGTGCTTCTCCCATTGCTTTTGCATTAAGGTATGCTTTGACATCACCGATCGTGCGTAAGTCTCTTAACTCTTCGTTATCTATGCTAACTTCCAAGGTTTGCTCAACAAGCATAACAATTTCGAGCATGGTTAAAGAATCCATACCTAGATCCTCATACATTCTCAAAGAATCATCACTATCTGAAAGAATCTGTCTTTGATCTGGTTCTAAATGACGGTCAATAATTCCAAGAACAATTTTCTCAACTTGATTAATGTCCTTATTTTTTCGAAAAAGAAGTGCAGACTCATAAGTTCCTGGAGGACATCTTTTTAAAAGTTCCTTAAGGTCCTCTTCGACAGAAGATTCTGATTCAGTAGTCATTTTGATTAGGGGTAAGATTTTGATCGTGACTTAATGTTCGATCAGTTATGGTAACATTAATAATAATTTGATGGAAAATCTAAGTACAGGCAAACCAAAACCCGTAATCCTAACCTGTGCCCAACCCACCGGGGTTTTAACTCTGGGAAATTACCTAGGAGCTGTTAGAAATTGGTCGGAAATGCAAGATCTTCACGAATGCTTTTTTGGCATCGTAGATTTACATGCTATTACAACTCCAACGAAGCCCTCTCTTCTCCGAAACTATGTCTATCAGTGTGTAGCACAATATATTGCATGTGGTTTAGATCCTGCAAAGTCTAACCTTTTTGTTCAATCACATGTTACTGGTCACACAGAACTTGCATGGATCCTTACATGCATTACTCCTATCGGTGAACTACAAAGGATGACACAATTTAAAGATAAAGCCTCAAAACTTGGGTTTCAAATATCCGATACTGAGGTAAAAGAAGAAATTAAGTTTGAACACCAAGGAGCTAGAGCACAGGCATCAATAAATGCGGGATTACTATGTTATCCTGTGCTGATGGCTGCTGATATTCTACTCTACAATGCTGATCTCGTACCTGTTGGAGAAGATCAAAGGCAACATTTGGAACTTTGTCGAGATCTTGCCCAAAGATTTAACAATTTGTATTCCGAAACCTTTACAATTCCTGAACCCTATGTACCAAGTACAGGTTCTCGAATTATGTCTTTAGCCGAACCTACAAGAAAAATGTCAAAATCGGATGAGAATGAAAAAGCTACAATCTTTATCCTCGACGAACCAAATCGAATAAAGAAAAAGATTGCCGCTGCCGTCACCGATTCAGATTCAGAAATCAAATCATCTCCTAGAAAGCCAGGTGTCAGCAATCTTCTTACAATTCATTCATCCTTGTCTGGCAATTCAATTCCTGAGCTTGAGGAGTACTTTAAGGGCAAAGGATATGGTCAGCTTAAATCTGATCTTACTGAGATGGTTTCAGAATCTCTTGCTCCGGTAAGAGCTCGATACAAGGAATTAATTGAAGATAAAGCCTATTTAAATTCTGTTCTCGCCGATGGTGCTAAAGCAGCACAGAAAAGAGCTTTCAAAATTCTTTCAAAAACATACCGAAAGGTTGGGTTCCCAGAAAGAGAAAGACACTAATTCATTTTTATCCTCTTATTTTTCGCTTGGTTCTTTTGAGTATTTAACTCATTAAAATGTTAGGCGGATTTTATTTGTGATGGATTTTGAAGACCAAAATGAAGAACATGAAGGATTGCCCAAATGGCCATTCCTTGCTTCTTCGTTATTTATCTTAACTGGTGCTCTTGTGTATGCATACTACCATTACCACCAGACGGGAATGCTTGAGGTTTGGCAACTTCTAGTATGCATTCTGGCATCAGGAATAGCCTCGCTACTTATTTGCTTACCCTTTCTGCTTGAACAATCCCTTCAGCTTTGCCTTCAAACAGCCAATCGCAAGGATGATGAACTCTTTCGTAAGGTATATTTTGATTTGAAGGAGCTACGTAATGATATTGAATCTTTATCAGTGAAAACTGATAAGGTTCCGACCCTTGTCGATAAAATCATCTCGGATTCTCTTAATGACAAAGAAGACGATGACAAAATTTCTAAATTTCTTTTAGAATTTAAAGAAGAACTTGCCCTGAAACTTGCACGACTGGAAGAGCTTGCTCTCCAAGAACCAATCCCGGTTGAACCAGATCCAGGAATCTCAAATGCAAATAAGTCCCTCGAAGATCTTACCAAGTCAATCAGTTCAATTTCCAACAAACTTAACGAGCTAAATCACCAAATTGAAAAGCTTCCCAAGGATTTCCCTGAGCCTGTAATACAAAAGATAGAATCCAATCCTGACCTTACAAATACTGAATTTACTTCTGAAGAAGATATTATATCCCAAACAGACGAAACCGACAAAAAGCAAACTCCAACCGATGAGACTGTAGAATTAGAAGGCATTCAACTGAATGATGATTCGGACGAATTAATTGATAATATCGATATAGGCGAAGATCCAATTGAATCATTAGAACCAGAAAATTTAGATAGTCCAAGGGAAGAATTTGATAACCCAGAAGTGGAAACACCGGTATCAGAAGACTTGTTATCTGAAGAACCCAATGATGTAGAAAACCCCATAGAAGAAAAACCTGACAATTCTGATGTTGAAGAGGAACAGGTGGAAAATCCTGAAGAACTTGATCTTGGTTTACCAGACCCGGAGGAAACTCTACGTAAGGTTGATGCTTTGCTGTCGGGGTCCTCACCCACCCCAAAGGATCCTAAAGCAACCACTGAAAAAGGTGTTGAAGAAAAAAATAATTCGCAGATTACTTCAGTCGTCGCCAATGTGATGATCGGAATCGGCAATAAACCTTATGTTCGAGGAGAAGGTCCTGGTTTAAGTTGGGAGGAAGGCATTGCCATGAATTTCGTGGAAATAGGAAAATGGGCTTGGTCTCCATCCAGAAAGAATGCCTCTTTAACCATACAAATTTATAGAAATGATGAAGATCCGGATAAAACTGGAAAACATGAAATCCAACCCGGAGAGAAATTCGAAATAACACCAGAATTTTAATTTTCGAAGAGTGGGCTTGTGTAGATACCTTTTTCAACCATTTTTCTCACAGCATCTCGAACACTTTCCCTGTCCTCCTTGTAGGTAACCCCCATCCAAGTACATGAGGCTGGAAAAACTCTGACTGTATTATTGCCTGACTTGATCCCCCTATCTACAGCGGCAGGCAAATAAAATTCAGTATTTAAATCACCCTCTTTTATTTCAGTTAGAAATCGAATAAGTTCCATTTCTAGAAGCTCAAAAACACTGGAAGGAAATCCCCATACATTCATCGAAACAATTTCTGAACCGACCAGCATACCCTTAACTTCTAGACTATTAAATCCTGCTAGCGGATCTCCACCAATCTTAGTCCATTCTTCCACAGATACTAAAAAACCTTTTGATTCTTTGCAAATTCCTCGAGAAACCACACCGTGCTTAGAAAGAGTTTCGGAAAGACGAAAACCAACCATAGTAAATAGATTTTGCTTTCCATTAACAGCTGCCATTTGAGCAAATGATTGCATGAGTTCTTCAAATGTTTCTTTTCCGTAGTAATCATCAGCATTGATTACCGCAAATGGTGAATTTTTAAGGACATCCCTTGCCGACCATACCGCATGCCCCGTGCCCCAAGGTCGTTCTCTCTTTTCGGGGCAAATAAATCCAGCAGGAAGGTCTTTTTTATTTTGATAGGCATAATCCACCTCAATTTTTTCTTTGTACTTATTACCCACCTGTTCCTCAAACTGTCGATGCATCTCTTCACGGATCAAAAAAACGACCCTTGTAAATCCTGCTTTATAAGCGTCATAAATCGAATAGTCCATTAGTGTCTCTCCGCTTGGTCCAATCCGTTCCAATTGCTTAAGGCCCCCGTAGCGGCTTCCAAGACCTGCTGCGAGAACTAGTAATGAAGGAGACTGTTTATTTTTAGAAATCATTCCGTAACGCAAAAGACAAATAATTTAAAATTTCAGTGGCAAAAATGGCTTCCTGTCCATGCTGACGGGCAAGCACTTCAGCGGCTCGTCCATGCCACTGCACGGCAAGACAGGCAGCATCCATTAAAGAATAAGTTTTCTTTGCAAGAAGAGTAGCCATAATTCCGGTTAATATGTCTCCACTTCCTCCACGGGCGAGAACGGAACTTCCACCTAAGCAATACATTTCTTGTTGCCCTTGCAGTATTTGGGAATGCGAACCTTTTAAGACCAAGGTACAAGGATTCTCTCTAATCCATTCTTTGGGATCAGTGCCAGCAGCAAGCCTCTCAAATTCTCCCGCATGTGGAGTAATCACAACATTCTGCGGATTTTTTAATTTTTCGAAAATTTCAGGTCTCAAAGCATCGGCATCCAACAAAGTAGAACCATCAAATAGGTTGCAAACTTCGCGCACAAGTGAATGCGTTTCCTTTTCGAGGCCTAATCCCGGACCAGCGGCCAAGGCAGTGGCACGATCAAGAAATTGACGAATTTTTCCCAACCCTTCCAAAGCCAAACATCCATTGGGTGTCTCAGGCAAAGGAACCCACATTGCTTCCGGCAGTTGGGCAACAAAGGACGCATGCAAAGACTCGGGTATTCCCACAGTCAAAAGTCCGACGCCCGACTTTAAGGCACCCTGTGCCGCCATCATCGAAGCCCCACCTAATTCTCTCGAGCCAGCCAGCATAAAAAGATGTCCATGTGATCTTTTATCTCCCACTACTGGGCGCAATCTTCTTAACTCTCGCAATGCATTCGAAGGTAGCACACGAGATTTATTTTCTTGATGCTTATCATCGGTAAAAAAATCTAAATTCAAATAACGGATTCGTCCCACATATTCCGCATTTACAGAATCAAGGACCGGTTTTTTCACGATACCAGTACAATAGGTAAAATCTGCCCGCAAGGGATTCTCAGTTCCAGCTCCTGTAACACCGGTTGGCATGTCGATAGATGCTCGTACTACAATCTTATCCGAATCATTTACCCATTTAATAATATCCGGTATTGGATCTCTAAGGGGTAGCTTTGCCTGCATTCCAAGCAGTCCGTCAAAAAGGGCATCAAACAAGCGATCCTCTACCTTTTTTTCCAATTCTTGCATGAGATCTGTTGAAGGATCAATTACTTCAATCCGTTTCTCAGCAAGATCCTCGAGTTCTTCCCACGCCCGCCTCGTCAAAGGTCTGCAATCTTCCCAGTTTGCGAGGGGAAGAATGACTGCATGGGCCGTGGGAATCGTCCGAAGAAAACGTTTTGTGGCAATCAAAGCATCCCCTCCATTATGTCCTTTTCCAACCAGTGCTAATACTCTTGGACGATGTGGGATTGTTCGCAATTCACGCATATCTCGAAGCAAGGCATCCCCCACCCCCTCCCCCGCTTTATTCATCGCCTGCCATTCTAAATCCTCATCACCATCAAAATACTTTTTCTCAAAAGCTAGGCTCTCCTCACAAGTAAGAATGGGATCCGTTTTTAGGTTACTCATTCGGAAATTAATATCACGATCGCACTAGCCACACTTTCTAGATGAGTAAGGCTAATAAGAGCCCTATTACCCCCTTTGCTTTCTAGTAAACTTTGGCCCTTTTCACTGAAAGAAAGGATTGGCTCGCCCATTGCTCCGTTGGAAACTTCAGCATCCAGCCATCCGAATTCAACACCAAATCCAGTACCCATAGCCTTGGCTGTTGCCTCCTTGGCAGCAAAACGGGCTGCAAGACAAAGAGCAGGATCTGCTTTTTCCTTACAGTATTTCTGCTCTACTTGGGAAAAGATTTTCTTTAGAAAGTGATCCCCGTGTTTTTTAAGCGAATCACGGATACGGGAGACTTCAATCTGGTCAATTCCGACACCCAAAACATTAGTTCCCTGTGGAATTTCAGGTGGGTTCATCAATCGTTCAAAAGATTTCGCATCTTCTTTACTGCTTCCATAAGACCGTGAGTGATGGATCGGGAAATGATGCTGTGCCCGATATTAAATTCGTAGACCTTGTCCAATTGCCTGGCACCAAGGACATTGTCGTAATTGATACCATGTCCAGCATTGACTCTCAGACCAAGTGCACCCCCTAGATCCATTCCTTCTTTCAGGGTTTTTAACTCAATATCTCGTTGTTTCTCATTGTACCAGGCACGGGCAAAACTTCCCGTATGCAATTCCACCCATGGAGATCCAATCTCAGCCGAGGCTTCCAATTGTTTTGAATCTGGATCAATGAACATACTCGTGGGAATTCCCGCATCAGAAAATGCTTTTACAGCATCCCTCGAGCGTTCCATATTCGAAACAATATCCAACCCACCCTCAGTAGTTACCTCTTTGCGATTCTCAGGTACCAGGCATACGCTTTCCGGTTTCAGGGAAAGAGCCAACTCTACCATTTCAGAAGCAAGAGATACCTCAAGGTTCAAACGGGTTTTCATCTTTTCCTGATAACGCTGAACATCCTCCACCTGCACATGTCTACGATCCTCCCGAACATGCATGGTGATTCCATCCGCACCCGCATCCTCTGCAAGCCATGCAAGGGTTGCCGGATCAGGCTCAACAAAGCCTCCGTGAGTGTTTGCTTCATCCCTGTACCGCGCCTGTCGAAGGGTAGCCACATGGTCAACATTTACACCTAGTAAAATCATTGAACGGATAGAATAAACGGAATTTAAAGGAAACTCAATTGGCTTTGTTCAACTTTCATGGAAGCGGAAGAATTCAAATCTACTGAAAGAATATTTCGTAGAAAACGGGGTCGGTGGTGCTCAGTCGGACCATAAGTATCTAGTGCATTCAAGTGAACTGGAGCACCATATCCTTTATTGGAATCAAATCCAAAGTCAGGAAATTTTATGTGCAACTTTCGCATAAACTGGTCGCGGGTAACCTTGGCCAGCATCGATGCCATCGCAATTGCCAAGGATTTTGTGTCCCCTTTTACTAATCCAACATGTTTATACGACAGTTTTTTCAACGCTCGCCCGTCTACCATGACTGTCCATCCTTTATCATTTCCTTCTATCTCATCAAATAATTCAAGGGATGAATTTTCCTCCGGCTTCCACAGCCCACCACTTGTTCTAGACGCTTCATCAATCGCTCGCATCATCGCCAGACAAGTGGCACCCACAATATTATGCTCCTCAATTTCCTCAACGCTCGCCTTTCCCGTACCCGTAAATATCTTTTTTTCTTCTGCAAGTACCATCACCTGATCATAGAGTTGCTCACGCTTCGCTTCATCAAACTGTTTGGAATCATTCATTTCCGCTGTAAGCAATCGATTTCTTGGTTCTCGAAAAAAAGCAGTGGGTATTATAACCGAGCCCGCCACGACCGGACCCGCAAGACATCCCCTGCCCGCCTCGTCCACCCCCACAACTCCTGCCTGCTCTTTTGCAAGCTTACGGTCGTGGGTCCATCTTGGATTAGGCATATTAGAAAAACCCTACTTTTTCCACTTGGGATTCCAAGCTTTCTTCTTAGGTATCGGCTTACCCATAGCCTCGAAGGCGGTCTTAAAATGCATCTTACAAAATTCTTTCATTTTCGTTTCCCCAACATTTTTAAAAATCTCAGTCGCTACTTCCTTCGCCTGTGATCCAGAACCCTTGGGGATTTTACATCCTGCATATTGCTCCAGTTTTTTCATCTGCTGAAGCCAGGTTGCCCGGGCAATGATCGATGCGGCTGCCACCACCGGGTCTTCCTCTGCCTTCGTCCTCATTTGCAGATCGAAATCTGAATCTTCCACATATTTTTGTACAAGTGGTTGCTTGGAAAACTGATCTAGTAAACCCCACTTTGGTTTCCGTAATGCCAGAGCATCATTTAAAGCTTTCCCATGCAACCAGGCGAGCAACTTGTTTAAATTCTCCCCAAACTTAACATACAGCTCATTGTATTTTTCCATACCCGTAAACGCAGTCTTGATCACCACTCCCTTGGTTGATGCGATCGACTTTGCCATTTTCATAATCGCTCCATCCGTAATCGTCTTGCTGTCACGAATTCCCTGCTTCATCCATGTCTTCACCATCTCCCCGTCCGCAATTACACAAGCAGAAACCACAGGACCAAATAAATCCCCCTTCCCGCTCTCGTCAAGTCCCGCATGCGGTTCAAACCATTCTGGGTGGTTGACCTCTTCATATCCTAGTTTGAATTCGCCCGTCACTTCCGGTTCCAAAATATTGGTCACAAAATCCTCGGTTCCCTTACCCTGAACAACCAACTTCCCACTTTCATAGGCCACCACTTTTACATTTTCTCCTTCAAATGCATGGCGAGCATACTGAACTTCTCGGGTGGACCATCCATGTGCATTGAGCACAACACCCAATTTATCAACCTGCTCCGCGGTCAATTTAAGGTTATACATCGACTTTTTCTTTGGATCACCTCCATCTTTATTTGTAGCCAAACTTGCCATCATCGAATTATCCATGAAAAAGAGATTAGGAAAACGCAACCGCCAAGCATGAAAAATATATTTCTCGATCATATTCTTACAGACCCAAAACAAGCAGATAACTTTCAAAAGAACATGCTTGAATGGTACGATCATGAAAAGCGCGATCTTCCCTGGCGAAACAACCCTTCCCTCTACAAGACCGTGATTTCCGAGTTTATGCTTCAGCAAACCCGGGTATCCACCGTGCTTCCCTATTTTGATAAATGGCTAAAAGATTTCCCTGACTTTCATACCTTGGCGAATGTATCAGAGGTTGAAGTTCTCAAGGCATGGGAAGGACTTGGCTACTATTCCCGTGCCCGCAATCTTCACAAACTCTCTAAAATTGCCACAGACTGGAAAGCACCCCCCGAAACGACGAAGGAATGGATGGCACTACCCGGTGTCGGCCCTTACATTGCCGCTGCAGTTACCAGTATTTCTATGGGCAAAGCCGAAGCTGTATGCGATGGAAATGTGGTACGTGTGCTTAGCCGCATCTTCGCGATTAATGAAGAATATAAAGACGGAGCTACCGCCCAGAAAAAGATGGTGCCTATCGCTCAGTCTCTGATTCATATAGAGCGACCCGGAGATTACAACCAGGCGATGATGGAACTTGGTGCCACTGTTTGCCATAGACAAACCCCACTTTGTTTGACTTGTCCGGTATTGGAATATTGTTCAAGTGGACGGGCGGGTGATGCAGAAAATTTTCCAAATTTGAAAAAGAAGAAAAATAAGAAGAAATCGATAAAGCGATACTGGTTCGAATCAGATGGAAAACTCCTGTTGTTTACTGATTTGAATTCAAAGAAACTATCCGGGATTTATCAGCTTCCTGAGGAGTTGCCAAACTGCATAAAACAAAAATCCTTAACTTTCGAACCGATAGGCATCCGTAAAAGAACCATTGGCAATGTCGATTATGAGGAGGAAATCATTCGGGTTTCTAATGCGAAAACCATAAATGAGAGACTCAACAACGGTTATTTCTGGGCAAACAGGGAAAATATAGAGAAGCTTAGTTTGTCAGGACCACACCGAAAATGGATTGCAGAGATTCAGCAT
>MDTE01062023.1_pt1 | contig 10969 bp, 10 predicted proteins | sample 811231 | NCBI WGS metagenome assembly MDTE01 (sample SAMN05326651, study PRJNA326480) | marine metagenome | isolation source: seawater | place: Indian Ocean: Red Sea | collected 2010 | reverse complement strand
GGTGGCGGACGTCCTGAAGGCCGCGGTGGTCGTGGTGGTGGACGTCCTGAAGGCCGCGGTGGTCGTGGTGGTGGACGCCCCGAAGGCCGTGGTGGTCGTTAAACGGTTCGGTTGCCCTGCTCGGCTCTCCGGAGCATGTGAGGTTTCAAGTCTGCTTTGGTTACGTCGAGGTATCGTCGCTCACGTTAGTGATGATTTGCTCGATAGCTCGTTTTCCTCTGCTTGTCAGTTTGTGACCCTTTGCGGTACGGGCAATCTGCTGCGAGAGGATGAGCGACCAGGTTGCCAGATAATGCAGGATGAATCCTTGTGTCTTTGTCCAGGCGGTAGCTTCAACGGCTGCGCCCAGGCTGGTTTTGCGTTCTGCCTGATACAACGCGCGTAACTGGTCGTGGCAGGCGAGTCGAAATGCAAGACGTGTTTGTCCTAACCCCTTGCTGATCATTCCGTGCCGTGGCGCGAAGAACATCGCCAGAATAAATAACATGCCGGCCACGACTGCCATCATGCCGGCAGTGCTGGCGTCTTTGATTTCAGGAAATCCCAAACGGGAAAACACAAGGGCTGGCAGAGTTAGTGCCATGGCGTGCCCAACCAGAGCCGTGATGAATGCGATGGCCAGGGTGACCACAAGTCGTATTGGTAGACGGTCAGTCAGCAAGCTGGCAGTGGCGGCTGGCGCGACCAGCATGGTGATGACCAGGATACTTCCTACGCTTTCGAAAGCCGCGACGAGCGTGGCGGCTGTAGTAGCCATGAGAGCGTAATGCATAATCCGTGCGCGGATGCCAAGAGTTGTGGCAAGACTGGGGTCAAAGGCACTGATGGTGAGTTCCTTATAGAACAGCAAGACGAGGGTCAGGTTCACCACAAGCAAGCTCCCCACCATGGCTGTTGCCCGAGGGACTCCTGCTACGCCCAGTTTGACGGTTTCGACATTCCCGTACAGTACACAGTCCGGGTCAATGTGAACGGAATCGGCCTTCAAGCGGATCAGCAGCAGGCCAAAGGCGAACAGGGAGGTAAAGACGACGCCGAGTGCTGCGCTACTTTCAACATGGCCCAGCCGCTGGACAAATTCTGTCAACATGGCAGAGACTACGCCCAGCACGACTGCTCCGCCAAATAAGAAAAGGGGGAGTGTCGCTAATTGCGTTGACGGGCTGATCCACTCTGCATTTCTCAATCCGTAAGACATCAAGAAAGCCAGGACGATACCCGGCAGGACGGTGTGACTGAGGGCATCTCCCATCATGCTCTGTTGGCGCAGGACCAGGAATACACCAGGTAATGCACAGGCCATTGCGGCGAGTGCTGCCGTAATTACGATCCAGGTATCGAACGAACCCCAGGCAGACAATCCGTGTTGTATTTCGGTGAACATGTTGCGGTATGTGCGGTACGGTAAATGAAGCAGTGCGGCGGGGCATGCCGGCGCAAAAGCAGGTTCACGATGCAGCCATTTGTGGATACTTTTTGAAGAGCGCGGATTCCAGACCCGAGATGATTTCGGGATCAAGGATTTGTTCGATTCGATCCGCGTCCCGGTCGACGTGCCCCGGCGCAACATCCGCATGTTGTAACAGATAGAGTTCCCAGAGACGGTGGTTGCGTGCCGCGCGGTGTGCCGCACGTCCTCCCTGCGCGGTTAACCGGTGTCCGCGGCCAGGATGGGAAGCCAGGTATTGAGCTTTTTGGGCTTCATGAAGACTTCGCCGTAGTTGTTTAGCGGTCCAAGACCGCTTCGGTAACAGGTCCTCTAGAGTCACTGTTACATCTGTCAAGGCTTGCTGAGGATTTGGAAGGAGCGCTGTTTCGACGGTTTCAAAAATCGCGAGCAGTAGCTGCTGCGTGGCGATTCGCTGGTTAAGGCGGCGTCGCGTGTACCAACGTAATAATACGCCGCGGCGAGTACCGAAACAGAGGCTTGCACAAAACATCACTGAACCGGTCAGTACGATCACTGCGCCGGCGGCGAGACGTGAGAACAAGGCGCTCGATACAGCCCCCACGTAACATGAAACGACGCCTATCACGGCTGCGCAAAACGTCATGTGAGAGAGTTTTTCGGTCCAGAAACGAGCGGAAGCTGCAGGGATGATCAGTAGGGCTACAACCAGCAACAGGCCGACACTGCGCAGCCCAATAACACACACCGCGACCACTAGTCCCATCAAAATAAGGTCCAGTAGTACGACCGGCCAGCCTTGAGAGGATGCGAATTGTTCATCAAAACAGAGCAGTCCAAACTCTTTAAATAGAAGTCCAGCTGCCACAATGGCGACGATCGCGACCCGCCAAATCAAATCGACTTCGCTCTGGGTTATTGTAGCAGTATTGCCGTAGATGAAATTTCCCAGGCCCGCCTGACTCCCGGTAGGGAGCTTCTGGATGATGGTGAACAGGACAATTCCCAGGCCATAGAATGCGCCAAGGGTGATGGCCAACGCAGCATCTTCTTTGATACGTGTGCATGAGCGAATGATGACGGTCGATACCATGCCGGCAATTCCTGAAATTGAGGCTCCGATCAGCAATCCCGGTAACCACTTGCCGCTTTGTGGCTCACGGAGCTCCATGATCAGAAACGCGATGGCTACGCCAGGAAGCGAAGCATGCCCAACGACATCGCCGAGGAGTGATCTTTTCCGCAGCAACAGGAAAGTTCCGGTAATGCCGGCGGCGAGTCCCAGCGTTGTTGTTCCCCAGAGTACGATGCGGGTGTTGTAGTCCTGCATGAGCAGGACCCGTTTGACGTCCGCCGCTGCTGGCCAAGCGAGGCGATTGTCGGCCAGCGAGCCGGCAGGTTTCTGAGATGTTGTCTGGTGACCTTGGCCTGACGCCTCGCTGTGCGGTGATATCTGGGCCGTTATTTCCTGGTTGCTCCAGACGATAAACAGGAGGCAGATGGCGGTTTGCATAGCAGATCTGCGGACTGCAAAACTACCGGTTTTTGAAGGCCAGTCGAGTTGCCTTTGGAAACTCATCCGGAAGTGCCTTTCCCGACGATGCGGTCAGTGTTTTCCAGTAGCATCAATCGGCCACCGTAGGTCTTACGGAGATTGTCTGTAGTGAATACGCTTTCCACAGATCCCGTTGCTACCAGACGCATATTCAACAGGATCACTTCATCAAAGTATTCAGTGACAGTTTGCAGGTCGTGGTGAACGACCAGGGCAGTCTTACCCAGAGCTCTCAATTCTCGGAGTATTTCAACAATGGCTCGTTCGGTAGCGGCATCCACTCCGGTGAACGGTTCGTCCATCAGGTACAAGTCTGCGTCCTGTACAAGAGCTCTCGCCAGAAACACCCGTTGTTGCTGTCCGCCGGATAAACGGCGGATTTGTCGATGTGCGTAATCCGCCATGCCGACTCGAGCGAGGGCGGCAAGTGCGGTTTTTCGGTGTCGCGGTAGTACTGGAAGGCACCAGCCCACCTTGCGGTAGAGCCCCATCACAACGACATCCAGAGCGCTAACGGGAAAATCCCAGTCCACACTCTCGCGTTGAGGCACATAGCCAACCCGATGACGTTGCTTTTGGTAAGGTTCGCCAAAGAACCGTACTTGGCCTGAAGCACGCGGAATCAATTCCAACGCCGCATTAATCAGAGTGCTCTTGCCGGCTCCGTTGGGGCCGACAATTGCCACGAGTTTGCCAGCCGGGGCGACGTAATCGATGTCCCAGATTACGGGTTTGCGTTGATAAGCCACGGTCAGGTCGTGGATCGACAGTGGTGGTACAACAGTTACGGCGGGCGGAATGGATTCGGATGCCATGTCAGATCACTGCCAAGACGCACATTCAGATGGCCTCGGATCTTGTATCCATACGGATTCCGTAGACCTGTAGAAAGCGTCGATCTGCATCGTGCGGATCTAAATCTGTGCCAGGTTGGCCGGCCCTAGAGTTTCTGGTTAAGTCCATTTTCAGCAGCCTGTCCACCAAGCGCACCGGCAATGACAGAGGCATTGTGATCCATCATGCCGATGTAGGTGCCGCGGTAGGTGCCAGGTGCACCCATCGCGTCTGAAAACAGACTGCCTCCAATCTTGACCTCCCAGCCACGTTCTCCACAACCTTCAAGTATCGCCTTGATATTACGATCGGAAACGCTTGATTCGACGAAAATGGCTTTTATCTTGCGAGTGCAAATAAACTCCACAAGTTCGTTGATGTGCTTCAGGTCGGCATCGGATTCGGTACTCAGGCCTTGCACCGATTTGACTTCGATCTGGTAGGCGCGAGAAAAATATCCAAAGGCATCGTGGGCTGTTATCAGGACGCGTTGATCTTCAGGAATAGAGGCAATTGTTTTACGGACGTAATCATCGAGCTTGGTCAGTTCGTCCTGGTAATTCTTCGCATTCTTTTCATACGTTTCTTTATGAGCCGGATCAAATTCGCTTAGTGCGTCGGCGATTTGCGAGACGCATGCACTCCAGGCCTGAACATCCATCCAGACGTGTGGATCCCAGTGCCCGGCGAATTCTGGTGGCTCACGCAGTAGCTTTGGATCAATACCTTCGGTGACAGCATAGACGGGAATGCCGGTGCGCTGGACTTGAGAGAACGTATCGCTCATGCGCCCTTCGAGCATTAAACCCGAATAGAAGATGATGTCTGCGTCGCTGAGTTGTTTGACATCTGAGCTCGTAGGGCGATAGAGATGTGGATCAACTCCTTCGTTCATGATGCCAGTGACGGTTGCCTCAGATCCGGCAACTTGTTTGACGATGTCGGTAACCATGCCACATGTGGAGACGATTTCAAAAGGCGTGGTAAGGTCGGCTCGTTGACGCTTGCCCGCTCCATTTGATGTTGCCGGCGCATTGCAACCAGACAGAAGTGTCAGGCTGGTAAGTGAGACGATAAACGTAGTACGTATGAGGTAGTACATGATGCTTTGTCACTGAGGATTCTGTGTCAGAAAGGATCGAGATGTGCAGGAGCAACCGCCGACCCGTTCGCGTTTCAATTGGCTGCGTCAGCGTATGTAACGAGATTTACACGTCTGTTCAGCCAGATACCTGTGCATCGCTGGAGCCGACTGGGCGTGTGGAACTCCGCTGAGACCAGTTGGGCAATCTAGCCAGTGCTTTTTTTGACTAACCAAAATATTTTCTTTCGCCAAGAGAAAAGTGTCAAGGGTGGAGCGTCTCGCCACGATCTTTGTGACCATTCACGCTTCAGCAAGAGCGCCTGACAGCTCGGGGGAGGCTGCGGGATATTTTTGTGCTTTGCCGTACAGATGCAGTGTTACCCGCCAGTTTGTGAAGGCTGGTGGCCTCTGAAACCAGTACACGGACATGGGGGCTGGTAAAAAGAGGGAACGAAATGGCCGGTAAAAGAACCGTGTTGTTCACACTAGGGATTGTGTTGCATCTCGATTCCGGGCGTGGGCCCGTCTCTGTTCCGGCGGCACAACATTGTTTTGCACAAGTGATTTTCTTAGCATTGGTGCGGAATGCTCGGCCAGCGGAATGCTCGGCCATTGGAAACCAGACAGCGGAAACGCCGTTTGCAGATAAGTTGTTGCTACGGAAAGAAAAATGCCGGAAACAAAGATTGGATTAGTTGGCGCCGGGCAGATGGCGCAGGCATTGGCCAGTGGATGGGTCCAGGCGGGTTGTGTCCCGGGGCGCCAATTGGTGATCTATGATCCAGCCGCTGCATCAATCGCGGCATTCAAAAAGAGTATTCCGGATGCCCAAGTCGCGACAGGGAACCGCCAGGTCGTTGCGGAGTCTGAGGTTTTTATCCTGGCGGTCAAGCCGCAAGTGATGCAGACCGTCCTCGATGATTTAAAAGGTAGCGTTGGAGGTGACAAACTGGCTGTTTCAATTGCGGCCGGGGTCTCGCTAGAGCGGCTTTGTACCGGACTCGGCACCCAACGCGTGATTCGTGTTATGCCGAATACACCTTGCCTGGTGGGGGCTGGTGCATCAGCCTATGCGTTGGCTGATGGGGCGAACGCTGAAGACGGGAAATTAGTAGGAAGTCTATTGGACGCAGTCGGAACAAGTGCTTGTGTCCAGGAGGAGTGGTTGGATGCAATCACCGGGTTGTCGGGGTCTGGGCCGGCGTTTGTGTACACCATTATCGAGGCACTGAGCGACGGTGGAGTACTGATGGGATTGCCACGTGAATTATCTACGGCATTTGCCGTCCAAACGGTCCGTGGTGCTGCCCAGATGGTAGACGAGACGAAGGAACACCCGGCAGTCCTGAGGGATCGTGTGACCAGTCCAGGTGGGACGACGATTGCTGGCTTGCAAGTGCTGGAGTCGCATGCGGTCCCCGCAGCCTGCATTGCAGCGGTTCAGGCTGCCACGGATCGTTCTCGCATGTTGGCGAAACCGTGACGTGTTGTTGGGCCAGTACAATGTGCTGCAGTGACACACTCAAATCGCTCTCGGGCGAAATGAATGAAGACTCACTAAGTTAGGGATGCGAATGCCGGGTATCTTTTGTTTGGTCGATGACAAACATATTCCCCTGTATCGGATATTGTGGGTGGCGCAGGTTCCCCACTTTTGTGGTCACGAAGATTGCGATCATGAAGGCGACTATGAAGTACGTCTCGAAATGGATGAATCCGTATGGGTAAATTCACAGCAAGAACGTGATCATGTGTTGCGTTCGCTGGAAGCCTGGCAGACCGGGCAGGAGCCAGGGCCGGATGTGGGGTATTCTGATTCTTAGCACGACGAGACGATTGGCAACCGGAGTTTTCGGCAGTGTTGGCTCTGTCTGTAAGGCTTCGGCGGAACGCTGTCTGGCAGCGAGACTGTTGGCTGAACGAATGGATTCGCACAGGAATCGACGCAGAACACGAACGCAATGTTCAATCTAGAAAGCAGACCCACGCATGTCACTTTTTGAGAACGACGAGTACCGTTGGCGAGAAACTTTCTTTGTGCTTTTCAAAGAAGAAAAGCGGCCGACTGTCGAAACTGTGCTTGAGAGTCTGGGTACCTTGGGTGGTGGTTATGAATTGGCGGGGGCGGGACCTGAAGGGGGGCAATTTGAATCTCTGACGCTGGTTTCGCCAGCTGATTTTTCTGGAATGGACATCAGTTATGTCGCAGGCGAGGAAATTCAGGATCAGATTCACGAGTTGCAGGAGGAGCTGGATGTCAACGATTTGACACCAGAGGAAAGGCAACGCTTTGATATGCTTGCAGGGTCCACTGCGCGCTTTGACATCTTCCATTTTGAACAGCTTGTCCCTGGCAGTGATGAAGAAGAGGAGTTTTTGGACCCAGGGTCCCTGTTGCTGGTACTCGAAACTCTGGCTAGCGCGGTAGATGGAGTAGGTGTGGATCCGCAATCGGGGACATTGGTCTAGTTGTAGTATCGCGTCTCCGGAAAGACGAGCATTCCTGTTTGCGTGTGAGGTGGTCGCGATGTGAACGATGGACCGTTGACAATGGCACACCATCCACGAAGTGTCCTCATCGTTCACCCGAGCAATCAGAAAACCCTTCTTGTTTCAGGAGTAAGTCCGAAGCTGTGTCGCGAGACCAATTGGCGAACGAGTATTTCGAGCAATTACAGGTGGAGCCTTATCCCGTTCAGGAAGAGGCGTTACTGGCATGGTTTACGTCGCAGGAAGGTGTGTTGGTATGTGCGCCGACGGGGACTGGCAAAACCTTGATTGCTGAAGCGGCTCTTTTCGAAGCTCTGCGAACCGGGCAACGGGCCTATTACACCACGCCACTGATTGCATTAACCGAGCAGAAGTTGCGTGAATTGCAGGCTTCTGTCCAGCGCTGGGGATATTCTGAAAATGACGTGGGGCTGATCACAGGCAACCGCCAGGTCAATCCGGACGCACCTGTTCTGGTTGTGGTGGCGGAAATTTTATTCAATCGGCTGTTGCATGGCGGGAAGTTCGATGGAGAACGTGTTGCGGCAGTCGTGATGGATGAATTTCACAGCTTCAATGATCCAGAGAGAGGTGTCGTATGGGAATTGACGCTAGGACTTTTACCAAAAAATGTACGTATGCTGCTGCTGTCTGCCACCGTAGGGAATCCCTACGAATTTGTACGATGGCTTGCCACATCGCATCAGCGGCGTCTGGAGCTGGTGCAGAGTAATGATCGTAAGATCCCGCTCTCATTTCACTGGATTGGTGACCAGCTGCTGGCGGACCAATTGGAGGAAATGGCGCAGGGCGGTGATGAAGAACGCCGCACGCCGACATTGGTATTTTGTTTCAACCGAGAACTCTGTTGGAGTACGGCCGAGCAGCTTAAAGGAAAAAAACTGCTGATCGACGGCCAACAGGCCGCTCTGGTTGAAGCGCTGGATGGGCACGATTGGTCACTAGGTGCGGGGCCCAAGATCAGGCAGCTTTTGATGCGTGGCGTCGGGGTTCACCACGCCGGTGTGCTGCCCAAGTACAAACGGATCGTCGAGGACTTGTTTCAGCGCAAGCTGCTTACCGTTACGGTTTGTACAGAAACGTTGGCTGCTGGGATCAACTTGCCGGCACGCAGTGTCCTTCTTCCGAGTTTGCTTAAAGGGCCCCCGAAGAAAAAACGTCTTCTGGATGCGAGTGCGGCACACCAGATGTTTGGCCGGGCAGGTCGCCCGCAGTTCGATGTTGAAGGACATGTTTACGGACTGGCTCATGAAGATGACGTCAAGATTGGACGCTGGCGCGAGAAATTCGACCAGATTCCAGCGGACACAAAAGACCCCGGTTTGCGCAAGGCAAAAAAGGCACTCAAGAAGAAGATGCCGAAGCGTCGCGCGACGCAACAGTACTGGGAAGAATCCCATTTCACGCGTTTAATCCATGCGGAGCCTGGAAAGCTCCAGAGTCGCGGTGCCTTGCCGTGGCGGCTATTAGCCTATTTGCTGGAAGCGATTCCCGACATGGATCGACTACGAGGACTGATTAGAAGACGCCTTGTGGAAGGGAGGCAGCAGGAAGCCGGGCAGCGGGAATTGGATTCGATGTTGATGACTTTGTGGCGTGCTGGTTACGTGGATCTGGAACCGGAACCGCCAGCAACGGAAGATTTGCATGAGGGGCCCGGTGCCGGCCAGCTTGCCTCAGGTGCCACCGAAAACGTGAGTGGTTCAGTGGGAGAGATAAAACCGACGCCCTATCAACCCGTCACAGTTCGTCCCCGCCCCGAGCTCTCCCAGTTGTTACTTTTTCGTGGGACACATCCGTTATTTGGTGTGTTCTTGATTAAACATCTCGGTATTGCTGATCGCTACGAACGTATTCAGGCGATGGAGAGCGTCCTGGCCATGCCACGTTCGCTTGGTCCCCAGGTATGGGTTCCTGGTCACGACGAACTTCCACCTGGTCCGCTGGCGACCATGCGATTGGATGTCCAGCTGTTGCAGATGGGGCTGGTCAACCCCGCAGAGTTGTCAGCGGAACATGACGCCAAGGATGAAGAGGATACGGAGTTCGATGAAGGTGGCGAACGTGTGTTGACACTCGCAGAGAAATTGCGGTTGCTGTTTGACTTCGAGTTTCCGGGTGTGCATGGAGTCCATACAGTGCCTGTATGGGTCGCTGGGGAGTTGCTGGAGTGGGGTGGTGATTTCAACAAGTACATTACCGGTAAAAGATTACAGAAGCAGGAAGGCGTGATATTCCGACATTTATTGCGTTTGCTTCTTCTCCTGGGCGAATTCTCCCAATTAACCCCCCCCGATGTTGCGCCAGCAGAATGGCGTGCCGATTTATTCAGCCTGCGCGACGAGCTGGAACGTACTTGCCGGCAAGTGGATCCGACGAGTACTGACAAAATGATGGCAGAGTCGGATCGCAACGAAACGTGACAAGAGACGCCGGTGCTGACGGATCTCATGTGGAGTTCTTGCGGGTATCAGCCGATGCAAGAGGCAGGTACTTCGACCAGGTGGGGATTCGTAGCAGCACTGGATTTCAAATGTCGATGCCAACGTCAGTAAAACAGCAATCCCAACGAAGAATCACTCCAGGTGCCGAATTCAATCTCGGTAACTGGGAACGAGTTGCTGAGATCGGCCGAGGACGCTGGTTCGTTGCATATCGTGCGCGACCTCGACATTTTTCTGCCGGTCGGCCGGCAGATTACGTTGTGAAATTACCGATCGAGAAATGCGTTTCCGAGACGACGTCAGAAATGTTACGCCGGGAAGCGACAATCAGCCAGGAGTTGTCTCATCCACACGTACAAACCGTGCTGGAAGCAGGTTTCACGAGCACCTTGAGCTATCTTGTGTTGCCCTATTTTCCAGGAGAGACTTGGGGTGCACTGGCTGGTGTTTCAACCTGGCGTCTGGCGTCGCGATGTATCTGGGTGTTTCGGCAAGTAGCTGAAGGTTTACTGGCGTTGCACGAAGCGGGTTGGATTCACGGAGATTTAACGCCAAACAATGTCTACGTGGCAACAACAGGGCACACCTTATTGATTGACTTGGGAATGAGCGTTCGCAGGCCTGTATCCGATCAACAAGGTCAAAAGATCTTCATGGGAACGTTGGACTATGCGGCTCCTGAAGCGTTTGTTGCTGGGCGAGCTGTTGATGCCAGTAGTGACATTTATGGACTCGGTGTGCTGCTCTACGAGGCGCTAAGTGGTCGACTTCCATTTGTGTTTGCAGATTCACATCGTTTATCGAAAGCACACCGTTGTATGCCACCACTGCCGCTGGAACGGCTGGCTCCAGAATTGCCATCCAATTTAGTTGCTCTGGTTATGAAGATGCTTGCCAAAGAACCTTTTCGGCGCCCGCGTGCCGAGGAAGTCGTTTCGGAAATGATTGAACTGGAATTCGCCTTGTTTGGTCAGGGACTGCAGTTGCCAGCAGGGGGGCTGAAGTCACCTGGTGACACACAGCGCGTTGCGTAATTTCGAACGACATGAATACATGTCGATTCGGATTTGCCTGCATGGGACGTAGTGGTCGGCGACATCCGTATCAGGGAGACAATTCCTTGATGCGAATGT